>Ga0114916_1002235_pt1 | contig 10274 bp, 7 predicted proteins | sample MalvirAntarct_66_FD_83501 | JGI IMG/M metagenome (GOLD analysis project Ga0114916, IMG submission 83501) | Marine viral communities from the Global Malaspina Expedition - Malaspina viral metaG Antarct_66 | ecosystem: Environmental > Aquatic > Marine > Oceanic | place: West Anvers Island... | reverse complement strand
GATTTGGAACTTTTGGTTGCAGGTAGGGAAATATACATGAGGGATGGCTATTGTGCCACCTGTCACCAAGCCGATGGTCAAGGGCTGGAGGCCTCAGGCTTTCCACCACTTGCAGGATCGGAATGGGTAACCGGTAATGTGGATAGACTTATAAAGTTGACCACCAATGGTCTCATGGGACCAATTGTGGTCAATGGTAAGACCTATCCAGGTCAGGTGCCTATGACCCCTTTTGGAAATTTACTTACTGCCGATGAAACTGCAGCTGTATTGACTTATATTAGAAATACCTTTGGTAATAAGGCCACCCCAATTTCACCGGAGAAAGTGAAAGAGGTACGTGAGCAGATCAAGGATAAGCAAGGATTTTATTCGCCGGAAGAATTATTAAAAGAGCACCCGCACGGTAGCAAGTAATTCGGTAAAAGTTTAATATAAATATTTGGTTCAAAGGCCGGTTGAAGGATTTTCCTCATACCGGCCTTTTTATATTTTTATGCCTCAAGGTTATTTTTGATAGGACCTTTGGGTATTTTTATTACAGTAATTAAAAGGTGGCTATCTCTAGTTCAAATCTATTTATTTTTAGTTCCAAAAGCCGATATGAAGTTTAGAATCCGATTTAAATTTTTGCTGGGAAAAAGTTCTTTTCTGCTAAGTTTATGTTAAAAATCGTTGTTTTTTAGGTTTAATCATTAATAAGCCATATTATTCCCGATTAATGTGTTAAGTTTTCATATGTTTATGCGACTAAGGAAATTTAGTACACTTTGAATTAATAGTTGAACAGTAAAAACTAGTTATTAAATATGGGAAGGCCGGCGACAAAACCAACGGAACTTAAGGACGGATATTATATAGAAGTTCGAAATAGAAACCAGAAAACTGGGGGTATAAAAATTAGAAGGGACACAGAGGAGCAAATGCTTCTTGCCCTGGAAGAATATAAAAAGAGCAAGGACGTAACCGTACTTGGAGAATTAAAAAATGGTAAAATGCTGGATTTGGCGGGTTAACCCCACAAAAATACAGTGTGGTAATAAAAAACCCTGCTTTCTTTTGGGCAGGGTTAATTTTTTGTAAAAAGCATTACTATATTTTAATGCAACAGTATTTCAGTGATCGGGAATACCCCAGAGCGAAAATTTATCACTGATGATTTAATATGCTGCTCCAGCATCCGTTGGGCCCCCAATAATCTTTATGCTCTAAGTTCTTGGAATTCCTACTATTTTTAATTGGGTTCATTCTATATCATTACTTAATTAACGTGAGTTCGACATAAAAATAATTTCAAGGCATTGATTTCGTGCAAATTAAAAAATTGCTATTGTCTCCTCGAGCGGAGTCGAGAGGTTATTTTACTGTAATGTATTTACAATGAGGTCTCGACTCCGCTCGACCGGACAAAATTATCATAAACAACTCATTAACAATTAAATATAAATCGAACTCACGTTAAATTATGTCTTTTATTCTCCAGATATATATCTTAACCAAGCCATTATTTCTTGGGTATGGAGATGATAATCGTTTATTTCTAACGGAAGGCCTTTTTGCTCCCTCAATTGCAAACAAAAATCCTGAACTTCTTTCAAGGATTCAAAAGCAGAGCTTTTGACTAGTTTTTCGGATAAAAATGAAGCTATCAAAGCTATTTCCGAAGTATTGAATTCAGGATGGTATTGTACCCCAAAAAATGATCCATTCTTATAGTCGAAAGTCATGCCCTGCACCTTGGAATGTGCATTACTGGCCAAAATAATAGCATTTTCAGGTGCTTCTGCCACCTCGTCATAATGGATACACAGGGCCGTAAACGGCGTTTTTCGATGTTTAAAAAATGGGCTTTCCTTTCCAGAAGCTGTTACCTCAATGGGCTTGGATATCCCAAACTCCAATCCATTAGGACTTAACGCCACCTTTCCCCCAGCCACTACAGTGGCCACCTGCATCCCCCAACAGCTGCCGTAGAACGGCACGCCGCTTTCAAAAACCTCATCGGCAAAATTCAGTTGCCCATGAACATCCGGAATATCATCAAGAACACTTAAGGAACTTCCTGTCCATAAAACACCGTCATACTGCTTCAATTCCGCAACTGTTGGCAATCCGCCTGTACCATCTGCAGGAAAAGCAAAATCTGTCTGTGCCTTTGGAACCAATCCCCTTAGCATTTCCTGAAACGTAAGATGATAGGGCTTTATCCCAAAAGCTCCCCGCTGCAGACGTGTTTGTTCGTTATTACCTTCTACAATTAATAGTTTCACGCTTATAGTCCATTTATATCTCCAGATACCGCAGCACTAAAAAGCTGCTCCAGATCTTTTGCATTAACGGGTTTTGCATTGGATGGGGTTGATGGATCCTTATAGGCCATTTCCCCAATCTCCTTGGCACTATCAGTATTAATATCTATTTCTTTAAGTGTATGTGGTATATTCAAAGTTTTTCTAAGGTTGATGATATAATCGATTATAGCATTGGTACCTTCCTTTTCCAACCCCAATACCTTGCTTAAATAAATCATTCTTTCCTCAATGGCCGTTCTGTTCTGCTTTAGGGCATACGGCAATATTATGGCGTTGAGCAAGCCGTGTTGCTTATTGTAAATGGCTCCCAATTGATGGGCCACGGAATGCACAGACCCCAGTCCTTTTTGAAAAGCCGTTGCCCCCATGGAAGCTGCCACCAACATTTGTCCCCTAGCCTCCAGGTTTTTACCATCCTTAACTGCAATGGGTAAATATTTGGCAATAATCCGGATAGCCTCAATAGCAATACCATCGGCCATAGGGTGATACCCTGGGGCGCAATAGGCCTCAATGGCATGTACCATAGCATCTACACCGGTCCAAGCCGTTATATGTGGTGGCAGGCCCAAGGTTAGTTCCGGATCCGATATCACAATTGCCGGTAACATTTTGGGGTGAAAAATGATTTTCTTAGTGTGTAATTTTTCATCCAAAATAACCGATGCCCTACCTACCTCCGAACCGGTACCAGCCGTGGTAGGGATGGCTACAATAGGTGCAATTCCGGCAGGATCTGCATAACTCCAATTATCTCCCACATCTTCAAAATCCCATAAGGACCTTGTTTGGCCGGACATAAATGCGATGGTCTTGGCCGCATCAATGGCAGATCCACCTCCAAAGGCAATGACCCCATCATGTTTGTTCTTTAAATAATGGGCCACCCCATCAACCACATTTTTTTCTGTTGGATTTCCCTGTACGTCACTATAGACCGTGAAATTCAACCCATCCCTTTTTAGAATATTTATGGTCTTCTCAACTATATCCAGTTTTACCAAGCCTTCATCGGTAACAAATAAAGGGTTGTTGATTCCCAATTTTTTGCATGCCTCCGATATTTCGTTTATTCTACCATTTCCAAACCAGATGGTGGTAGGATAATTCCAATTTGTATTTGCTAATTGCATTAATTCTTATTTTTTAAATTCTATAAACTGATCTAAAATTTCTTACTTCCCTTTTCGAAAATTGAATGATTTAACCCGGGTAACATGGTCGTATCCCATTTTTGACAATGTAACGCCCTTGCCGGAATTTTTAACGCCCGTCCAAGCCAGTGCAGGATCCAAATAATCGCAACGGTTCATAAAAACTGTACCGGTCTCAATTTTCCTCCCCAGATCAATAGCCCTATCCATATCGTTTGCCCAAAGGGAAGCGGTAAGTCCATACTGGGAATCATTCATTAACCTTAATGCCTCCTCATCGTTCTTCACCTTCATAATCCCAACTACAGGTCCAAAACTCTCCTCGGTCATTACCTCCATACTGTGATCCACATTGACCAGCACATGGGGAGATAAATAAGGCGTATCTTTTTTGGACGCTGCAAACAAAGATTCGGCCAACAAGGATTTTGCCCCTTTACCCAAGGCCTGCTCTATTTGTTTTCTAACATAATTGGCCGCATCGGTCTTTACCATTGGTCCCAAATTGGTTTCGGCATCCAAAGGATTCCCTAATTTGTATTGCTTGGTAAGCGCTACAAATCCATCAACAAACTTGTCGTAAAGCGTTTCATGAACATAAATCCTTTCAATACCACAACAGGACTGCCCACTGTTAAAAAAAGCCCCATCCACCAAATTTTCCACACTATTTTCCAAATTGGCATCGGCCATGACATAGGCAGGATCCTTTCCTCCCAATTCCAAACCACAGGGTATAAATTTGTTTGTCAAGGAATTCTGAACGGCTACTCCACCCTGTACAGAACCCGTAAAGTACACCCCGTCTATTCGATTATCACCAATTAACTGGGCCGTATTTTTATGGTTCAGGTGCAGTATCTGAAATACCCCTTTTGGCAGTCCAGCCTTTGCAGCTGCCTTGGCATAACGTTCCGCCACCAATGGTGTCTGGAAAGAATGCTTTAAAATAACCACATTTCCTGCCATTAAGGCGGGAACAATAGCATTTACTGAGGTCAAGAATGGATAGTTCCAAGGACTCAGCACGCTAACCACACCTATTGGAACACGCTCTACCCATCTTTTATCCGGATTCGCGGCATCTACAACTTTATAGTCGCCCAAAGCCTCTTCCGCTATTCCTATCATATAATGGGCACGGTCTGCAAAGCCCTTTATCTCTCCAGGGGATTGTCCCAAGGGCCTCCCCATTTGCCAGGTTATTTCAAGGGCGATATCATTTTTATCCTCAACAATGGCTTCAACAAAGGCTGTAATAAATTTAGCACGCTCGGTAATGGAAAGATTTGACCAAAGTGGAAAAGCACTTTTCGCCTGATGTAAGGCCTGTTCAATATCTTTTGGGCCATGTTCTTCGGCAGTGAAATAAATAGTGCCGTCTATAGGTGATATGGTATTTATCATTTTTTTAAATTATTTCGAAATAACGTTTTAATTGCCAGTCGGTTATAGCTCCAAGTTGTTGTTGGTCTTCCCAAAGTCGGGTATAAGCATAATGATCCACAAATATATCACCAAACAGGTCCCGTGCAATTGTTGAATTCTTAAATTTTTCTGCCGCTTGGGACAAGGTCCTGGGCAACTGAAGCTCCTGTGAAAAGTCTACATCGTAGGCGTTCCCGTCTACCGCTTTTGTAGGTTCAATTTTATTCTCTATGCCCCACAATCCAGAACCAATGGCGGCTGCCAGTGCCAAATATGGATTTATATCGGCTGCGGAAACCCTATATTCCACTCTTTGCGACTTTTCTGAACCAGGAATGGCCCTGAGGGCACATGTTCTATTATCTATACCCCAAGAGGCAGCGGTGGGGGCCCAAAAACCAGGAATGAGTCTGGTATAGCTGTTGCAGGTAGAAGCCACCATGGCCAAAAACTCGGGCATTAACTTTTGTTGCCCTCCAATAAACCAGCGCATTATATCGGACATTCCATCGGTTTTATCTTTATCGAAGAAAGCAGAGGAACCATCCGCATTTTGCAAGGAAATATGGATATGACCGGATTGTCCAGGATAATTGGAAGACCATTTGGCCATAAAGCAGGCCATTAAATTGTTTTGTTGCGCCCAAACCTTAATAAAATTTTTAAACAAAGCTCCATTATCGGCTGCCCTTAAGGCTTCGGAATATTCAAGGGCTCCTTCCAGCACCCCTGCACCAGTCTCTGTATGCAGCCCTTCCAAAGGCATGTCCATCTCCTTGGAGAGTTCCATTATTTCGTGATAAAAACTGGCATGGGTAGAACTGCGCAAAATGGAATACCCAAAGTTACCTGGCGTCATTGGTTCCAGATTATGATAATTCTTATCGCGAACGGATTTAGGGGATTCATTAAAAAGGAAAAATTCGAACTCAAAAGAGGCACTTGCCTTAAGCCCCAAGTTTCCCAATCTATCCAAGGTTTTCCGCAGAATAGATCTTGGACAAACACTTGCTGCACTGCTCTCGGAAAAATCAACCAAAAAAATAACGGACTTGAAATCTTCCGTTGGCAACATTCGCATACTGGATGCATCTATCGTAGCGTTGGCATCGGCAAAACCATCTGCCCAGCCAGTAAAGGAATCATTCTTGTATAGTACATCATTGGAATCCCAACCAAAGATTACACTGCAAAAACCAAATCCCTTGTCCAAAGCGGATAGGAACTTTTTGGAATTGACGTATTTCCCGCGGAGAACGCCATCAACATCAACAACGGCCAACTTTATATTTTCAATTTGATGTTCCTGTATATAACTTCTAACCGATTCTACGGTCATTTTTGGTGCTTCCTTTTTCATTGGTATATTTTTATTATTAACTATTAACCTATAAGTCCCTAGCCATGGACATTAAGATTACATTTTTGTGCTATTTTGGTTCATTATTCTATTCTTATTCCCCTATTAGTGATATGCTTTAGACATACTTGAAAATATATTAACGGTCACATATCCCTGTTTACATTATTGCCATCCCTTGATAAAAATGCTCCATAAAATTATTGAATAATGCCCACCTATAAGCGTAAAAATCAGTTTTTTGCCAATTCCTTTTTTGCCTCGTGTTCCAAAGCAAACTCTTCTTCCGGCGACAGTATCAATCTATGCCTACCTTTTAGCCCAAAGTATACCAACCCGATAATTAGATACCCTATGGATATAAAAACTGCCGTCCTATAAGATTGATCCTGTAATTGAAAATATATAATTATACTGGCCAAAAATATAGTGGTCCAGGCACCGAATTTCCCGAACGGACTAACATAAGGTCTTTCCAAATCCGGTTTATCCTTCCTCAGCAATAAAAAGGAGCCACATTGCAATATATAGGAGAGCATGGCACTAAAAACGGCAATGTTCAATAAAGCCCCCCCAACAAATACCTCACTTTCATTTCCGGCCAAAAATTTGGTGACCATCAAAACCGTAAAACCTATCAAAGAGCCGAGGATCAATGCGGTATATGGTGTTTTTCTTTTGCTATGGGTCAATGATAATAATACAGGGAAATACCCTGCCCTGGACAAGGAATAAATCTGCCTGCCAAACGCAAAAATTATGGTATGGAAAGATGCCAACAGGCCAATGGACGCCACCAAGGCCAATAGCTTGGCTATATTGTCCCCGTACAGCACCTTAAATCCGTCCAGTAAGGGTTCCCCGGATTGGGAAAGGGCATAGGACCCCAAAGGTATAGAGGCATTGAGCCATAAAATTAAAAATGCCGAAATAATCAAAGTAATTATCCCATAGGTCAACCCCTTGGGCATATCCTTTTTGGGATCTACGGATTCCTCCGCCGCCAAGGGTAGCTGTTCAATGGCCAAAAACAACCAAACTGCAAATGGCATTGCTTTAAGCGCTCCTTCCCATCCCATTGGGAAAAGGGAACCTCCGCCACCATCCAAATGTTCAGCACTCCCGTCCGGTCCAGCCTTAATATCCAGGGCATAAGTCATAAAATCAGCACTTCCAATAGAAGACACCCAAAATATGCCCAAACATCCCAAAGCCAATAAGGTTAAGGCCACGGTAAAGCGAAAAGACAGCTCTACCCCTACAATGTTCAAAAGGGTAAAGATGGTATAAAATCCGAACCACCAAAAAGGCAACATTTCCGGTGCCGTTTCAAAGATGCCCTGCATATAATTACTTAGAAAAAAAACAATAACGGCAGGGGTAAGTATAAATTCCAAGTTTTCTACCAAGCCTGTAAAGAAGCCACCCCAGGGACCCATGGCCGATCTGGCAAATGAATATGCTCCGCCAGTATGCGGCAGGGCAGGAGACATTTCAGCTACGCTTTGGGTGAGTCCAACATACATTATAGCTACGATAATAGTAGCGACGAACATACCGCCCCATCCTCCAGAAGCCAAGCCCAGATTCCACCCTGAAAAATGTCCTGAAATCACAGCTCCAACACCCAAGGCCCATAAAGACCAAACACCTGCATGGCGTTTCAGTTCCCTGGATTCAAAATAGGATTTATCCATTTTTTTGTACTTAACGCCCTTGCCCATATCTACTCTCTTGGTTTTTGGTTTGATTATGTATTTCTAAGCTGGTAACTAATATACCATGAAATAAGAAAAACATCACTCTCTAAACTTGAAGGATTTATTTTGCGAATAAAAAAGACCATGGGGAGGAATCCCCATGGTCCGTAAGATTCATAATAAGTTTTATATTAACTGCACATTTAATTGTTACTGGCAACATCCCACCAAAGTCTGGTGTTGAGATCGTCCCCACCCATACGGGTCACCGCCTGCTGGTAGTTGGCGTTATTTGTTGATTTCACGGAATTGGGATACTGAAACCTTACCGGGACCTTCTTATCGTTTACGGCATCCGGACCTGGTATAACTTCAGGCATTCCGGTACGCCGCCAATCGGACCAGGCCTCAAAACCGGTATAAAAGAGGGCTATCCATTTTTGCAGGGCCACTTTTTCCAGCTTTTCATCCGTTGTCCCCGTATAGGCCACTGCCGCCTGTGCAATATAGCCGTCCAGGTCAAAGGCCTGTAGATCCGCAGCGATCTCGTTCCATCCCCCGGCAATTATCCTGTCCAAATAATACGAAAAAGAAGCTCGAATACCGTTTTCATAATAAGTGGCGGCATCGCCCACGTTTATGAAATTTCTTTCCCTGGCCTCGGCAAGGATAAACTGTAGCTCTGAGTAATCCATAATAATGGTCTGGGAAGCTGTTGGCGAAGCAAGCTCCACGTTACAGGCCCTGCACGCCAATAGGATCCCTATTCTGGAGATGAAATTGGATCCTACTTCATCAGGGTTTCCTGATGGACTATAGCTTAGGGCAGCCTCATCATCCAAGCCGTTGGGCATGCCTACATAATCATCCAAGTTGTCGGAATAGATTCCTTTTCCAGAATTGGAAGTGGGCTGGGCAAAGACGATAAGCCTTCTATCGTTCAGGTCCTTTAATCTGGTTTCCAGGGTAAGGCTCAACCGTACCTCATCGAAACTACCGGACCGGGTATTATACTTGGGCTGGGGATTATCGGAATTCCATTGCAACAGTGCCGCATCCCCATTGCCCTCGAATATGGGATATGTGGTCGGGTCCCCCATAATCTCCGCCATACCGGCCGTAGCCTTGGCCTGGTCCACATCACTGATCCTCATCAGGAGACGAAGCCTGAGTGAATTGGCAAACTTCCTCCATTTCAATACGTCCCCACCGTACAATATATCCCCGGATATATTCTGTGTACCTGTCAATGCTGCGTTGGCGGCTTTTAGGTCGGCCAGAAGTCCGTCATAAATTTCCTGTTGTGGGGTAAATTCGGGCGTAATATTATCATCACTGATTCCCTTTACGGCATCCGTGTAGGGGACATCGCCATAAGAATCCGTTAGGTAGGAATAGATCCACGATTTAACGATCAGCCCAACACCATAGTAATTTTGGCGATCCGCATTTTCCCTGTTATCGCGGATAATATTCTCAATATCGCGCAGCCCGTCATAGGCATCGTTGTAAGGATTATCGGTCGGTGACCACTGGTATATATCCCCAGAGGTAAACTGAAGCCGGGCCCCATATTGAACTACTGTAAAGCCTTCTTCCCATCCCTGGTTTCCCCAATTATAGGCCATCTGTCTTAAAACCCCGGGCAAAAGCAGTTCCGAGGAAGCCTGCTCCGGAAAGTTGGGGTTTTGATTTATTTCTTCAAAATCTTCCGTACAACCCATAAAAGCTGCCAAAAGAAACATCACGAAGAAACCCTTTTTTATATTATGTATGTTTTTCATCTTTTATGCAATTAAAAATCGATTTGTAAATTCAGAGTGTATGTTTTGGTACTGGGATAGGACATATTCTCTATACCGGGCTGCAGGGTACCTCCGGCCACCGAGACCGTTTCCGGATCAAAATGGGGGTTGTCCGTCCATAGCGCCAAATTCCTTCCCGTTAAAGACAATCTTGCCTTGCTGATGGGAAGCCTGTCTATAATTTTCTTTGAAAGGCTATAGCCCAAGGTAACCTCGCGCAATTTGGTGTAGGAGGCATCGTATTTGGCCGCCTCTACATTATCACGCTCGTAGTAGCGGTTGTTGAAGGTCCTAACGTCCACGTTTATGGTGTTGGGCGTATATACTCCGGGAGAGGTCTCCAAGACACCTTCTGCAACGATTCCGGTCTCCCTTCCTTCCAAGGTCTCCTGTAACTGCCCGGAAGTGGAACCTATCGTCTTGGTCCTGGATACTACTATCCCGCCTTGTCTGATATCGAACATAAACCCAAAATCCAACGACTTGTACTTAAAACTGTTCAGTATCCCCAAGGT
>Ga0114916_1002228_pt1 | contig 10293 bp, 9 predicted proteins | sample MalvirAntarct_66_FD_83501 | JGI IMG/M metagenome (GOLD analysis project Ga0114916, IMG submission 83501) | Marine viral communities from the Global Malaspina Expedition - Malaspina viral metaG Antarct_66 | ecosystem: Environmental > Aquatic > Marine > Oceanic | place: West Anvers Island... | reverse complement strand
GACGTGCGCCTGGTGTTCGCGCCCGAGAACCAGGCCGCCTTCTTCGGTGGGGACCCCGACAACTTCAACTTCCCGCGCTATGCTCTGGATGCCGCCTTCCTGCGCGCCTACGAGGACGGCAAGCCGGTCGAGACGTCCAACTTCCTGAAGTGGAACCCCAATGCCCCGGCCGAGGGTGACGTCACCTTCGTGGCCGGCAACCCCGGCACCACCCAGCGCCTGCTGACCATGAGCCAGCTGGAGCGACTGCGCGACCAGCAGCTGCCGACCCAGCTGATCCAGGGCTCGGAACTGCGGGGTCGCCTGCTGGAGTATTCGCTGACCGACGAGGAGGCCGGCCGCGCGTCCTTCGACACCATCTTCGGCCTCGAGAACAGCTTCAAGGTCTGGTACGGCCAGCAGGGGGCTCTGACCGATCCCGCCTTCATGGCCACCAAGCGCCAGCAGGAAGCCGAGCTGCGCCAGCGCGTCGCCGCAGACCCTGCCCTGCTGCAACGCATCGGCGATCCGTGGGCCGAGCTGGAAGCCGTCGAAACCGCCGCGCGCGATCTGTACCTGCCCTATCGCCAGCTGGTTCAGGGTGCCGGTGGCGGCTCGCAGCTTTACGGCTACGCCCGCGCCCTGGCCGGTGTCGCCCGCGACAACGCCCGCCCGGAAGGTGAACGCCGCATCACGCCGCAACAACGCGCGGCACTGCAGGGCCGTCTGGCCACCGTCCTGCCGGTCACGCCCGGCATCGACGAGGTCCAGATGCGTTACTGGCTGTCCAAGACGCGCGAGTATCTGACGGTCGACAATCCGACGGTGAAGGCCATGCTGGGCCGCGAAAGCCCGGAAGCCCTGGCCGAACGTCTGATCGCGGGAACGAAGCTGGCCGATCCGGCCTTCCGCGTCGCTGCCCTGTCGATGACGCCGGAACAGCTGGCCGAGGCCGATCCGCTGATCGGTTTCGTCCTGGCTAATGAGGCGGCCGGTGCCGAAGTGGCGGCCCAGTGGGCCAGCACGGTCAGCGCCCCGACGGCCCGCGCCGCCGAGCGCGTCGCCCAGGCCCGCTTCGCCGTCTATGGCGACAACCTGTATCCCGACGCGACCTTCTCGCTTCGCCTGTCCTATGGCCAGGTTCAGGGCTGGACCTATCGCGGCGTGACCGTCCCGGCCTTCACCTACATGGGGGGCCTTTACGAGCGGGCCACGGGCTCGGTGCCGTTCAATGCGGCCCAGAAGTTCCTGGATGCCGAGGACCGCATCAACAAGCAGACCGTCTATGACTTCGTCTCGACCAACGACATCATCGGCGGCAACTCCGGCTCGCCCGTGATCAATGCCGCGGGCGAAGTGATCGGCACGGCCTTCGACGGCAACATCCACTCGCTGGGTGGGTCGTTCGGCTATGACGGTACTCTGAACCGGACGGTGTCGGTCTCGACCGCCGCCGTCACCGAGGCGCTGCGGGTGATCTATCCGAGCCCGCGCCTGCTGGAAGAGCTGGGGGTCGAGTAGGGTTCCTTCTCCCTTGCGGGAGAAGGTGTCAGGCGCAGCCTGACGGATGAGGGGTCGCACCGGTCTTGCCGGGCGACCCCTTCGTCATTCATGGTCATTCCACAACAACCGCACCAGCTGGTGCGACCCCTCATCCGGCCCTCCGGGCCACCCGTCGTCGCCTCGCAATGCGAGCCTCCTTCACCCGCAAGGGAAGAAGGGGAAGGAGCATCCCATGCGTTTCACCCCCGCCCTCGCCGCCGCAATGCTGACCCTCGCCGCCGCCTCTGCAGCGCAAGCTGAGGAAGGCATGTGGACCTTCGACAACTTCCCCATCGCGCGGGCCAATGCCACGCTGGGGACGAACATCGATCAGGCCTGGCTGGACCGGGTGCGGCTGAGCTCGGTCAAGTTTGGGGGCTGTTCGGCGGGCATCGTCTCGGCCGAGGGGCTGGTGATGACCAACAACCACTGCGTTGCCACCTGCGTGGCCAATCTGTCGACCCAGGCGGTCAACTATACCGAGACCGGCTTTGCCCCGCGCAGCCGCGAGGAGGAGCTGAAATGCCCCGGCGGCACGGCCGAGATCCTGACGGAGATCACGGACATCACCGAGCGGATGCAGGCCGCCGGAGCCGGACTGGAAGGCCAGGCCTTCACCCGCGCACGCGATGCCGAGGCGGGCCGGATCGAGCAGGAGGCGTGCGGCGATGCGACCGACAAACGCTGTCAGGTCGTCAGCCTGTATCGCGGCGGTCAGTTCAAGCTCTACACCTACAAGAAATACTCCGACGTGCGCCTGGCCTGGGCCCCGGAAGATCGGGCCGCGACCTTCGGCGGCGACCTGGACAACTTCAGCTTCCCGCGCTTCTCGATCGATGCGGCCTTCATCCGCCTGTATGAGAACGGCGCGCCGGTCGCGACGCCCACCCACTTCAAGTGGAATGCCGACAAGCCGGTCGAGGGCACGCCGGTCTTCGTTTCGGGCAGCCCGGGATCGACCCAGCGCCTGCTGACCCAGGACCAGCTGTTCACCATCCGCGACGTCGTCCTGCCCATGGACCAGCTGCTGGCCAGCGAACTGCGCGGGCGGCTGATCCGGTTCAGCCAGGAAAGCGAAGAGAACGCCTTCATCGCCATGGACCCGATCGTAGGGCTGGAGAACACCTACAAGCGTGGGCTGGGCCGGATGCGGGCGCTGGTGGATCAACAGTTCATGGCCAAGCGGGCCGAGGCCGAGGTCGATTTCCAGAGCCGCATTCGCGGAGCGACAGCGACCCCCGCTGATCCCTGGTCCACATTGTCGGCAGTCCAGCCCGCGGCCCGCGAACTTTACCCCGCCATGGCCCTGCTGGAAGGCGGCACCGGCCTGGGCACCACGCCGGTGGCAGGCGGGTCGCAGCTGTTCAACTGGGCGCGGACGCTGGTGCGCGGGGCGCAGGAGCGCGAGAAGCCGTCGGCCGAACGCCTGCCGGAGTTCGCCGACAGCCGCCTGACCGCCGTTCAATCCGGCCTGTTTGCCGAGCGCCCCGTCTATCCGGCGCTGGATCAGGTGCGCATGGAATGGTGGCTGTCCAAGACGCGCGAATGGCTGACGGTCGATGACCCGCGCATGGCGGTGCTGCTGGGTGATGAATCGCCCGAGGCGCGCTCCGCCCGTCTGGTCCAGGGCACGACCCTGGGCGATCCGGCCGTGCGCCGGGCCCTGTGGGAGGGTGGCCTGGCCGCCATCCAGGCGTCGGACGACCCGATGATCCAGTATCTGCTGACCTTGCAGGAGCCGACCCGCGCCATCCGCGCCGACTGGGAGGCCCGCGTCGATGCGCCGACCGCCCGTGCGTCAGAGCAACTGGCCGCCCTGCGCTTCCAGGCCTACGGCGACAGCGTCTATCCCGATGCGACCGGGACGCTGCGCCTGACCTATGGCCAGATCGAGGGCACAGACGTGCCCGGACAACGGTTCGGAGCCTTCACGACCTTCAGCGGACTGTGGGACCGGGCGACCGGCTCGGCCCCCTTCGATGTCGCGCCGAAGCTACTGGCCGCACGCGAGCGGATCGACGGAGATACGGTGCTGAACATGGCCGTGTCGTCCGACACCATCGGCGGCTCCTCGGGCTCGCCGGTCGTCAACGCGGCGGGCGAGATCCTGGGGGCGAACTTCGACTCCACCGTCCTGACCCAGCGCAACGCCTATGGCTATGATCGCAACGTCAACCGCTCGGTCATCGTGACCACCGGGGCAGTGACGACCGCGCTGCGCGATGTGTACGGGATGGAACGGCTGGTGGCGGAGTTGGGGGTGGAGTGAGCTTTCTCCCTCCCCTTCATGGGGAGGAACGGCGAGGCCGAAGGCTGAGCCAGGGTGGGGTCCGAAAGGGCCGCAGCTCTCCGATACGCACCCCACCCTGTCGCCGCTTCGCGCCGACATCCCTCCCCATGAAGGGGAGGGAGAATCCTAAACCGCGCTCATCTTCTGCTGGGCCTTCGAGAAATACTGCCAGCCGGTCCACAGGGTAACGATGGCGGCCGCCCAGATCAGGACATAGGCGAACACCTGGAAATGCGGCTGCCATTCCAGCGGCAGGCCGAAGCCGTCCCACAGCAGGGCAACCTGGAGCGCGCCCAGGGCGATCATCTGCAAGACCGTCTTCCACTTGGCCAGCAGGGTGACCGGCAGCTTGACCTTGCCCGCCACGGTTTCGCGCAGGGCCGAAACGGCGAACTCGCGGAACAGGATCAGGCCGCAGGGAATGGCGATCTGGGGCAGGGCTCCCCAGGCGAGGACGCCCAGGATGGCCCCGGTGACCAGAACCTTGTCGGCGATGGGGTCCAGAATGGCCCCCCAGCGCGTGGTCGCATTCCAGCGCCGCGCCAGAAAGCCGTCGATCCAGTCGCTGGACGCCGCCACCACAAAGATCACGAAGGCCGTGCGGCCGAACCGGAACTGGTCGTCGGGGCTGAGATATTCCGACAGGATTGGCACGCCTTGTGGTGCCGCCCCGGCCAGGATCAGGAACATGATCACCCCGGCAAACAGCCTCAGGCCGGTGATGATGTTCGGAATGGGATTGGCAGGATGGCTGGGGGTCATGATCTCGATTCCGTCTCAAGCACGGCTGTCTGGACAACGGGATGTGCCACGCTTCGTTGCCTTAGGCGAGGATCGCGCGATGCCTCAGTCCAGCGCCTCGAACCGGCCCGGTCCGCGCAGGGCCCGCAGGATGCCGTCGGCGATGCCGAAATGCAGGCCGCTGAGGGCCAGCTGGCCTGCCGCCTCGCGCTCGGCGATCCAGGGGAAGGTGCGCAGGTTGTCGATGGACAGGCGCACGATGGCCTCCTCCGACGCCTGTTCGACATGGTCCGGCTCGACCGCCTCGGCGACGCGGCGCACGACGGGTTCACCCTGCGCGATCCAGGGCGCGACGAAGTCCCGGACGCTGTCGGGGGCGCCGGTGCGCATGGCCGCCACGCCGCCGCAATGGGCATGGCCCATGACCACGATGCGCGACACGCCCAGCACCTTGACCCCGAACTCCAGCGCGGCCGACACCCCGTGCAGCTGGCCATCCGGCTCATAGGGCGGGACCAGGTTGGCGACGTTGCGCACCACGAACAGCTGGCCCGGCGCAGCGTCGAAGATCAGAGCGGGATCGGCCCGGCTGTCCGAACAGGCCACGATCAGGGTGTGCGGCTTCTGCCCGGCGGCGAGCGCCTCATACTCGGCCTTGGCCTCGGGCCAGTGGTCCTGGCGAAAGCGGCGATAGCCGGCGAGGAGAGTGTCGGAGGAATCGTCGGTCATGAGGGCGGTATAGGCGATCGGTGACGCCTGGGGGAGAGGGGGTTGGTGAAGGCTTTGAAGGCCAGCGCGCGAGGTGAGGCATGCGGCAAAAACCAGACGCGCTAAAGGTCTGCTAGGGGTGGAAAGCGGACAGTCCCATCAGGCTGATGTACGCTTGGGCCGAAGGGACCGATCCATTGAGATACGAAAAGCCAGCAGTGATTTCATCGAGCGAGATTCTCGATGTCTTGCGAAGATCAGATACTTCGCCACAAGAGCGCATAGATGCCGTTTTATCTGCGATCTTTCATAGCGACAGTGTTGAGTTCGCCGGAGACATAATAATTCGTGAGTTCTCAACGAGCGAATACGCCGAAAAGCGATATCTCAAGAACCTGTTCGAGACCTTCTACCAATCGCGGGGAACTGCTTACCGTATTGATGAAAGCGTGCTTCTTCTCCGGCGCTACGCGGCGGGGGAACCGAACGAATCCGCGGAAGTGGCGGAAACGATCGAGGCATTGCTGGAGTACAAGTCGATTTTCGGCTCGTCTTAAGCCCTCTCTCTCACCTCAAACAGTGTAGTGGCGGCATCGTTTCCATTTTGTGCCTTCGGAAGCGGGCCGTCTGAACGTCCGCTATGGGTCGATGGCCGTCTTTAAAACCCACCTCGTTTAAAGACATTGGCCTCGCGACAGCCCTCGACGCCGGGGCGTTTCCAAGCCCTCCTACCGCCTCTTCCCGTCGATCAGCACAGCCTGCTGCCAGCGGCTGGGGGCCTTGTCGGTGCGGTGGATGCAGCCGGACCAGCAGCAGGGGCGATTCTGGCCTTCGCGCAGTTCTTCGGTGGTGCGTCGAATACGACGTTGTCGGGTGGCGGGCCGTTTGGCGTCCTCGACCCAGCAGATGAACTCGTTGCGGCCCAAAGGAGTCAGCGCCTGCCAGAGGGCCAGAGTGTCCGGGTCGGCCTGCACGGCGGCCTGAAGATCGGCCCCGGCGACATGGACGGTGCCCTGGGCGAAGTCGCTCATGCAGGTGTCTCCTGACGCCGCATCCTAGCCCCGCGTCTCCGGATGGAAGAAGCCATGGATCCGCTCCGCCAGCGGCAGGTTGATCCCGTCCACCTTGACCAGATCGACCACCGAGGCGCGGCCCACGCCCTTGGCCGAGCCGAAGGCGTGCAGCAGGGCCTTCTTGCCACCGGGGCCGACGCCCTCGCTCTCGTCCAGCGGCTTGCGCTTAATGTCCATGGAGCGGCGCTTGGCGTGGGCCCCGTTGGCAAACCGGTGAGCCTCGTCGCGCAGGCGCTGGACATAATAGAGGGCCGGTGACTTCAGCGGCATCATGAAGGGCGGCTTGCCGGGCATGAAGAAGTGCTCCTTGCCCGCGTCGCGGTCCGGTCCCTTGGCCACGCCCACGGCCGTGATGTCGTCCAGACCCAGGTCGGCCAGCACGGCCAGCACCTCGGCCAGTTGCCCCGCCCCGCCGTCGATCAGCAGCAGGTCGGGACGCACAACCTCCTCGGTCCCCTCCTCCTCGTCCTTGACCAGTCGGCCGAAACGACGGCGCATGACCTCTCGCATCATGCCGTAGTCATCGCCGGGCGTCAGGTCCGTGCCCTTGATGTTGAACTTGCGATATTGCGACTTCTGGAAGCCTTCGGGCCCGGCCACGATCATGCCGCCGACCGCATTGGTCCCCTGGATGTGGGCATTGTCATAGACCTCGATCCGCTCGGGGCGACTGTCCAGACCGAAGGCCTCGCAGACCTCGTCCAGGATTTTGCCCTGGGCCGAGCCCTCGGCCATCTTGCGACCCAGGGCCTCGCGCGCATTGGTCAGGGCGTGGTCGATCAGGGCGGCCTTGTCGCCGCGTCTGGGCTGTTCGATCGAGACGACGCGGCGACCGTCGGCCGTCTTGGCCTTCATCGAAAAGGCCTCTTCCAGCAGTTCCTTCTCGAACGGCAGGATGTTGGACAGGATCAGCCGGGGAACCGGCTTGTCCTCGTAGAACTGGCCCAGGAAGGCGGCCAAGATTTCGGGGTCGGTGTCGCTCCGGTCGACGCGCGGGAAATAGGCGCGGCCACCCCAGTTCTGGCCGGCGCGATAGAAGAAGACCTGGACGCAGGCCTGGCCCCCCTCGCTGAACAGGGCGAAGACGTCCGCCTCGGCCACGCCTTCGGCGCTGACGGAGTTTTCCATGCTGATGGCCGACAGGGCGCGGATGCGGTCGCGCACGCGGGCGGCCTGTTCATAGTCCATGGCCTCGGCGGCGGCGGTCATCTCGTCGGACAGGCGGGCGATGACCGCGCGCGACTTGCCCTTCAAGAAATCCGACGCCTCCCCGACCAGCTGGCCGTAATCCTCCAGGCTGATCAAGCCGGTGCAGGGGGCCGAGCAGCGCTTGATCTGATGCAGCATGCAGGGCCGGGTGCGGGTCTCGTAAACGCTGTCCGAGCAGGACCGCAGCAGGAAGGCCTTCTGCAAGGTGTTCAGCGTCCGATTGACCGCCCAGGTCGAGGCGAACGGTCCGAAGTAGTCGCCGGGCGTGGTGTGGGCCCCGCGATGCTTGCGAACCTGGGGCGCGCGGTGGTCCTTGCGGATCATCAGCTCGGCGAAGGACTTGTCGTCGCGCAGCACGACGTTGAACCGCGGCTTCAGCTTCTTGATGAAGTTGGATTCCAGCAGAAGCGCCTCGGTCTCGGACGCCGTGACCACCAGCTCCATCGAGCGGGTCAGCGACACCATCAGGCCGATGCGCTGGGTGTGGAACCGGCCTTGCGCATACTGCAGGATGCGCTTCTTGATCGACCGCGCCTTGCCGACATACAGGCAGGTGCCGTCCTCGCCATACATCCGGTAGACGCCCGGCTTGTCCGGCGCACGCCGCGCCTCGTCGCGGATCAGATCGGCGGCGACCAGCGGCAGGGTTTCAGGGGCGGGCGAGTCGGTCGGCATCCCATCCGATATAGGACGGCGCGCGGCGACGCGCGACCGCTCAGCGCGTCCGCATCAACCGCGCGCGGGCGTCCAGGGTCAGATAGACACAGATGGCCAGCAGGCCGATGTCCTTGGCCAGAAACTGACCCGTCGATGCCAGGGCGGGAAAGGCATAACCCTCCTGCACGATGCCCGGCGCGGTGAAGAAGAAGCTGAGCGTGACCAGAAAGGTCGCCACCCCCATCAGACCCCCGACCAGACCGGCCAGCGGAATGCGCCCGCCCAGGGCGATCAGGACGCCCGCCGTCAGCTCCAGCACACCGATCACAATCGAGGCCCCGGCCACACCGATCAGCGGATACATCCAGCCGAACAGCCAATAGTCGCGGGCGATGCCGGCGACCCCTTCGGCCTCATAGGGCAGGAATTTCATATAGCCAAAGACCAGCAGGATCAGCACGATCCCCAGTCGCAGCGCGGCCCGGCCGTCCAGACTGGGCGATCTGGAAATGGCGATGTCGGTCATTAAGGCCCCCTGTGCGCTGTCGGGTGCATTCGCTGCCGACAACGCAAAGGTTACATCCGATGCGGCCGATCAGAACCGCCGCACCATGAGCACCCCGCCGATCACCAGGGCGACGCCCGCCAGTCGGCCCAGGTTGATGGGCTGCTGCGGCGCACCGAATGCGCCGAAATGGTCCAGGATCAGGCTGATCAGCAACTGGCCCGCCACCATCAGGGTGATGGTCAACGCCACCCCCAGCCGGGGCACGCCCCAGGTCGCGGCGATCACGAAGACGACGCCATACAGCCCGCCGATCCAGGCGTACCAGGGCAGGCTGCGCGCCGCGACCATGTCCGGCCGCGTCTGGAACAACACCGCCATCAGCCCCAGCGCCACCGTCCCCACCGCGAACGACACGAAGGCCGCGTTCACCGGCGAGCCGACGGCGGTCATCAGCCTGGCATTCGTCGGGGCCTGCAGGGCGGTCGCACCCCCGGCCAGGATGATCAGCAGCATGGGAAAGAGATTGGGGTTCATGACACGATGGCTAGCACCGGAATCAGCAGGGCGCACCTGCCCGTGACGCAGCCGCCTATTGATGATCAGGCCTTGCGGCTCTATTGCAGCCCCAGTCTCAGGAGCATGCCATGCTGGCCCTTTACGTCATCCTCGGTTTCGTCGTCGTTCTCGGCGTGATCAACTTCATCGAATTCGGCCGGGTTGACTGATACCCCGACCGGTCGCGGAGCCGCCCTGGTCACGGGCGGGGGCAAGCGGATCGGGCGCGCCATCTGTTTGACGCTGGCGCAGGCCGGGTTCGACATCGTCGTCCATTATCGATCATCACATAACGCCGCCCAGGCCGTCGCGGACGAGGTGCGGGCGCTGGGTCGTCGGGCCGAGACTGTAGGCGGCGATCTGTCGAACGAGGCTCGGGTCGCGCGCATCGTACCGGACGCCGTGGCCGCGATCGGCCCGCTGAGCGTGCTGGTCAACAATGCCTCCGTCTTCGAGGACGACCGGGTGGGATCGCTGGAGCGCGAGACCTGGGACGCCCATATGGAGACCAATCTGCGGGCCCCGATCGTGCTGAGCGAAGCCTTTGCGGCCCAGGCGGCTGACGGAGCCTGCATCGTCAATCTGCTGGACCAGCGGGTGTTGAAGCCCGATCCGCGCTTCATCTCCTATGCCCTGTCGAGGAACGGCCTGTGGTGGGCGACGCGGACCCTGGCCCAGGCCCTGGCACCGCGCATCCGGGTCAATGGCGTCGGCCCCGGTCCGACCCTGGCCTCCATCCATCAGACCGACGAAGAGTTCGCCGCAGAGGCCTCCGCCACCCTGTTGCAGCGTCTGGGCAGCCCCGAAGCGGTGGCCGAGGCCGTACGCTGGCTGGTCGAGGCCGATCTGGTCACCGGCCAGATGATCGCCGTCGATGCGGGCCAGCACCTGGCCTGGAAGACCCCGGACATTCTGGAGTAACGCCGTGAGTGCTGCCCCCCTGCCCTTCAGCGCCAGTGACGCGGTCCGCCATGAGGCCTTGAGCGTCTTCGTGCGCGGCCTGACGGTCCAGGCCGGGATCGGCATTCACG
>Ga0114916_1002226_pt1 | contig 10303 bp, 5 predicted proteins | sample MalvirAntarct_66_FD_83501 | JGI IMG/M metagenome (GOLD analysis project Ga0114916, IMG submission 83501) | Marine viral communities from the Global Malaspina Expedition - Malaspina viral metaG Antarct_66 | ecosystem: Environmental > Aquatic > Marine > Oceanic | place: West Anvers Island... | reverse complement strand
TATTTGTTTTGTTTTCTTGTTGAGCTGATTTTTCTCCTTGATCTTGACAAGAAGTCATAGAAAAAAATGCAAAACATGATATGTAAATGGTCTTTTTAAATATGTCGTGTAATGTCATTGCTTTATTGTGTCAGTATATTAAACTATAGCTATTGCCGTGAGCTAACTTAATGTGTGTAAATGAAGACAGTCTTTAATTTAGCAAGTACCAAATCATCGATTGCCTAATCAATTACATTTTTAAATTGGTCATTTTTTAAATTTCGCCTATATGAAGTATTGAGAGTAATTTTCTTGGTTTTTACAAACAGTTGGAATTCTAAAAAATCAATTCATTCTTTCTACCTATTCCTATTCTTTTCGAATCGCTACCAATAAGAATCACAAATAGGTGGCTGAAACCATCAATTGAATGTTGGGCCAAAAAATATGGACAGACAAAAACTCGCCTGCCCATAAGTAACTAACTCAACAAACTATTATTCATTTCTTTTAATAATTAGGATTCTGTTCCATCGTCTCGGGGGAGATTTCCAATTCTCGAATCGGTATAGGGCGTAGCAAATGCTTGGCGGCATTAAAAGCACCATGATCCATCACATGAGGGTTGTAAAGATTGATACGCTCTTCTAACTTGCCCATACGCTTTAATACTGCCCATCGATTGCTTTCGCCGATAAGCTCTAAAGCGCGTTCTTCTAAAATGATATCTAAATCTATAGTAGCATACTGGTTGGCCACACCGGTAGCGCGCTCCCTAACCCTGTTCAAGTGAAACAATGCCTGTGCCGTATTGCCGGCCCCTAGAAAAGCTTCTGCCGCAATAAGGTGGGTTTCCGCTATCCTAAAAATAAACGTATCGCGCGCACCTCCATTTTCATCTTGGTACACCTTGTCATCAAACTTTTTCATAATAGGGAAGTTCGTAAATAAAGGGTTTGCGGTATATTGGTAATTAACCCCAGCAATATTCTCTGGTCTTCCAAATAAGTACTGGTCTGGTTGGTATACCCAATATCTATCTAACCTATCGGTCAATTCGGCCAAGTCGATCGCCTCCCTTGGGAAATAAACCAAGGTATCCCCAACGGCAATGGTATCATCGCCTACCGCGAAACCTTCTTCATCTGCATATATGACACGGTGAACCGTTACATCTTCCCTAGTATCGTTAGCATCAAACAGTGAGTAGAAATAAGGGGTCGGCATTAATTGGTTCCCTTGTACTCCATATGGATTTGACCGACTAACACCTGGAAGTTCTTGTACTCCTGTCATAAACAAGGAGTGTTTGTTATTATTTCTATCTTCTGCAAAGCCCGTATCTCCCCATTGCGCAGCAAAAAGAATTTCTGGATTTACTTGGTTGTCATAATCAAAAACCTCGGCAAAGCTCTGGCTTCTAATATCATAACCACCAATGGCCTCAACCGCTAAATCTGCAGCTGTTTGAAAGTCACTAGTTTCCGCAAAAGAAGTATAAGCCCTTGTTAAGTACACTTCGGCAAGTAGGTGTTGCGCAGCCCTCGCTGAAAATCGACCTGTTTCTTCTGGTGTTACCTGCAATACAGGAATAGCTTCTTCTAGCTCACTGATTATCAATGCAAATGTTGCCTCTTCTGTTGAACGGGTGTAATCGGTACGTATGGTTTGTGGTTCTTCCAAATCCAATACTACCCCTCCATACTGCTGTGCCAAGTTGAAGAAGGCCAATGCTCTTAAGGCTTTTGCTTGAGCAATTCCATTGGCTTTATTGCTTAGGTTGCCATCACTCCAACTAATTTGGTTCTCATATCTGTTAATGGCCGTGTTGGCTTTGGCTATCACATTATAATTGGAAGTCCAGAGCCCATTTGTTTCAGGAGCATTAAACGTATTATAATCATTTTCACTGCTAAATGAAAAGACTTCCTGTTGTGACGTAAATATATCGGTTCCGGCAAATTTATAGCCATGATTTCTATATACGCTTCTTGTAGCCGTATACACCCCAACAATTAGTTGGTCGGCATTATCTTCGTTGATAAAATTCTCACTTGTTATATCGGAGTATATTTCCTCTTCAATATAACTGTCGCAGCTACTAAACAATATTGATAATGCCAGTACCGCTAAAACTCGTTGTATGTTTTTATGTATTTTCATCTTTATCATATTTATATTTAGAAAGACAATTGAAGTCCTAATAACATAGTCTTTACCATATACCCTGCGTTATATGAATTTTGCAATCCTGTTTCTGGGTCAGGCCCTGCATAGTCAGTAAACGTGAACGGATTTTGGATATCGAATGTCGCTCTTAAACTCGACATCCCCAATTTATCTAGCATCGCGGGCGAGAAGTCGTAGCCCAAACCAATGTTACCTATTTTAACAAAGTCATAGTTGGTATAATAGTTATCTCCGGTAGATCCATACTCCAATGCTGGATTTTTCGCGTCGGGGTTGGTAGGGGTCCAATAATCTAAATCGACTTTATTGAATTTGGCATCATCATTTTGCCAAGGAACAAAGTTGTTGTAAAATTCAGAATGACCAAAAGACCCTTGACGCGTGTGCATTTGAACGGTCAAATCAAAATTCTTGTAAGTGAAGGTATTGGTCATACCACCAATCCAATCTGGCGATATAGATCCTATTACCTTTTTATCATTTTCATCTCTATCCCCGCTATTGTCTAAATCACTGTATTTGAATTGTCCGGGAAAACTACCATCATATGCAAACGCCTCGGCCGCTTCATCAAGTTGCCATATACCTTCTATTTCATAGCCATAAATGGCATCGACCGGTTGACCGACCTCACGTACGCCGTGATTACCGTATGTGAATTTATCAACATCGCCGTCTAGCTTTAAAATTTTGTTCTCGTTTTTTGCAAAATTTATACTTGTTGACCATTTGAAATTATCGGTCTTCACATTAACCGTGTTCAGCGTAACCTCTACCCCTTTGTTGCTAACCGAACCGTAATTTCCTGTTGCACCACTATAACCGGTAATGGCAGACAAGGTTCTTCCTAAAATCGCATCTACCGTTTCTTTGTTGTACACTTCTAGACCTAATCGGATTCTGTTCTGCAATATCCCAAGATCAACACCAATATTATATTCTTTAGATCGCTCCCACGTTAGTTCATAATTCGGTAAACCTGCTACCGCAACACCATTTACGTGGTCAGCTCCGAATAGATAATCAGCCCCACCTAAAAATGCTAAGGATTGGTACGCTCTTACAGAACTATCATTTCCTGACTCACCATAACTTAAACGCAATTTAAGGTTGCTCAGCCAATCTGCATTTTGCAGAAATTCCTCATCACTTACTTTCCAAGCAAAGGCAGCTGATGGGAAAAAGTTCCATTTATGCCCTGGAGCCAATTTAGATGATCCATCATATCGCCCTGTAAAAGTAAATAGGTACTTATCTAAAATGTTGTAGTTCAACCTACCGGCAAAAGATGATAAGGTCTCTTTATAGTAATTTGTATTGTATGCTCTAACATCCAGTCCAGCACCTGTATTGTAATACGTATAGGCATCGGTATCAAAATCTCTGGTCTCAATTCTACTATACTCCCTTTGGTTATAATAGACCGAGGAGATTAAAGTGGTTTTCAAATTGTGCCCCTGTGCTACATCAAAATCAAAATCTAAAATATTATCCCATGTATAGGCGGTATTGAAATCTGCATTGTAATACGCCCGGGTTCGAGGTGACTCGTTTCTTGCTGATTTGGTCAACAAGCCAAAGTGACCACCGTATCGTTCTGTTTGAATATTAGGAGCAAATTGCGTTTTAAAACTGAGCCAATTCGTTGGCTTATAGTTTAAGAAAACATTTGTGATAACATCTAACGTCTTCGTATTGCTCAACCATGAATCTTCGTATGCTTCATAATAAGGGTTTAAGAAACGACCATCTTGATCATCTGGAAACAATATTACATTACCATCTTCATCAAATGAATTTACAGTAGGTGCCAATCGTAACGTACTTCTAAACAATTCATTACTTCCTGTTTCCCGCTCAGACAATGACAAATATGCTTTTAAACCTACCGTAAAATTATCGGTTACTTTCTTCGTAAGCGAAGCACTTAAGTTATAGCGTTCAAATTTTTCTATTCCAATTACCCCTTCATCACTTAAATAACCAATAGACCCATTATAGGTTAAGCCATTACTACCACCTGACATACCTAAAGTATGACTTGTTTGAATACCAGTTTTCAGGTAATCGTTCTGCCAATCGGTGAAACGACCATTCGCCACATTATTGGCCTCTTCATTCGTAGTTCTTATTTCCCTAGACATATCTACTGTCAAATTATTATAGTCTTGAACAGTAGGGTATATATTATTGGCTGGGTCGAACAACTGTCTCCATGCGGTGCTACGTAACACATTATCCACAAAATTTACGTACTCCTCACCTTTGTACATATCTGGTACATTGGTTGCGGTATTGATACCAGAAGTTACCTGATAACTAAAAACTGTTCTACCTTCAAAACCATTTTTTGTGGTAATAATTACAACCCCATTTGCACCTCTAGCACCATAAATGGCAGTAGCGGATGCATCTTTTAAGATATCCATTTGTTGAATATCTGCCGGGTTCAAAATATTGATGTCTTCAAAAAACACACCGTCAACTACATATAAAGGTTTTGAAAGGTCATCATCCAAGCTATCACTCAAACCATCACGTGATTCATTATTATTTTGGATTACGGTATTACCCCTAATGTCTATTGAAAGGGGGGCACCCGGTTTATTATTGGTAGTTCTAACATCCACACCTGCAACCCTACCTTGTAGCGCCTGGCCAATATTCGTCTTTTTCTGTTGGGTAATTTCTTCTTCCCCTAATGACTCAACAGCTCCTGTTAGGTCAGTTCTTTTCACAGAACCATATCCGATAACCACAACCTCATCAAGTTGAGAAGTATCCTCTACCAATTGTGCATTTAAACTTGATTGCCCTGTATAGGTCATCTCCCTTGTTTGATAGCCAATGTATGAGAACACTAAAACATTTCCTTCACTTGCGGTAATCTCGTAATTACCGTCAAAGTCAGTTACGGTTCCTGTTGATGTTCCTTTAATTATAACATTCACTCCAGGGATAGGAACATTCTGTTCATCCGTTACGGTTCCTGAAATTTGAGATTGTGCCCAGGAAATATTACCATAACCTATTAGTAAGATTATTAATAAGAATTTTAGTTTTTCCATATTTATATATTGGTTTGATTAACATATTCGCAATTTACAGTTAAGATTGTGTTAAGAAATGGACAAATCATTCCAAATTATGGACAATCTATTCACCCTTTCTGAAGCTAAATAATGATGATGTATGCAAGAATTTGTATTTAATCCATTTCCCTTTAAATGGTCGTCCAATCAATCTATCCATATGTTTGCACGATATGTCCATTAAAGAATCATTAAAAAAAAGGACCTTGCCTTTCTAATTATGAAACTTCTCTGAACATGATAAAACCACTGTTTACCTATAAACTACTTTTAGTAATAATGACATGTCTTTTCTATAGCTGCAATCAAGCGCAAAAAGACAATACCCCTTGGGTTTCCCTATTTGATGGAAAAACCCTTGACGGATGGCATCAAAAAGGAGAGGAAGCGAACTACACGGTAAGAGATGGTGCCATAGTAGGTACTACCGTTAGCAATACACCGAACTCCTTTTTAACCACGAATGAGATGTATGGCGATTTTATACTAGAACTCGATTTCATGGTAGACTCCACAATGAATTCAGGTATACAAATACGTAGTAACAGCTTCCCAGACTATAAAAAAGGCCGTGTACATGGCTATCAGGTAGAAATCGACCCATCAGAAAGAGCTTGGAGCGGAGGTATCTACGACGAAGCGCGACGTGGATGGCTTAACAACTTAGAAAAGAACCCCGCAGCACAAAAGGCATTCAAGCAGAACGATTGGAACCACTACCGTATTGAAGCGATAGGCGATACCATTGCTACATGGGTAAATGGTATACCGGCAGCACATTTGATCGATAACAAAACAGCCAACGGATTTATTTGCCTCCAAGTACACAGTATTAAACCAAGCCAAGAAGAAGGCACGGAAATTATTTGGAAAAACATTAAAATACTCACGGATAGTCTTTCGAAGTATTCTAAAATTACTACGATATCACCAACCATGACAAACAATACCTTAACCAACGATGAAAAGGAAAATGGTTGGAAATTATTATGGGACGGCAAAACTACGAATGGCTGGCGTGGTGCCAAACTAACGGATTTCCCAGCTAAAGGTTGGGTTATTGAGGATGGTGTTCTTAGTGTACTTTCCTCTGGGGGTGCTGAATCTAGGGCTGGAGGAGATATTGTTACTACAGAACAGTTTAAGAATTTTGAACTAAAGGTAGATTTTAAATTAACTCCCGGAGCAAATAGTGGTATAAAGTACTATGTAGACACCGAGATAAACAAAGGTGCCGGTTCTTCCATAGGTTTAGAATATCAAATATTGGATGATGACTTACATCCTGATGCCAAGTTGGGTAATCACGAGGGCAGCCGAACCGTTAGCTCATTATATGATTTAATCAAGGCAGACCCAGATAAACCTATTAAGCCGGTCGGTGAGTGGAACACTGCCCATATTATATCAAATGATCATCATGTTGAACACTGGTTAAACGGAACCAAAGTTTTGGAATATGAGAGGAAAAGCGATGCCTATCGAAAACTTGTTTCTGAGAGCAAATATGTAAAATGGCCCAACTTTGGTGAGTTGGACAAGGGGCAAATTTTACTTCAAGACCACGGTGATTTAGTTTCTTTTAAAAATATAAAGATTCGACCAATAGATAACAGCAAAGACAAAATATAATGAGTTCAAACAGAAGAGATTTTATTAAAAAAACAGCCTTGGGTGCAGTAGGTGCCACATTCGTTTCCAATAGCGTTAATGCAATGACCGCTAAGAGCTATTCAAAAATTATAGGAGCAAATGATAGAATAAATGTTGCTATCCAAGGTTTGGGAAGACGATATGGTTCTTACATAAGCCCCATTGCAAACAAGAAAAACAATATAGAGCTGAGCTATTTATGTGATGTGATGAAAAGTCAACGTGAAAAGGCTGCAAAAGCGGTTACACGAAAAAGTCATCATCAACCAAAATTGGAAAATGATATAAGAAATATACTAAATGACAAAGAGGTAGATGCAATATTTATGGCAACTCCCGATCATTGGCATGCTCCCGGTGCTTGTATGGCCATGCAGGCAGGAAAACATGTGTATCTGGAAAAACCTTGCAGCCATAATCTTCAAGAAGGCGAGTTGCTGGTAGCCTACCAAAAAAAATATGATAAAGTGGTGCAAATGGGCAACCAACAACGTTCATCTTTGCAGTCACAGGAAATTATTAATAATATCCATTCCGGAATAATTGGAAATGTTTACAAGGCGATAGCTTTTTACACTAGCAAAAGAGGGCGTGTTCCAAATCAAGTTGAAGCCAATCCACCAGAGGGGTTGGATTGGGAACTTTTTCAAGGGCCCGCACCTAGAAGAACCTATACGGACAATACATGGGATTATAACTGGCATTGGTATGGTTGGGACTATGGTACTGCTGAAATGGGAAATAATGCCACCCACGAATTGGACATTGCACGTTGGGCTTTAGACGTAAAATATCCAGAACATGTATCGGTATACTCAGGAAAATTTCATTATCCAGATGATGGCTGGGAGATGTACGATACGATGGAAGCCACCTTCCGTTTTCCTGACAACAAAACCATTCAATGGGATGGTCGAAGTAGAAATGGGTATGATACATATGGGGCAGGAAGAGGAACACTTATCTACGGTTCGGAGGGATCTGTTTTTATTGACCGGGACGGATATAAATTATATGACCTAAAAGGAGACCTTATAAAGAAAAATGTGGTTTCAGGACTTGAGAACGGTAACACCTTGGGCGGAGGTGGAGGCCTTACAGTAGCCCATACTCTAAACTTTTTTGACACCATAAGAGGCAATGCCCAATTGACATCCCCTATTGTGCAAGGTGCTATAAGTCAAACCTTGACACATTACGCCAATATCGCTTCCAGAATAGGTGAATCTTTTGAAATTGATGAAAACACCGGTCGTATTTTCAATAGGGAAGCCATGAAATTATGGTCGAGAACGTATGAACCAAGTTGGGAAATAAAACCAATTTAAATGATAGTTGCTAGTTCCCCATTGTAATTGATCATCATAAAAATCAAGAAGAGTACATGAAAAGAAGAGAATTTATCATCAACAGCTCCATGGCATCGATGGCACTCACAACATCTGCACTAGCTATGGACAAGGCTTTTGATTTTAAAAATATGAATGAAACCTTACAAATAGGCATTATCGGAACTGGAGACCGAGGCTCTGGTCTTATCCATAACATCAATAGCATCGACAACATTAACGTTCTCGGATGTTGCGATATTTTACCCTTTCGATTAGAAAAAGGTCTAAAATCCGTAAAGGGCAAAGCTAAAGGTTATCAGGACTATCGACAATTATTGGACAATAAAGAGATCGATGCCATAGTGGTAACTACCCCGTTGAGCACGCATTCAAAAATAGCCATTGATAGCTTGGACTCCGGAAAACATGTTTACTGTGAAAAAACTATGGCAAAAGGCTACGAAGGAATTGATAACCTGGTAAAAAAAACAAATCAATTTAAAAACCAAGTTTTTCAAACCGGACACCAGTATCACAGTTCTAGATTGTATACTCATGTTGTAGATTTGATCAAAAATGGGAAAATCGGTAAAATTACTTCTTTTGATTGCCAATGGAACAGAAATGGTAACTGGAGGAGACCGGTACCTAGCCCGGTATATGAAAGAATAATCAATTGGCGCATGTATCGAGAATTTTCCGGTGGTTTGGTAGCAGAACTTTGCTCTCACCAAATTGACTTCGTAAATTGGGTTCTCGATGAAACCCCCACTCAAGTAATGGGTACAGGCGGCATAGACTATTGGAAAGACGGTCGTGAAACCTACGATAACATCCATTTAATTTACAATTATGCCAGCGGTGTGAAAGCCAAATTCACCTGTTTGACCAGTAATGCCAAGGATGATTATAAAATAAGGGTGTTCGGTGACAAAGGTTCCATTGTTTTAGATTACACAAAAGCTTGGTTTTACCCAGAAGGCAAAAGCAAAAAAGAAATAGGTATAGTAGATGGCGTATCAGGAGCTACGATACCATGGGATAAAGGCCTCGGAATTCCTATTATTGTTGACCATAAGGAGCCTAGTCTTCAAGCATTAATCGATTTTAGGGATAACATTGTGGACAATAAAAAACCAATTTCTGACATAACAACAGGAGCCAATACGGCAGTATGCATTCAAATGGGATTGGATGCTATGTACAAAAACGAAGTTATCAAAGCTCCTTCCTTTTATTAAAAAATCAAGTGTATAGAATTAAAGGTGGGTGCATAGTAATTCGATGTTAAAGGTATAATGTATGCCGATTTTGAATAAAAAAACAATAGTGAAATTATCTTTTAAATAGTACACCCCAACGGGATGCCCTGCGGAGTTTATATCAGTTAGACATAAGCTAAAAATGTCACCCTACATAAAAGGAAGATTAACGAAAAGCGGGAACGACAGCCTTGTAATTCTATTTTAAGAACAGTTTATTTTTTCTCGAACGTTTTTACTGTTCAGTATCTATCAAAGCATCCTCACCTATTTTGTCTTTGATTTTCTGTTTTAAACGTCGCACAATACTTAAGTTTTGTGCTGCAATATTCAATTGCTCCTTTTCAACAGATCGGTGATCATAGAGCTCAATCTCACCAGTAGTGTGTAAAACCATTCTATAACGATCAGTTCTGATAGTTGTTGCATTTTTTTTAAAGCCAAAAGCTGCGTGCCCATCTGCTTGAGGATTATTCAAAATGGGAACCAGCGAAATACCATCGGCAAATTCCGGTACCGGTAAATCTACAAGGTTACATAGTGTAGGGAAAACATCGACAGATTCAACTACAGAGTTGCTCATTTCTCCTCCTTTTTTCATTTCGGGATTATAGATTACCAGGGGAGACCGTAACGATTCTTCGAATAAGGCGTGTTTACCCCAAATGGCATGTTCACCTAAATGCCAACCATGATCTCCCCAAAGAACCACAATTGTATTTTTATCTGCACCAGTTTCTTTCAATTTATCTAGAATATCCCCCACATGTTTATCGGCATAGCTTACACATGC
>Ga0114916_1002224_pt1 | contig 10313 bp, 12 predicted proteins | sample MalvirAntarct_66_FD_83501 | JGI IMG/M metagenome (GOLD analysis project Ga0114916, IMG submission 83501) | Marine viral communities from the Global Malaspina Expedition - Malaspina viral metaG Antarct_66 | ecosystem: Environmental > Aquatic > Marine > Oceanic | place: West Anvers Island... | reverse complement strand
GACCGCGCCTACGCCGCAGGGGAGAGCCCGGTGCGGATCCTGCGTGCCGCGTCGGACCATTTCCGCCGCCTCCACCTTACCGCGGCACGGATCGCCAAGGGCGTCCCGATCCCCCAGGCGGCGGGCATGCTGAAGCCGAAGGTGTTCTGGAAGCAGACCAACGAGTTCCAGGCGCAGGCCCGCCGGTGGCCGGAGCCCTGGCTGGCCGCGGCGCTCGACCGCCTCGCCCAGGCGGAGATCGACTGCAAGACGACCGGCCTCCCCGACCGCGCCGTCTGCGCCCGGGTCCTCATGGAGGTCGGCCGCGCCGCCGCACGCCGGTAGCCGGTCTGCATCACCCTATGCCGGCGAGGCCGCCGCCTGCGCCAGTCCGGCCGCGGCCTCCGCCAGCAGCCACTCCCGGAACGCCTTGATCTTCGGCTTGTCCGCACTCGCCGGCGGGCAGACGATCCAGTAGCCGTAGCTCCCCGGCAGGATCAGGTCGAACGGCCGCACCAGCAGTCCCTGCGCCATCGCGTCCATGACCAGGGCCGTCCGACCCATCGCCACCCCCTGCCCGGCGATCGCCGCCTGGACCATCATCGCCGCGTCGCCGAAGCGCGGTCCACGCTCTGCGTTCACATGATCGGCGCCTGCCGCGTGCAGCCAGTCGCGCCAGCGCGGGTTCGGCTCGTGCGGAAAGAACTCGTCGTGCAGCAGCACGTGGTGGCGCAGGTCGGCGGGCGTGTAGAGCGGATGCGCGCCACCGAGCAGCGCCGGATTGCAGACCGGGAAATACTCCTCGCGCATCAGCAGGCAGGTGTTCAGCTCCGGATAGCGGCCGATGCCGTAGCGCAGCCCGACGTCGACATCCTCGCGGGCGAAGTCGGTCACCTGGATGGACGCGGCGATGCGCAGGTCGATCTCCGGATGAACCTCGCGAAAGCGCCCGATGCGCGGCACCAGCCAGCAGGCGGCGAAGGACGGGATCACGCTGACGGTCAGCACGCCCTCGCGCTCCCCGGCCCGCAGCCGCCGCGTCGCCGTCGACAGTTCGTCGAAGGCCGCCCGCACCGACGGGAGAAGCTGCTGCCCCTCGTCGGTCAGCAGCAGCGCACGGTGCATGCGCCGGAAGAGCGGCACGCCGAGATCGTCCTCCAGGAGCTTGATCTGGTGGCTGACCGCCGCCTGGGTCACGTGCAGTTCGGCGGCGGCACGGGTGAAGGACAGGTGTCGCGCCGCAGCCTCGAAGACACGCAGGGCATTGAGCGGGGGAAGACGCATGCCGCACACCTCGGATCAGATCTTCTAATGGGCAGAATGAAAAAACGTCGTTTGAGGCGGCGGCTGCGCCGGGCCATTCCTATGGACGAACCGGCGCGACGGCAGCGACAGGCCGCCAGCCGGATCAACTTCATTAATCCATCATAAAGGTCGTCGCCATGTCATCGATCAACGGATCGACCAAGGGTGCGGCCGGCATCTTCGGACCGGCTGCTTCGGGTTTCGGCTTCGCCCGCCTCTTCGAGCGCATGCTCGACTGGCAGGAGCGGTCGAAGCAGCGCGTCCATCTCATGGAGCTCGACGACCGCATGCTCCGCGACATCGGCATGACCCGCGCCGATGCGGTGCGCGAGTACCGCAAGCAGCCCTGGCTGCCCTGACCGCGCCCGTTGCCGGCCCGGACGCCACCGTCCGGGCCGGCGCTCGAATGCGGATGCTCGGCGCGGAAGGGTTGGCGTAGGGGCCGGAAACCCATATCTGTGGGCTTCCCGACCGAAGAGCCCGTGGAATATGCGCAGACACGCCACAGCCTTCCTCGCCCTCGCCGCCCTTCTCCCCGCCTTCGCCGCCCCGGCCGCCGCCGCGGAGCCGAAGTTCGTCGGGGATTTCGGCGCGTGGGCCGCCTACACCTACGAGATCGAAGGCGCACCCGCCTGCTACATCGCGAGCAAGCCGACGAGCAGCGAAGGCGAGTATGACCGCCGCGGCGAGGTGTTCGCCCTCGTCACCCACCGCGTGGCGGACAAGGTGGTCGGCGAGGTCAGCGTCGTCGCCGGCTACGAGTATCAGGGCGACAGCACCCCGACCGCCAGGATCGGCGGAACGACCTTCGACATGTTCGCCCGCGGCGACACGGCGTGGCTGCGCACCGCCGAGGACGCCCGCATGGTGGCCGCCATGCGCCGCGGCACCGACATGGTCGTCTCGGCGACCTCGAGCCGCGGCACCAAGACGACCGACACCTACTCCCTGATGGGCTTCACCAAGGCATACGAGGCGATAACCCGCGTGTGCAAGAAGGGCTGAGCATGAGCGACGCCGCCGCCACGACCGAGGGCGCCACGACCGAGGGCGCCACGACCGAAAGCACCGCACCCGTCGATGCGGCGGTCCGGCGCAACCTGATCGGCCTGACCCGCGAGCAACTGGCCGCCGAACTGGCGCCGCACGGCATCGACGGCTTCCGCCTGCGCCAGGTCTGGCACTGGCTGTACCACCGCGGCGGCCGCAGCTTTCCGGACATGACGACCCTGTCGAAGCCGGTGCGCGCGCTGCTCGAGGCGCACTACACCGTCGACCGGCCCGAGGTGGCGACGGCGCAGCTCTCCAATGACGGCACGCGCAAATGGCTGCTGCGCTTTCCCGACCGCCAGGAGATCGAGACCGTCCACATCCCGCAGGAGGAGCGCGGCACGCTCTGCGTCTCCTCCCAGGTCGGCTGCACGCTCACCTGCCGCTTCTGCCACACCGGCACCCAGCGCCTCGTGCGCAACCTCGGCGCGCCGGAGATCGTCGGCCAGGTCATGCTGGCACGCGACCATCTCGACGACTGGCCCTCGGCCGAGGCCGACCGCGCCATCACCAACGTCGTCCTGATGGGCATGGGCGAGCCGCTCTACAATTTCGACAACGTGAAAGCAGCGCTGCAGATCATGCTCGACAAGGAGGGGCTCGCCCTCTCCCGCCGGCGCATCACCCTGTCGACCTCGGGCGTCGTCCCGATGATCCGGCGCTGCGGCGAGGAGATCGGCTGCAACCTCGCCATCTCGCTGCACGCCGTCACCGACGAGATCCGCGACGAACTCGTGCCGTTGAACCGGAAATATCCGATCGCCGAGCTGATGGAGGCCTGCCGGACCTATCCCGGCGTCCACAACGCCCGGCGCATCACCTTCGAATATGTGATGCTGCGCGGCGTGAACGACAGCGATGCCGACGCGCGTGCCCTGATCGCGCTGCTGAAGGACGTGCCGGCCAAGGTGAACCTGATCCCCTTCAACCCGTGGCCGGGCGCGCCCTACGAGTGTTCGACGGCGGACCGCATCAAGCGCTTCAGCGACATCGTCGCCAACGGCGGCTATTCCAGCCCCGTCCGCACCCCGCGCGGCCGCGACATCCTCGCCGCCTGCGGCCAGCTCAAGTCCGCCAGCGTCAAGAAGCGCCGCAGCGAGATCATCGCCGAGGAAGCCGCGGCCGCAGCTTCGGGCTAAAGGCGCGATCGAGCATCCCCTCAATACTTTCCCGGACAAGCGCGACAGCGCGCAGGTCCGGGAAGGTGAGTTGTGGGAGCTAACTCCGCTCCTACACCGCGCGCACCAGAACGTGGCGCTTGCGCCCCGCCGACAGCTTGACCACCCCGTCGGCCGTCATGTCGGCCAGCGTCACCGGCTGGTCCTCCGCCGTGAACGGCGCGTCGTTGATCCGCCCGCCGCCGCCGCGGATCAGGCGGCGCGCCTCGCCGTTGCTCGCGGCGAGATCGGCGCGGCGCATCAGATCGAACGCCGGGATCCCCTTCTCCAGGTCGGCCCGCGGCACCTCGATGGTCGGCAGGCTCTCGGCGAGCGCGCCTTCCTCGAAGGTGCGGCGCGCCGTCTCCGCCGCCGCCTCGGCCGCCGACGCACCGCGCGCCATGCGCGTCGCCTCGGTGGCGAGCACCTTCTTCGCCTCGTTGATCTCCTGCCCCTGCAGCGCCTCCAGCCGGGCGATCTCGTCGAGCGGCAGTTCGGTGAAAAGGCGCAGGAAGCGGCCGACGTCGGCGTCGTCGGTGTTGCGCCAGAACTGCCAGTAGTCCCAGCTCGGCAGCCGCTCCTCGTTCAGCCAGACGGCGCCCTGGGCGGTCTTGCCCATCTTGGCGCCCGAGGCGGTCGTCAGCAGCGGCGTGGTCAGGCCGATCAGTTCCAGCCCACCGACCCGGCGGCCGAGTTCGACGCCGCTGACGATGTTCCCCCACTGGTCGGAGCCGCCCATCTGCAGCACGCAGCCGTGGCGCTTCGCCAGTTCGACGAAGTCGTAGGACTGCAGGACCATGTAGTTGAACTCGAGGAAGGTCAGCGGCTGCTCGCGCTCCAGGCGCAGGCGCACGCTGTCCATCGACAGCATCCGGTTGACCGAGAAATGCCGGCCGTAGTCGCGCAGGAACGGGATGTAGGCCAGCTGGTCGAGCCAGTCGGCGTTGTTGACCATCACCGCGTCGGTCGGCCCCCCGCCGAAGGCGAGGAACGGTTCGAACGCCCGCTTGATGCCGGCCATGTTGGCGGCGATGTCGTCGTCGGTGAGCAGCTTGCGCGTCTCGTCCTTGCCCGACGGGTCGCCGACCTTGGTCGTGCCGCCACCCATCAGGACGATCGGCTTGTGCCCGGTCCGCTGCAGCCAGCGCAGCATCATGATCGAGACCAGGTGGCCGACGTGCAGGCTGTCGCCGGTGCAGTCGAAGCCGATATAGGCCGTGATCGGTCCCTTCGCCGCGCGCGCGTCGAGCGCCTCCTGATCCGTGCACTGATGCACGAAGCCGCGTTCGCTGATGGTGCGCAGGAAGTCCGAGCGCATGGCCGATCCTCGGGTGGGGAAATCAGGCGCGGGATTTAGCATGGCCATGAGCCCGCGACCAAGCCATGCCCTGCACCTATCCTGCGCGTTGCCCCTCGAATAGACTCGCCGCACGGTTGGAGCGGGGCGGAATGGATCTCCTGCGGGTCACGACGATCGGCTTCACGAAGTCCAGCGCGGCGCATTTCTTCGGACGCCTCCGGGCCGCCGGCGTCCGGCGCGTCATGGACGTCCGCCTGCACAACACCTCGCAACTCGCGGGCTTCGCGAAGGCGGACGACCTCGCCTGGTTCCTCAAGAGCCTGGGCGGCATCGACTATGTTCACGAGCCGCTGCTTGCGCCGGCCGCCGACATCCTCGACGCCTTCAAGAAGCAGAAGGGGGACTGGCGGCTCTACGAGCGGCAGTTTCTCGACCTGATGCGGTCACGCCGCATCGAAACGATGCTCGCCGCCGACGCGTTCGACGGCACCTGCCTCCTCTGCTCGGAAGCGACACCGCACCACTGCCACCGACGGCTGGTCGTGGACTACCTCAACGCACAATGGGACGGCCGACTGGCCGTCGAACACCTTTAGGGAGGACGGCATGGATCTGCAGCTGCGGGGCAAGACGGCACTGGTCACCGGCGCGTCGAAGGGCATCGGCCTGTCGGTAGCGCGCCTGCTCGCCGAGGAGGGCTGCAACCTGCACCTCGCGGCGCGCTCCGAGGCGGACCTGGCGAAGGCGCGCGACGAGATCCGCGGGCGCTGGAACGTCCAGGTGACGGTCCATCCCCTCGATCTGGCGGCGCCCGGCAGCATGACGGCGCTGGCCGCCGCCTGTCCCGACCTCGACATTCTGGTGAACAATGCCGGCGCGGTGCCGGCCGGCGACATCGAGGCGGTCACGGAGGAGCGCTGGCGCGCCGCCTGGGACCTCAAGGTCTTCGGCTACGTCAACCTGTCGCGCGAGATCTATCCGGCGATGAAGGCGCGCGGCGGCGGCGTCATCGTCAACGTGATCGGGCTCGCCGGCGAACGGCCCTCCAAGGGCTACATCGCCGGGTCGGCCGGCAACGCCGCCCTGATGGCACTCACCCGCGGCATGGGCGGCGCCAGCCTCGCCGACGGCATCCGCGTCGTGGCGGTCAATCCCGGGCTGATCGCCACCGAACGCATGTTCGTCATGCTGAAGGGACGCGCCAAGGACAAGTTCGGCGACGAGAGCCGCTGGGAGGAGATGATGCCGTCCGACCCGCCGCCCGGCACGCCGGAGCAGGTAGCCGACCTCGTCGTCTACCTCGCCAGCCCGCGCGCGGGGCACGTAACGGGGACCGTGGTCACCATCGACGGCGGCCAGGCCAACAAGTAGCCCGGCGAGGGCGAACCCCTCAGGGATTCCGAGGCAGCGGGCGCATGTCGCCCGTCTCGCCGGGCGGGTTGGAACGCGGCACGAAGGTCGCCTCGTGGCGCGTCTCGCGGTGGTGGTGGAGCGCCCAGTGCACCGAGGGGAAGGCAATCTCGTCCCACGGGATCTCGTCCCAGTCGAACAGCCCGACCGCCTCGGTCTCCTCGCCGGCCGCCACGTCGGGCGAGACGAGGTTCGCGCGGTACATCAGCTGCACCTGACTGATCCGCGGGATCGAGTAGACCGCCAGCAGCTGGTCGATCCGCAGCACGGCGCAGGCCTCCTCGCGGGCCTCGCGCGCCGCCCCGTCGGCCGTCGTCTCGTTCAGTTCGAGATAGCCGGCCGGCAGCGTCCAGAAGCCGCGGCGCGGATGGATGGCGCGGCGGCAGAGGAGGATGCGGCCTTCCCAGGTCGCGACCACGCCGACGACGATCTTCGGGTTCTCATAGTTGACGAAGCCGCAGTCGGCGCAGACGAGGCGCTCGCGGCTGTCGCCTTCCGGCACGCGGCGCTGGAACGGCGTATCGCGGGGGGTTGGGGTGGAATCCGTCTCGGCCATGCCGAGAGGATGGCGTCTGCGATGCGGCCGGGCAACCGGCGCGGTTCAGACCTTGATGTTCAGCAGGCTGCCGCGCGGCAGGTTGGCGGCGGGCGCGCCGTGCTGCATGGCGGCCACACCCTGGCTCGGCGCGGCGGCGACGGTCTGCACCGAACGCGTCGGTGCCGTCGGCTGCGCCACGTGCTGGGCGGCCTGCGTGGTCGGCGCGGTCTTCGTCGACGGCGGAGTCCCGCCGAAGGCGCCCAGCGCGACGAAGAGATTGGACGATGGCGGTATCTGCATGGACGACGTTCCCTGCGGGAGTCCCCTGACGCGAAGCTTAATCGCCCGAGGCGGGTAAACGAGCCGTTAAGCCGCCGCGCGCTATCGGAACTTTACGCCGGCCGCACGAAATAGTGATGCGATGCCCACCCTGCTCTCATGGAACGTCGCGGGCGCCGCGCACGATCGGCTCGATGCCGTCGCGTCCTTCGTGCGCGGCGTGGCGCCGGATCTGCTCCTGCTCCAGGAGGCGGTCGAGGATTCGCGGCGGCTGACCTCGATCCTGGGCGGCGACGTACGCTTCGTCCCGGCCTTCCCGCGGTCCGGCGGCGTGCCGGGCGCCACGGCGGAAGGGATGGCGCTGTGGAGCCCGACCGGCCTGCACGACGTCGAATCGGCAGCGCTCGGCGGTTGGCCCTGGCCACGTGTCGCCCTCCGGTGCCGCGTCGGGCGCCTCGCGGTCTGCAACCTGCATCTCTCGCATCTGCCCTGGCAGCGGCAGGCGCAGCTGCGCGCCGCGGCCGCACATCCGGCACGGCCGCTGCTGCTCGCCGGCGATTTCAACCGTCCCGGCGGCGCCCGGCTCGCCGGATTCCGAGCGGTGGTGCCAAGTGGATGGAGCTTCCGCTGCGGTCCGCTGGGCCTGCGTCTCGACGCCGCCCTGGCTTCGCCCGGCGTCGCGGTGACCGCCGCGACCTACCTGACGAGCGGCGTTTCGGACCACAGACCGATGTTGCTGACCGTCGCCGCCGACGTGTGAATCGCGGCCCGTCCACCCGCCCGTTTACCCATCGGCAATACTCCGGTGCCACTTTGGCTCCGGGCGAGTGCGCCGGCACCGCATGTAGCGGCCGGACTTGGGCGGAGAAATCCTGGCGATGAAGCAGAACAACCCCGAAGCTCAGGTCAAAGGCCTCCTGAGCATGGCACGCGACAAGTCGAGCGCCAGCCGGGAGAGCCTGTCCGACGTCATCGCCGATCTCTTCCATGGCCGCACCAACGTCCTGACGAAGGACGAGCGCGTCCTCATGCACCGCATGATCCGCCGTCTCGTCGAAGATCTGGAGACGTCGGTGCGCACCGGCCTCGGTCGCCAGCTCGCGACCAGCGCCAGCATCCCGCGCGCGACGGTCGTCGCGGTGGCGCGCGACCAGGATCCCGTCGCCTATGCGATCCTGATGGACAGCAGCGTCCTGGCCGATTCCGAGCTCATCGAGGTCGTCCGCCATCGGGCGTTGCAGCACCAGCTGGCCGTCGCGCGCCGGCGCGGCGGCGTCAGCAGCCACATCAACGACGTTCTGACGCAGACCGGAAACGCCGATCTGGTCGCCGGCCTGTTCGACGACGCGCCCGACGGAAATGTCGCCCAGCCCGATTTCGATCCCTCGCGCATCGATGCCGGCGACCTGCCGCCCGATCTCGCCCGGCGCCTCTGCCTGTGGGTCTCGGTCGCGTTGCGCCAGCACATGCTCGAACAGTTCAAGATCGACGAGGTCGCCCTCGACGACGCGCTCGAGCACGCCGTCGAGGAAGCCGGCAGCGTCGGCGGCTGGTCCTACAGCGTCTCGACCCCGAACGCGGCCACCAATGCCGGTGATCCCGACGCCGACGCCCAGATGATCGCCCATCTTCGCCGCGGCGACATCCCGCAGTTCGAAGCCGTCCTGTCGCGCATCAGCGGCCTGCGCCCGCAGCTCATCGGCCGCATGGTGTACGAACGCGGCGGCGAGGCCCTGGCGACCATCTGCATGGCCGCGAACATGAGCAAGCGCGCCTTCGCGGCGATCTTCCTGCTGAGCCGCGAGGCATGGCCGGAGCAGGAGGAAGTCGGTGCACAGGAGGTCGCACACGCGTTGTCCTTTTTCGACCAGCTGAACCCGGTGGCAGCGAAGCGGGTCGTCTCCCGCTGGCGCCGCAACTCCGACTACCTGAACGCCATCCGCCAGGTTTCCTCCAGCCCGAAGATATCGCTCGTCCAGCGCGCCTGAACCGCGTCCCGGCCGCACGCTTCCCGCTGGGTCCCGCGGCTGCTATAGGCAGACCGCAGGAGGGCGGCGACAGTGATCTTCGGCGACCGTGACGACCGGCCAACCGCGACCATCGGCGGCGACTGCCTGACCCGGGCGTTCGACCGCCATCTCGACGTCGCCGCGCGTACCCGCGTCGCGGTCGCGGCACCCTTCGACCGTCTGGCCGAACGCGCGGCCGACGCCCTGCGCTCCGGCGGCAAGCTCCTGCTGTTCGGCAACGGCGGCAGTGCCGCCGACGCCCAGCATATCGCCGCGGAACTGGTCGGGCGTTTCCAGCGGGAGCGCGCCGCGCTCGCGGCCATAGCGCTCACCACCGACACGTCGATCCTCACCTCCGTCGGCAACGACTACGGCTTCGACGCGATCTTCGCGCGTCAGGTCCAGGGGCTCGGCCGGCCCGGCGACGTCGCGATCGGGTTCAGCACGTCCGGCAACAGCGGCAACGTCGTCGCCGGCCTGCGGGCCGCCCAGGCCGCCGGCCTGCACGCGGCGGCCTTCTGCGGTGCCGGCGGTGGCGCGCTGGCCGCCTTCGCCGACCCGCTGCTGCTGGTACCGTCCGACGAAACGCCGCGGATACAGGAGATGCACATCCTGCTCGGCCACGCGCTCTGCGACGCCGTCGAGACGATGCTGGCGGCGGAAACGTGAGCGTCGCGGCGCGCCTGCTGTCGGCGCTGCACGCCCTGCACGGGGTACGCGTGCTGGTCGTCGGCGACGCGATGATCGACCGTTTCGTCTATGGCGACGTCGAGCGGATCTCGCCCGAGGCGCCGGTGCCGGTGCTGCGCATCTCGCGCGAGACGGCCATCCTCGGCGGTGCCGGCAACGTCGCGCGCAATCTCGCGGCCTTGGGCGCCGGCGTGCGCTTCGTCGCGGCCGCCGGCGATGACGCCCAGGGCGAGGAACTCCAGCACCTGCTCGCCGCCGAGACCGGCGTCGCCGCCGACCTCGTCATCGTGGCGGGGCGCCCGACGACGCTGAAGACCCGCTACGTCGCAGGCGGCCAGCAGCTCCTGCGGGCAGATCGCGAGAATCCCGCACCGGTGGGCGATGCGGCGGCGGCACGCCTGGAGGCGGCCGCTTTGGCCGCGATCCCGACCTGCGCCGCGGTGATCCTGTCCGACTACGGCAAGGGGGTCCTGTCGCCGGCGCTGACGGCGCGGATCGTCGCGGCGGCCCGCGCGGCCGGTATTCCCGTCGTCGTCGACCCCAAGGGAACCGACTATTCCCGCTATCGCGGTGCGACCGTCGCGACCCCCAATCGG
>Ga0114916_1002223_pt1 | contig 10317 bp, 8 predicted proteins | sample MalvirAntarct_66_FD_83501 | JGI IMG/M metagenome (GOLD analysis project Ga0114916, IMG submission 83501) | Marine viral communities from the Global Malaspina Expedition - Malaspina viral metaG Antarct_66 | ecosystem: Environmental > Aquatic > Marine > Oceanic | place: West Anvers Island... | reverse complement strand
GATTGACATCTTGCCCTACTAATTCCTTTTCTCTATAAGCTAATGCAGATTTTCCTTTGGTCTGAAAATAAATAGGTTTACTGTCATAAGAAATAAGTGATTCAAAATTACCTGAAACTTGTAATCCCGTACTGAGTTCGATGGTTCCTAACTCTTTAGAATTTATTAATTTTTGAAGTCCACTTAACCCTCCTTTACGCAACGCCATTGTATTGGCAAAATCTTCCAACACTTGGCTCAAAAATGCAAAATCGGGTGTGACGAATAGTTGTGGTTGTGGTTTAGTAATATCAAAAGACGTATGTGCCGCCTCTAAGGAATACGGTAATTTTTTAACGTTGTCGGTCATGCACCACTTGCTCTCCCCAATAGAAGATAGAAGTCCTGCACCATATATTTTAGGATTCTTAACAGTTCCAATTAGACCATATTCAACCGTCCACCAATGTAGGTTTCTAATAAGCGCCATTTCGCTGGGTTCCCCCATATTATCTTGTAGGAATTCGATGTGTTTTTCAGACTTTTCTATTTCCTCCAATGCTGTTCCTTTTGCTTCTTTTATAATAGAGAGGTGGCGTACCGCTTCATAAAGTTCAAAGTCTTTAGCACTTGAGATTGCTTTGCAGCCAATCTCACCAAAGCGTCTGAGGTACGCTGCGTATTCAGGATTGGCAATAATAGGGGCGTGACCAGCGCCTTCATGAATAATGTCGGGAGCGGGAGTGTAGGCAATATTTTCCAACTGTCTAATATCCGAGGCGATGACCAGGACATTATATGCTTGGAATTCCATAAAAGCGGCAGGAGGTATAAAACCATCTACAGCTACTGCTGCCCAACCTAAATCTTTCAAAATACGGTTCATGCCGTACATGTTGGGAATGTTATCTATTGATATACCGGTTTTACGCAACCCTTCGGTGTATGATTTGTGTGCGACCTTGCTGAGGTAATCAACATTTTTTCGCATCACGTAACGCCATACAGCTTGATTTATAGGAGTATAATCCTCATAATTTTGAGGTTTTATATATTGCCTTAAATGTTTCGGAAGCTTATCTAAAATAGGATTGCTTTCGTATTCTGCTGAGCTCATACTTTTACTTTTATGCTGTCTAGCTGTTTGATTTCTATTAAATATATCATATTTGGACCAATTAATTGTTAATTATAATTAAATTGGTAAAAAAGACTAAGTATAAATATTATTATAGGAATTAGTTCTTTTTGAATAGCTATTAAGGAGTTAAAACAGGAATTAATTATGGTAGACAAATTGGACTACATAGATAGGGAGATATTAAAGATTCTACAGAAAGATGCCAAAACGGTCGCAAAAGCTATTGCTGAACAATTAGGATTAACTAAAACTCCTGTTTATGAACGTATAAAACGTTTAGAACAAGAGGGATTTATCGAAAATTATGTAGCAATTTTAAATAAGGACAAAATAGAGGAGAGCATTACTGTGTTCAGTTTTGTCTCCCTGGAAGCACAGAAAGGTGCGATGATGGATGATTTTTTTGCGGAGGTCAAAAAGTATCCTGAAGTGGTAGAATGCTTTGTGGTGGGTGGTGAATTCGACTTTTTATTAAAAGTGGTGGTGAAGAACCTTGATGCGTACTACAATTTCGCAAAGTTTAAAATAGCCTCGTTACCAAGTATTGGCGGTGTAAAAAGCGCCTTTGTTTTGAATGAGGTGAAAAATGATACCAATTTCCCATTATTATAGACAAAAAGAGGCTGTAGAAGAATAGTTCGACAACCTCTTTGAGCTAGATTAAATGCCTCTTATCTTAATGCCACGACATTAGGCGGATATTGTTTTAATATCTTGGAAACAAATTCTTTAATACGCTCTTCTTTTTTGGCAACACTATTAGAATTTGAAAGAGTTCCAACACCTTTTCCTTGCCAAACCAATTCATTTGTTTTATTATCGATTAAATCAATATAAAGAGAGCCTTGGGTGCTCGTGCTAACGCTACTTCCTCCCCAACCAAAACCTGGTCCCCAGGCCCAAGGGTTGTAACCCCATCCCCATGCGCCACCCCAGCCGAAATTGTTATTGTAAACATCAACTCTTTCTTGTTCTTTGGTAAAGATACTTACCAATAAATCTGGATTTTCTGACTTCACAAAACCTCTTGAACTCATTTCTGCCTCAATCGCACGCAAGATGCGTTTTTTGTCCAAGTCGGATATTTGAGCTTTATCGATACCAGTCTTGTAAAATGCGTACGAGGTATACCCATTAAAGTTGGCTTTTTGGTCATAGTCTGATAACACTTGTACTGATGAACAAGAAGCGAAAAACATAAGTAGTAGTAATGGCAGGCCAAATAATTGAATTCTTTTCATAACATTATTTTTTAAATACGTAAATTTCATTACAATCTAATCACAAATATCATGCCGAGCTAGGCTTGGGTTTTATTGCATATTGGTTTTTACATCGTAGCCATATGGGCAATGTTTACAACCACTTTCACAGCAATATCCGCGTTTTAGGTGGTATTGTTCGGTGAAAACTCTAAACCCGTTCTCAGCCCAATAAAAATCACCTTCTTCTATTGGAATTATTTCTTTCATGAACTTCAGGATTTTTAAGTTCATAAAGTTACTTCTTTCTGTTCATAACGATACCTTGTTATTATTTAATCCTAATGGTATCGCTTCATAAGAACTTATCCATTAATCGTCATTGTTGGCGACAAAGTCTGGTAATTTTTCTAAATAGAACTTTTGGAGCTATCTTTATGAAATCATTACCAAACGGAATCTATGATATTGGTTTTTAGACATTTCTTCTATAAAAATTATGTGGGCCTTTCAATATGGCCATTTATTTTTTTGAAAAATAGAAGTCTAAAGAATGATAATGTCCTTATTAATCATGAAAAAATTCATTTAAGACAACAAGGAGAATTATTAATTCTGCCCTTTTATATTTTTTATTTATTAGAATGGATAATACGCACCATTCGTTACTTCGATTCATATAAAGCCTACCAAAATCTTAGTTTTGAGAGAGAAGCCTATTTGCATGAAAATCAAATGGATTATTTATCCAATCGAAAACCTTTCAGCTTTATTAAATATCTTTGGCTTTAAAACAGTCCTATTTGCAGAGTAAGAATCAGACGGTATCTAGTCCACTTTTAATAGAAAAGCAAGTTTCTATTGTTTTAAAACGGGAAGACTTACTTCATCCATTTATTTCTGGTAATAAGTATCGAAAACTAAAGTACAATATAGAAGAAGCGCAAAATAAACGGTGTAAGACACTACTAACCTTTGGCGGCGCTTTTTCAAACCATATAGCCGCCACTGCCTTTGCGGCGAAAGAAAAAGGTTTGCGTTCAATTGGAGTTATTCGGGGAGATGAGCTTATAGATACATGGCAAGAGAATACCACCTTGCAAAAAGCGAATGAAAACGGTATGATATTCAAGTTTGTGAGTAGAACGGAGTACCGAAAAAAGGAACAACTCGAATTTATAGAACGATTGAAAAATGAGTTTGGAGAATTTTATTTGGTGCCAGAAGGTGGTACTAATAGTTTGGCAATTACCGGCTGTGAAGAAATACTTACGAATAACGATAAGAAATTTGATGTTATCTGTTCAAGTGTCGGTACGGGAGGTACAGTAACCGGGCTCATAAATTCTTCATTCCCGAATCAAAAGGTCATAGGGTTTTCTGCATTAAAAGGTGATTTTCTTAAAAAGGACATTCATAAAATGGCCAAAAATGATCGCTGGAATTTAATTTCAGATTATCACTTTGGAGGTTATGCAAAGGTTACTAAAGAATTGGTCGATTTTATAAATGATTTTAAAAGGCAAACGACCATACCTTTAGACCCTATTTATACCGGAAAAATGATGTTTGGGTTGTTCGATATGGTCAAGCATGATACTTTTGTCACTGGAACCAAAATATTGGCAATACACACGGGTGGCCTACAAGGTATCGCTGGCATGAATAGTGTACTGAAGAAGAAAAATTTACCTTTGTTGGAAATATGAAAAAGAAAATTTTATTGGTTTTGTTAATCGGGATAGGTTTCGCCTCTTGTAAATCTAAAAAAGCCTACTCAGATCAATTACGTACTAAAAATGTACTGAACGAGCGACGCCATTCAGACAAGGTTGCTCCTCATGAAGATAATACAAGTTTACCTGAAGAACCTTCCAAATTTATTCCTTTTAGAATTGATTCTCCTGCCGAATACATAACCACTTTTGCAGAAACTGCAAAGTTGGAAATGATGGGTTATGGGATACCGGCAAGTATTACCTTGGCACAAGGTCTGTTGGAAAGTGGTAACGGAAAGGGAGAATTGGCGATGAAAACCAATAACCACTTTGGCATAAAATGTCATAAGGGGTGGGAGGGTGATTATGATTTTCACGATGATGATGAGAAGGGTGAATGTTTTAGAAAGTATAACCACCCAATGTATTCATTTAGGGATCACAGTATTTTTTTGACGACAAGATCTAGATATGCATTTTTGTTTAATTTAAAACCTACCGATTATAAAGGTTGGGCAAAAGGTTTGCGAAAGGCCGGGTATGCCACAGACCCTAGATATCCACAAAAACTTATTTATTTAATTGAAAAGTATGGCCTGCATCAATATGATAGACAGATTAGAAAAGCGGGCTATGACAACACTACAATTGTTGCGACTGAAGCAGATACCATGCATACCATAGAGAAAGGCGATACTTTGTATTCGTTATCTAGAAAATATGACATGAGTGTTGATGAACTTATGCAATTGAATAATTTACGAAGTTCCGATTTGTCCATAGGGCAACGTATCAAAGTGAAAACTAGTAAAATCAACTAAAAGAAATGATGTATCAACGAAGTAGCGCCCTGTTTGCAGAGGCTAAAAAATATATTCCTGGTGGAGTGAATTCTCCGGTACGAGCATTTAAAGCAGTGGGCGGAGATCCAATTTTTGTAAAAAGAGCTAAAGGAGCTTATTTGTATGATGAAGATGGTAATGAGCTAATTGACTATATCGCATCATGGGGCCCCTTGATATTAGGACATGCCTATGAGCCTGTTATTAATGCCGTGGTTGAAAAGGCTCAAAACGGTACATCGTTTGGGATGCCTACCGAAATAGAAACTGAGCTTGCCAAGTTGGCCATTTCTATGGTGCCCAATATGGACAAGATACGTTTTGTAAATAGCGGTACTGAAGCATGTATGAGTGCGGTACGGTTGGCTAGGGGGTTTACAGGAAAAGATAAGATTATCAAATTTGCTGGATGCTACCATGGCCATTCAGATTCATTTTTGATTCAAGCGGGTAGTGGTGCCGTAACTTTTGGGAGTCCTAATAGTCCGGGGGTGACTCAAGGTACTGCGAAAGATACTTTGTTGGCTACTTATAACGATCTAAAGGGTGTTCAAGAGCTTGTCAATGCCAATAGGGGTGAATTAGCGGCGATAATTATTGAACCTATAGCGGGCAATATGGGGTGTATTGTTCCGACGGACGAATTTATAAAGGGTCTTCGGGAAATCTGTACCCAAGAAGGCATCTTATTGATCTTTGATGAGGTCATGACCGGATTTCGTTTGGCGAAAGGTGGGGCTCAAGAGGTGTTGAATATAAAGGCCGATATCGTAACCTATGGTAAAGTTATTGGCGGAGGATTGCCCGTAGGCGCTTTCGCTTCAAGAACTGAAATAATGGATTATCTAGCTCCAGACGGACCGGTATATCAGGCCGGCACTTTAAGCGGGAATCCGTTGGCGATGAGTGCTGGTTTGGCAATGTTGACAGAATTAAATAATAATCCAGAAGTTTTTCAAAGTCTTGCCGAGAAAACTGAATATTTGCATAATGGTATTGCCGAGGTATTGACGGCAAAAGGAGTCGCACATCAAATCAATCGATTTGGTAGTATGATCTCAGTTCATTTTACGGATGAGCCTGTGGTTGATTTTACGTCTTCGGCAAAAGGAAACAATGACACTTTTAAAGTATATTTTCATGGCATGCTGGAAAAAGGGATTTATCTGCCACCAAGTGCTTTTGAAAGTTATTTTTTAAATGATGCTTTGAGCTATGAAGATATAGATACCACTATCAATGCTCTTAAGGAAATCAATTTGTACAGTTCTGCATTCATATAAAATATTAATAAATACAGCCCTCAATTAGGGCTGTATTTATCGGTAATTCTTAAACATTTTATTTGAAGTTGTATTGTATGCCCAGTTGAAAGGCATTTGAGAAAAACTCGTCGATAGTATAATAGGTGTAGTTTAATTTTATGGTGGTAAAATCTTTAATCCTGTAGGATAGATCACCTTCATAACGTTGAAAACTCGATTCGTCTTGTTCGGCAAACAGAGAGAAATCACTTTTTAAATTAAAATTGGAATCATTATTTCCCAACTGAACTAGTAAGCCTCCTCCCGCGAAAAGTCTATCTTCTGCCAGCCAGTAAGGGAAGCCATTTCTTCTTTCTTCAGATCCCACACCGTAAGCACCTTCTGCCAAAGGTCCCAGTTTAAACTTGTCCAAATTTATAAGATTGTATTCTAATCGCGTACCTCCAATGGCGTAATATTGACTGTCTGAATAATAGTCTGCTTTTACAGAAAATAAATGTTTAAAATTGGGCGCATACTCAAACTGTTGATAGGCATTCACTTGAATATCGTAAATATTTAAATCATAACCTGGTCCGGTGGTCACGGGATGTAGGTTTATATCTAAAGAAGTTTTATTGGAGTCAGCAATAATATCTATCCCAGTATTAAAATGAAAGAATATCTTATTGAAATTGTCAAGTTCTACTCTTGCTCCAATATAAAAAGGGCTCTTTAAATTGGATTCTGTCCTATATGAATATGCTACCCCAAGTAAATCCCTGTCGATATCGTTGAGAACAATTGTATCTTTTAGTACTGAATATGCGGTACCTTGGACCACTGAAAAACGGTGAAAGTCGAATTTTTTATTATAGAAACCAAAATGGAAAGCGTTGTTGAATAAGGTAGGGTTGAACTTATCGGTAATAGCAGATGAGGTAAAACCAATTGAGTGTCCTTTCTTCATTCTGGTTTCAATGGCTGACTTCCTTACAATGGCATCATCCATTAGAATCTTGAATTTACTGATGTATAACGATTTGCTTGCGTCGGCTTCTTCCTTCACTTCGTTGTTGAAGGCAATCTTAAAATCTGATTCTAATTTGGTCGGTGGTATGTCAATTGCGATTTTACCGGCACCTTCTACATCGCCTTTTAGTAAAAGCAACTTTGCCATATGGTTCATTGTCTCAAAATCTTTAGGATTCTTGCTTATATGGTTATTATAGATTTGCTTTAAGTCCTTTAAATTATCAGCTTCAAAATTCCAATCCAAAATATTTTTAATTGGTATGTCATCGGAACATGTGCTCCAGTCCAACGCTTTTTTAAATTGTGTATATTCAGAAAAAAGTATGGCTATTTTACCGCTAATGTCATCTAAATCGGGTCTGCAAGTTACTATGTTTTGCATTTCTTCTACGGCCCTATCTCTATCGTTTACCAATAAGAATTTAATAAAATATGGGAAATCGCTCGATTTTTTTTCTTCGATAGAGCTTGATTTCTTTTTCCATTCACTAACGACATTAGGATCAATATCCACACCACATTTTTCCCAAAGCAACGCTTTATCAAAATTTAAAAGTTCAGCATAGGCATTACTAATGGTGGTGGCAAGTTCATTATCGTCAAAACTACATGGTTCCAATGCATCTAACCTCGATAATAAATACTTGTTATTCGATGTAATTAGAAAGTTGTAATAGGTCTTTGTATTGTTCAGGTTTGGTTCAAGTGCATATAAAACCTCTAGTACCTGCTCAATTTTTTCAGCATTTTGTTCTGAATTAAAACTGTTGTAATAGTCTTTCAAAAAGCGAATATCCTTTTCATTCCATTCCATTTGCCTTTCCATCCATAATTGTTTGGTTTTTTTAGAGGGATAGTCACTAATGGCAATTATGTGTCTTGAAAAATCGGCATATGATGCAGATGGATTATTGGTATATAATTCATCAAGCTGTTGCCACAATTCTTTTTCCTTTCCATTATCCTTCATGAATTTAGCATAAGAAACTATTTGTTGGGTATTGATAAACTTATTGTCTTCGAAAAGCTCTTCCATTAATTTAGTCGCCTGCGCTGCTTTTTCTTCAACGACGAGTTTGTCAATTTTCTCTTTAAGCGGAACCATGGTTGCCTTACTCTCATTAAAAGCCTTGTAGTCTTTGTTCGTTTTTGTAATCAACGATGAAGTTGTGCTAATAAGGGTTCTGATTTCTGGTCTTATATCAGGTACACTTATAGTCGGTGTTTTTGTTTTAATGTTATAAAGAAACCCATTCAATAAAGGAACCGATTCAAAATTGATTTGATCATCCGTAAGTTTTTTATGAAGCTTGGCATCATTTTTAGCGTCAACATACATTAACCAATAAGAATCTTTTTTTGCATCTGCATTAATGGCGCTTATAACTTCGTACTGTCCTTCAAAATTTAAATGTCGAACAGTTTGGTATCGCCAGTCCATCGTAGCTTCAGTTGAGATTTTTGCAGGTAAGAATCGCATGTATGGATGTCTATTCTTAAAATCGACAATGTAATTTTTTAGTTCCTTTATTGCAGTTGAGGCATTACCGATGCTCAATACATCCTTGGAATTTAGAATATGTGACCAAATACCGGTATATAGATATGTTGATTCCAATGCCCATTGTTCATTGTTAGAAATTTTGTATCCACTGCTTAAACGAGGATAGTCAAAGAATCTGTTGTTTAAAGGGTCTGGGTCGAATTCGCGATCTCCACCTTTTGCCAATTCCCCCAAAAAAGAGGTATGGACGTAGTTTAAACTAGGGAATCCTTTTTTCAGTGCAACAAGACCTAAACTATCTATTTGATTGTTCGGTGCAGTGTATGAAACCGGTAAGTTGTTAGAAACACTTTCTTTCCACTTTTTTTCTGTTGCCTTTATAATAGCTGCTTCTAGATCGGTGTCTTTCCATAAGCTGGTTAAGAGGGGTAGGTCATTATAACCCCTTAAACCTAATTCATGGCCTAACTTGGTAAATTCATTATCAAACCAGGCACTGGTGCCCTGTTCATTTTTATTGTCCAATACCCTACTTTTGTCCCAATTATCAAAATTTATATCTCCTAGTATATCGTTATTTGAATTGAATGTAACATTGGCCGTGTATTTTAAATCTTCCTCTTCCGCCAGTTTCTTCATTTTGGGCCACCATTCAGATTTTAGGAATTCAGATTTACTATTTCCGTTTTTCAAGATAATAGCTGCTTCCTTTTTTTCATATACGGTGGAAGGAAAATCATCTAGAAATAGTGTACCGATGTTCGCTATTGGATATGGAATTCCTTCAAGGCCGATTAAGCTTGCGGCAAAAAGTAAACCTCGCTTTTCTTTTTTAAGAATTTCTGAAGAATTGTAAAGTATCACCTTGCCATTCCCGATACTATTTTCAAGTAGGACGGGGTAGTCACTATTATTGTGTGCAGATACTAAAACATTTACGTTACTCGAGAAATTTGAACCTTCAAAGCCTAAGTGGGTAGTTTTGTTATCAAAGCTTTTATCTTGCATACCAGGAAATAATGCTTTTTTAAAATAGAGTCCTGACGCTTCTTTATTTGTGCTCCAATCTGCATCTGGTGTCATGCCAAAGAAAAAGGACATTCGCTCATCGATGGCAGCTTTGGTTATAAATAATGTTCCACCTTTCGATACGAATTTTAAAAGTGTATCAATGGCAACATTACTTAAACCAGCTGTTTCATGAACCGTTACGACCCTAGTACTAGGTGAAATGTGCAACTTTTCATTGAATTGATTGATCCAAAGAGTTTTATGTGCGATCTTAGTATAATCAAACGCTTTCGCAAGATTTTCTGTTTCAAGGATAGCACTATAATTGGTAGGTTCGATTAGAAACTGAACTAGAGGTTCCTCAGTGCTTTTTTCTGGAATGTTATATTTGTTATTTGATTTGTATAGTTCTTGTTGACAGCTGGTTAATAGGCTGAAGACTATTAGTAGTGATAAATAACCGATTCTCTTTACTATCATGAGACTTAGTTTTCATGTTTAAATTTTGGACATGTATCGGTAGTATTACCGAAGCATGCAACTTGAATCCATAAAGTTCAGCATAAACCATTTTAACCTAAAATTAATTGGTTAAATACTCAATTTTCTCCATGAACGAATCTTTTCTAATGATTATAAAT
>Ga0114916_1002221_pt1 | contig 10318 bp, 9 predicted proteins | sample MalvirAntarct_66_FD_83501 | JGI IMG/M metagenome (GOLD analysis project Ga0114916, IMG submission 83501) | Marine viral communities from the Global Malaspina Expedition - Malaspina viral metaG Antarct_66 | ecosystem: Environmental > Aquatic > Marine > Oceanic | place: West Anvers Island... | reverse complement strand
AGACTAGCACCGACGAGGCGAATGTGAAAATCATTTCGACCTGCGCCAATGCCTTGACGGCGGCGGCGGTCTGCAGCGTCATCGCCATGAACCAGCCGAAGGATGCGGTGGCGCCGACGAGGCCGACCATCGCCGAGATCTTCCAAGCGGCGCGCACCCTTGCCAGCTCGCCCGGCGATTTCATTCCCATCCAGACCAGCATGATGATGGTCTGCAGGATGATCGCCACAAGCAGTGTGACGGCAGCCTGCATCATGAAGTTCGGTCCCATGAGCGACAACGAGGCAGCACGGTAGCCGACGGCGGCGATGCCGAAAAACGTCCCCGAAGCCAGGCCGAGAGCCGCCGTTCGGGAGAAGACAGACCGCATCAGCGCGGCCGCGCCCGACGCCGAGCGGGCGATCGAGATCAACACCACGCCGACGAGACTGATGGCGATTGCGGCAAGGGTTCCGGCGCTCACCCGGTCGCCCAGGAAGATCAGGCCGAACAGTGCCGCCTGGGCAGGCTCGGTGCGCGAATAGGCGGTGCCGACCGTAAAATTGCGGTGGCTGAACATCTGGATGAGAAATGCCTGGGCGGTAATCTGGGCAACGGCGGCCAGGATAACCCATCCGAAAAACGCAGGATTTGGCCGGGGAAGCGGGTAGCCCGCGCCGAAGACCAGCATGGCAACGAAGGCCAACGCGAACGGCACGCCAAAACCGAACCGGACGAAAGTCGCGCCGCTGGTGCCCATCACCCCCTTGAGATGCTTCTGCAGAACCGAGCGGATGTTCTGCAGGAATGCGGCGGCAATGGTTATGAGAACCCAGGTTTCCATGGTGATGCGGCAGATCCTGTTTCAGGGAGCAGACATGGGACGGCCCGCCTTCCTGAAAAACCGAAGCCGAGCCAATAGCGCAGGATCAAGGATCTAGCAGCCGCGGACAGGAAGCGGCAAGCCAATTGCCGGATTACATCGAACAGGGGAAGCCGTCTACGCCGCGCGAGTCATCTTGCCGGCAATGACCACGCAATTCCGACCGTTGCGTTTGGCCTGGTAGAGCTGGCTGTCGGCCTGGCGCATGACCTCCTTGGTGCGGGTATCCGGAGTGAAGGGGGCTCCACCGATGCTGACCGTGACCTTCAGCTGGCTGCCGTCCGCGGCGGCGAGACAGATGTCCTCTACATTGCTGCGGATCCGCTCGGCGATTGCCGTGGCATTTTCGGTGCTTGAACCACGGAGGATCACTGCAAACTCCTCGCCGCCAATCCGGGCACCCAGATCGGTGTCCCTGATCGATCCGGCAATCGCCTGCCCCACTGCCAGCAACGCCCCATCGCCGGCATCGTGACCATGAAGGTCGTTGATCTGTTTGAAGTGGTCGGCGTCAATCATCAGCAGATAGCCCGAATCGGACTGGCGCTTGAGGTCGGAGAGGTGGGCAAGAAACCGGTCCCGGTTGGCAAGACCGGTCATAGTGTCGTGATTTGCCCGGTGTTCGAGATCCTCGTGGGCGGCCTTCAGCCTGGCATGGACCTCGGAGAGGTTGCGATGCGCTTCACCCAAGGCCTTGTTCGCGGCCTGGAGTTCCATGGTGCGGCGGCAAAACACATAGGTTACGGGAGGGGTTACCAGCAGCGGGCAGAAACCGGCGATGGGAAGCGCCAGCAGCAACGCACCGGTTTCGCCGATCAGTACCATGATCGTCGTGGTGATCACCAGCGAGAGGACAACCGAGCCTCCGGTCAGCAGAACCATCCTTCTGAGTATCGCAAGTGAAACCGTCGGCGGCGTGCCGGTCGTTTGCATGGTGGGCGCTTCCTGCTGTTGTGGCGGGCGATGCTTCGCAGGATAGTTTTGACAGCGGGTATACAGACTAGGTAAATCTGCTGTTTACAAACGGCGCCGGTGTCCGAGGTTGAACCATACCGATGCCCTTCAGACAGGATTGAGATCTTCATGCACGAAAAATCGGCCCTGCCCGATCCCTCAGCGTTCGCCCATGTGACAGAATGGGTGTTCGATCTGGACAACACGCTCTACCCGCGCCACACTGATCTTTTCTCCCAGATCGACAAGAAAATGACGCACTATGTCCGAACGCTGCTCGGGCTTGAACATGACGACGCGCGCGCCATCCAGAAAAAATACTACCGTGAGCACGGCACCACGTTGCAGGGGCTGATGTTGCATCACGGCATCGATCCGAATGACTTCCTCGAGAAGGTTCACGACATCGACTACTCCTGGGTCAAACCGGATCCGGCGCTTGGAGAGGCAATCAGGGCGTTGCCTGGCCGCAAGTTCATCTTCACCAATGGCGATACCCCGCATGCCGAGCGGACGGCGCGGGCGCTGGGGATCCTCGATCATTTCGACGATATCTTCGACATCATCGCGGCAGACCTCAAACCCAAACCGGCGCCCGAGACCTATGACAGGTTTCTCGCCAGGCATGGCGTACACAAGGACAAGGCGGCGATGTTCGAGGACCTGCCGCGCAACCTGCTGGCTCCGCATGCGCTGGGAATGCGGACCGTGCTGATCGTACCCAACAATCTGGACGTGGTGCTGGACGAGGTCTGGGAACACGAGGGCAAGGACGGCAGTCATATCGACCATGTCACCGACGACCTTGCAGCCTTCCTGAGCCGGATCGTGTCGTGACAAGGCAAAGTCGGCGAGAGTGGGGCCGGCAAGCGCTGGGCCGACGCTTTCCTTTCCAAAATTTAATCTACATTACAGGGCTTTAAGTGGTGATTGGCAGAGAGAGCGGCCACATTGGGGTGGAAGGCAACGCAACCCCGACAAAAGGACATCTCTCATGAAGAAGACATTTCTCGCCACAATCGCCGCCGCCCTGATCGCATCCACCGCCGCACCGGCTCTGGCCGCACAAGGAGGCGGACAGAGCAAGGGAGACGGGCCGCGTCACGGTCCACGCATCGAACGGATGATGGAACGCTTTGACGCCGATCGCGACGGCGCTGTCCTGCTCGAGGAAGTCTCGGCACATCGCCTGGCGATGTTCGAAAGCGCCGACACCGACAAGAACGGCTCGCTGAGCAAGCACGAACTCAAGGCCTTCGGCGAGATGCGCAAGGAGATGCGCCAGCAGAACCGCGAAGAGCGCCGCGCCGAACGCCAGGGCAAGATGGACGGCGATCGTGACGGCCGGATGGCCGGCAAGCATGATGGCAAGCGTCACGGTGAAGGCAAACGCCACGGTGGCGAAAACCGGGCAGAGCGTCGCGGCGGACCGCGCATGGAACGCCTGGATGCCGACAAGAACGGTGAAATCAGTCTCGAGGAGTTCACCTCGCTTGACGCCAGGATGTTCGAGCGTTTCGACCGGAACGGCGACAAGAAGATCGACGTCACCGACTTCTACCGTTCGGCCGCCGCCGACAACAACTGATCCTGAAGGATCGTCGCACATGGAACCAGGCCGGTGTCACATCCGGCCTGGTTTTTTTCATGGAGCGCTGATGATGCCGTAATGGGCGGCGATGACGGCCCAGGCTTCATCGGCGGTGTCGACGAAATTGAGCAGGTCGAGGTCCCCCGGCGAGATGGTGCCGAAATCGGCCAGCGCCTGAAAGTCGACGATGGAGTTCCAGAACTCGGATCCGAAGAGGATCAACGGCACATGCTCCATGCGGCCGGTCTGGATCAGGGTCAGGGATTCGAACAGCTCGTCCATGGTGCCGAAGCCGCCGGGAAAGATCGTGACCGCCTTGGCGCGCATGAGGAAGTGCATTTTGCGGATGGCGAAGTAGTGGAAGTTAAGGCTGAACTCCGGGGTCACATACTCATTGGGCGCCTGTTCGTGCGGCAAGACCACATTGAGACCGATCGAGGCTGCGCCGACATCGTGGGCGCCCCGGTTTCCCGCCTCCATCACGCCCGGCCCACCGCCGGTGCAGATCACGTATTCCTGGCCTTTGGTGGTCAGCGAGTGGCTTGAACAGATCCGCGCAAATTCCCGCGCCTCATTGTAGTAGCGCGCCGCGGCAGTGAGGTTTCTTGCCTGGACCTCGTTCTTGGCAGCCCAGGGCTCCTTGCCGGGTTCGGGAATGCGCGCACCACCGAACATCACCACCGTCGAGCGGATGCCAGCTTCCATCAGGATCATTTCCGGCTTGAGCAGTTCCAGCTGCAACCGGACCGGCCTGAGTTCCTCGCGGCAGAGAAAATCCTCATCGGCATAGGCCAGCCGGTAGGCCGGCGACATGCTTTGCGGGGTCCGGGGCTGGCGGTCGGCCCGCAGCTTGTCCTCGCGGCTGTCGGCCAGCGGATCCCATACCTGATTTGTGCGCTTGGCGTTCATCTGCAAATTCCCGTTTGACGTTGCCCGCCAGACCGGAATTGACCCCGCGCCCTGCCTCCCTTAGGAGATGTGCAACGGCGCCGGCGGGCCGGCCCGACAGGCCAAGGCCGCCCATACTAGACGTTGAACCCTTAAGGAATCGCCACGATGAAACATGATTTGGCCGCTCTCGCCAGCACGATCGAAACCGCCTTTGACGCCCGTGATACGGTCTCCACCTCGACCCGGGGCGAAGTCCGCGATGCAGTGGAAACGGCGCTCAACCTGCTGGATCTCGGCGAAGCCCGCGTCGCATCGCGCGGCGATGACGGAACCTGGACCGTCAACCAGTGGCTCAAGAAGGCCGTGCTCCTGTCGTTCCGGCTCAATCCGATGGAAGTGATCAAGGGCGGACCGGGCGAGGCTGTCTGGTGGGACAAGGTGCCGTCGAAATTCGAGGGCTGGAGCGCCAACGAATTCGAACGCGCCGGCTTCCGTGCGGTTCCCGGCTCGATCGTCCGGCGCGGTTCGTTCATCGGCAAGAACGTGGTGCTGATGCCGTCCTTCGTCAATCTCGGCGCCTATGTCGATGAAGGCACCATGGTCGATGGCTGGGCCACGGTCGGCTCCTGCGCGCAGATCGGCAAGAACGTGCACCTGTCGGGCGGTGTCGGCATCGGCGGGGTTCTCGAACCGCTGCAGGCCGGCCCCACCATCATCGAGGACAACTGCTTCATCGGTGCGCGCTCGGAAGTCGTGGAAGGCTGCATCATCCGCGAGGGCTCGGTGCTCGGCATGGGTGTCTACATCGGCAAGTCGACCCGCATCGTCAACCGGATGACCGGCGAGATCAGCTATGGCGAAGTACCGCCCTACTCGGTGGTTGTTGCAGGCTCGATGCCGACCTCGGGCACCATGGGCAACGGGGCAGCTGCGCCAAACCTCTATTGCGCGGTGATCGTCAAGACCGTCGACGCGCAGACCCGGTCGAAGACCGGGATCAACGAACTGCTCAGGGCCTGAGAACAGCTGATGGCGCGGCGGCCCGGATCCGGCATGCGCTGGCTTCTGTTCAGCGTTTACGGCCGGCTGTCGCGCAAGACCTATGCTCTGACCATGCTGTTCTGGACAGCGGTTCTGTCGATCCCAGTCTCGGCGGCGGTCCAGGCCGAACCCGACAGCGGGGCCATGGCCATGGCGGGCTTCGGTTTCATCTTTTCTTTCCTGCTCGCCGCCTGGTCGATCGCGGTGACGAGCATCAAGCGCCTACACGATGCCGGTCTGCCGGGCATCCTGGTCGGCGTCCTGGTGATCCCGGCAGCCTCCTTCTTCATGCTGCTGATCATCATGCTCTGGCCGTCGGTGAAGGGCCCCAACAAGCATGGCCCCGGACCGGACCAGCCGGGCTATTGAAGGCGGCCTTTTCGCGCGGGCCAGCCAGTCGACAGTACCGGGCCAATCGTCTAATCACGAAGCATGAAACTTACCGATCCGACTCAAACCCTTGCCGCCCTGATCCGCTGTCCGTCAGTGACCCCGAAAGAGGGCGGGGCGCTGACCACGCTTGCCGAAATGCTCGACCAGCTCGGCTTTCGCAATGACCGGGTGACATTTTCCGACGAAGCCACGCCGGATGTGGAGAACCTCTATTCCCGGCTTGGCTCGGGCGGGCCGCACCTGATGTTCGCCGGGCACACCGACGTGGTGCCGGTCGGCGACGAGGCTGCCTGGACGCAGGGGCCGTTCGGCGCAGAGATCGTCGATGGCGAGATGTATGGCCGCGGCGCAGTCGATATGAAGGGCGGCATCGCCTGCTTCGTTTCCGCCCTGGCCCGGCTGATCGAGCGCAAGGGTGCGCCCGAAGGCTCGGTTTCGCTGCTGATCACCGGCGACGAGGAAGGCCCTTCGATCAACGGCACCGAGAAGCTGCTCGCCTACGCCAGAGCGAAGGGCGAGCGCTGGGATGCGGCCGTGGTTGGCGAACCCACCAATCCCGCTGAGATGGGCGACATGATCAAGATCGGCCGGCGCGGTTCGCTGTCGGGTACCCTCAGGGTCGACGGCGTGCAGGGCCATGTCGCCTACCCGCATCTTGCCGACAATCCGCTGCGCGGACTGGTCATGCTGGCCGATGCATTGCTCGACCCGCCGCTGGATGCCGGAAACGAGAGGTTTCCGCCGTCCAACCTCGAGATCACCAGCATCGATACCGGCAACACCGCGACCAATGTGATCCCGGCGCGAACAAGCGCCCGGTTCAACATCCGCTTCAACGACATGTGGAGTGCCGAAACCCTGGCGGACGAACTGCGCGCCCGCCTGGAACGGGCCGCGAGACAGGCCGGGCTCCGGCCAGGGCGGGATCCGGTGCGCTACAGTGTCGAGTTCGACCAACGTTCCTCGCCGTCCTTCCTGACACGGGACGATGCGCTGATCGCTGCACTCTCGGAAGCAGTCAGGGAAGCGACGGGACGTACGCCGGCGCTGTCGACGACCGGGGGGACATCGGATGCGCGGTTCATCAAGGATTACTGCCCCGTCGTCGAGTTCGGGCTGGTCGGCAAGACCATGCACATGGTCGATGAACGGGTTGCGCTGAGCGATCTGGAAAGCCTGACCGGAATCTACGAGCTTTTCATCGAACGCTGGTTTGAACGCCAACGCTCAAGGGCGGGCTGAGCTTGGCAGGCGGCTTCGTACCATCGCGGCTTGAGGCCGGACGGTCCCTTGCCGGACTGTTCTACCTGATCCTCGGCAACCGCGACGGCTTGCGCCTGTTCGACCTGTCTGCGGACGGCTTCTGGCGCTCTTTCGGGGCATTCTTCTGGGCCTGGCCGGTGCAGTGCTTTCTGTGGACCGGAATATGGCGCGCAGCGCCTGAAACCCGGCCCGAGAGCGCCCAGGACATCTTCAGGTTCTTTTTCGTCTCCACCGGGTTCGATGTCGCTGCCTGGGTGCTTCCGGCACTGCTGCTGCTGGCGGTCTGCCAGTTGTTCGGCATAGCTGCGAAAGCCCCGCGGCTGGTCATCGTCAACAACTGGTTCGGGCTACTGTCGGCCTATATCGGGTTCTTTCCCGCGGCGCTGCGCTATCTGACACCGATCTCCGACACCGCCAACGCCTTCATCTCGCTGGGCGTCTACGCCTTTGTCATCTGGCTCTACTACCGGGTGGTGCGGATGAGTGTCGAGGGCGACCTGATGATCTCCATCTTCATCACCTTGATGATGGTGATGACCGGCCTGACCATTTCGGAGATCGCCTTCAGCGCACTGACCCGCTGATACCACGGGTTCCACAAGCGGACCGGCTTTCGCATCGCCGGGTGCAAAAAAGCCATCCCTGACCCTTCATCGAGAAAGGATCAGGGATGGCTCGGATCAAGGTTCTGCAGTGTCGATCAGGCGGCGAGTTCCTCGTCCGTCGAGAACAGCGCGTCGAGATCGAGGTAGCAGATCATCTGTTCGTCGACCGGAATGATCGCCCTTGTCAGCGCCCGCTCGGCGGCCGGCAGTACATCCGGGGCCGGCTGGAGATCGGCGTTGTTGACGGTGATCATGTCGGAGACGTTCTCGACCAGAAGGCCAACCAGCTTGCCGGCAATGTTGGTGACGATGATTGCCGAGCGCTCGGTTGGCTTGATCGCCGGCAGGCCAAGACGGATCGCCATGTCGATGACCGGGATCACCGATCCGCGCAGGTTGATCACGCCCAGCACATGCGGCGGCGAGTGCGGCAGGGTGGTTGAAGGCGCCCAGCCGCGGATTTCACGGACCGACATAATGTTGACGCAGAAAACCTGCTTGCCCAGATGGAACGATATAATCTCAAGATAGCCGCTGTTGGCCACGTTGTTGTTCGCGGATTCTTGCATCAGAATTCCTCCCAGTCGTCTTGTGACGCTGCGGTTGAGTTGTTGGATTTGCCGACACCAAAAGCGCTGGCGACGGTTTTCAGCATGTTTCGGGCCGGAGACTGAACTGGACGCGACCCGGCTGTGGAGGCGCTGACACTTGCCGGACCATTGGCGCTTGCGGCCGGCCTGGGTGAAGCGGTCTGTTTGACAGAACCGGACGCCGTGGCGTGGACCGGCACGGATGCAGAGCGGCTGCCTGTAAGGTTGAACTGACGGACCAGCCCCTCAAGCGAGGCCGCGCCGCTGGTAAGCCGGTGGGTAACAGCGGTTGTTTCCTCGACCATGGCGGCGTTCTGCTGGGTCACCTGGTCCATCTGGTTGACCGCCGAGTTGATCTCGGTAAGGCCGTTGGCCTGCTCGCGTGCGGCGGTGGCGATCGAGTTGATCTGGTCGTTGATGGCGCTCACGTGCTCGGCGATCAGCGAAAGCGCCTCACCGGTTTCGCGGACCAGGGTGACGCCGGACTTGACCTCTTCACCCGACTTGTTGATCAGACCCTTGATGTCCTTGGCGGCGGTCGCAGAGCGCTGTGCCAGTTCCCGGACTTCCTGAGCCACCACGGCAAAGCCCTTGCCGGCCTCACCGGCGCGAGCGGCCTCGACCCCGGCATTGAGCGCCAGCAGGTTGGTCTGGAAGGCGATCTCGTCGATCACGTTGATGATCTTGGAGATCTCGCCGGAAGCATCCTCGATGCGGCCCATTGCATGAATTGCCTCGGCCACCACCTTGCTTGACGTCTCGGTCGACTGTTTGGCTTCGGCCACCTTGCTGGTCGCCTCGTCCGCGCGCTGGGAGGAGTTCTTGACCGTGGCGGTGATTTCGTCGAGTGCCGCGGAGGTTTCCTCAAGCGAGGCGGCCTGCTGCTCGGTACGCCGTGACAGGTCGTCGGCTGCGGCACGCAGTTCGCCGGTGTCGCCATTGATGCCGAGAATGTTCTCACTGACGTCGCTGAGCGTTGCATTGAGTTTCTCAACCGACGAGTTGAAATCAACCCGGAGCCTGTCGAGGCTTTCGATGAACGGCTCGTTGAGCCGGATTGTCAGATCGCCCTCCGAGAGCGTGTGCAGGCCATTCGCAAGCGCGTCGACAGCCTGCTGCATCCTGGCGGTTTCCTCGGCCTTGGCAGTTTCGCGATCCTGGCGCCTCTTTTCGGTCTGGGTGCGGGTTTCGTCAGCCTCACGCTCGAGCGCCACCTTTTCTATGGCGGCATTGCGGAACACGGCCACGGAGCGAACCATTTCACCGATTTCGTCCTTGCGGTTTTCACCGGCGAGTTCAATCGATGTGTCGCCCTCGGCAAGCCGGCGCATGTTTTCGACAAGCGATTCAATCGGTTTGGTCATCGAGCGGGAGAACCAGGTGCTCACGGCAATGGCGCCAAGCAGAAGCAGCAGCGCAATGCCAAGGATGGCGTTGCGCATCATCACCATGCTGGCGCCGGCTTCACTCTTGTCGATCAGGGCTGCGACGGACCATTGGGCGCCATCGAACTTGACGCCGGTCATGGCGACATCGGCCTCCATGTTGCGGTAACCATCCAGGGTGCCTGCGATGACGGCGCTGCCCTTGGCGTTCTGCAGAATGTCGCTGTCAACCTTGACGCTGAGCATGTCGTTTTCGGGGGTACGGATCGAATCGCTAATCAGATACCCTTCGGAATTGAGCAGAATTGTTTCACCGGTCTCACCAAGACCCGCGGTGTTGGACATGATGTCGGCGATCTTGCCGGTGGGCACGCGGATGATGATCACGCCGACCGGACCCATCTGCGAGTTCAGGGCGTGGCCCATGAAAGCCGCCGGTTGCCCCTGAATCGGCGGGTAGGCCGCATAATCCGCGAACACGGTACTGTCGATGATGTTGCCTCCGACAATGCCCTCGTAGACCCTGCCAATGCCGGTATCCTTGAAGGCATCGGTGCGAAGGTTAGAGGCATAGTCATCGTACTTGTTGACCGAGTAGATGACGTTGCCGTTCATGTCGACAAGGAAGAAATCCTCCCAGCCACGGCTCTCCGCCATCTCGCGCAGCTGTGCGTTGTAGCGCTCATGCGTCTGGTCATAGGAACTGATCTTGGCGTCGTCCGGCTTTTGAGCGGTGTCATATT
>Ga0114916_1002218_pt1 | contig 10329 bp, 3 predicted proteins | sample MalvirAntarct_66_FD_83501 | JGI IMG/M metagenome (GOLD analysis project Ga0114916, IMG submission 83501) | Marine viral communities from the Global Malaspina Expedition - Malaspina viral metaG Antarct_66 | ecosystem: Environmental > Aquatic > Marine > Oceanic | place: West Anvers Island... | reverse complement strand
GTTTTAACATTGCCTTATTAAATAATATATTCAGTAATTTGACCTTGGATGTGTTAAAAAATAATTATGCGACGTCTTTTATATCTCCTGATAATTTAGATCATGTAAGTGAACTAACGAAGGCGTTTGCTATAAAGCTGCTATCAGAAGTGCCATCAAATGACTTTTTAACAATAAAACGTCACGATTTAGAAGTAAGGTTTGGTGCTGAACACTACAGTCAAATATTCCCATCACCTCCAAAATTTGAAGCTTCTATACCAAGCAACCTCAGAAATCAGCAAGAGTTTATTTTAAAATCAATATTTAGAGATAATAAAAACTCGATTATTCATGCTCGTGGAGGGGTTGGTAAAACAGTGATGGCCAGACTGGCTAATACGATAATACCTTCTCACTCGTGTTCTATTGTCTACGATTGCTTCGGAGATGGACTATATCGCTCTATTAACAGTCCAAGACACTCTTTTGATAAAGTCTTAGTCCAAATTATTAATGAGTTAGCAATTAATGGCTTATGTAATTCGTTGATAGCCACAGGGAAAGACAAGGAACGTTTAATGCAGGAGTTTGAATCTTGCATCGAAAACTCAGTGGAGTGCTTAAAAAAAGGAGATAAACAGGCACACTTATATATTTTCATTGATGCCGCTGATAATGCAGTCATGGCCGCAAAAGAGAAAGCTGAGAATTCAATAGTCACACAATTGCTAAATGATTTAATGATCGATGGCTGTACTGTTATTGCATTATGTAGAACAGAAAGAATAAAACTGTTAGCACCTAGAAGCGAAATTTCTCAATTTGAACTTAGAGCATTTTCTGAAGAAGAGTCATACGCCCATTTAAACTTTTTTTATTCGGATGCTACTGAAGAACATGGCAAAGAATTCCACCGGCTATCAGGAGGTAACCCACGTGTTCAAGCATACGCTATAGAAGAGTTTCCTGAATCATTGATTGATATGCTAAAAAACCTAGGGCCAACCCTAACTACTGTAGACGCTCAGATTGAGGTCCAACTAAATAATGCAATTGAAAGATTAAAAAATAAAAATACCGCCACAGAAGGCTTAAAAATCGATCTTATTTGCACAGCTTTAGCTAGTTTACCTCCATTTATTCCTATAGACGTTATATCAAAACTTTCTAATCTTTCTGAAGACGAAATTGCAAGTTTTATCAGTGATTTTGGTCGTGGTTTAATGCTAATTGATAAGTGTCTTCAGTTTAGAGACGAGCCAACAGAGACATGGTTTAGAAAAGAGTTTGCTTCTACAGCAGAGCAAGCTAAAGAGTTTGTAAAAAATATACAGGAAATAGCAAATTCAAACAGCTATGTATCTGAATGTTTACCCTATCTAATGTTGGCAGGGGGAAATCACGAGGACTTAATAGAACTAGCGCTCTCAGAAGAATTTTTGCCTAAAGGAAATCCGGTTGACGCTAGAAGCATCAGTACATCACGACTGAATGCTGCATTGAAATCAGCCATACAACTAGAAGATTACTTTTCATTTATTAAGTTAGCATTGAGAACTGGAGAAGAGTTCGCTGGTGACCAAAGGCAAATAGAATTATTAAATCAAAATGTAACCTTAATTGGTATAGTTCAATCGCCTACCGAAGTTCAAAAGTTGGCGTTTCAAGGGCGATTATCTGGTGGCTGGAAGGGTTCTGAAAATCTTTACAAATCTGCACTTCTATCATTGCATGGTGAATTTAAAGGCGAAGCTCTAAGTTATCTAAGAGCAGCAGAAAACTGGTTAAATACCTACTTGAAGTCAACAGCAAAAGATAAACGAAAAAGGCATGAGGGAAACCTTTCAGCTGAAGATGTTGCCTTGCTTTTTACTGTCTACTTAAACCTACTTGGCCCTGAAAAAGCAGTTAATCGAATATTAAGTTTCGCTCCTACAGAAGCGGTTCAAAACGCTATAAGTATCTTTGCAGAGCGCTTACTCGACACATCTAGATTTGAAGATTTACAACAACTTGCCCTCTTTTCTAAAGAATATAGTTATTTATGCCTTAACTTTATAAATTTTTTATTTTTAACACAACAATCTGTAGATGAAGAAATTATTCTTAGTTGTTTGAAAAATATTGAGAGTCCAACAGATGAACGAAACGATAAAGCTAATAAAATTATTTCAACTCAAGAGTTACTGTTATTTATAGAATATTGTTTTGCTTCTGGATTCGATAAAGCTAGATTAAAAAACTTACTGATTCGACATGTAAAATTAGAACCCAAAGCTTGGTACGCAAACCCATCTTCTTCTCACAATGATGACCTAATAGAATTTATTGAAGCAGTAGCTCTTCTAGAAGAATTGACTGGTGAATCACTACCAGAGAACCAAGTTTTCCCCGACGAATTCTTAGCCGATGACTTAAGCTACAAACAAAAAGAAGAAAAAGAAAAATATAAGAAAACACTATCAGCCATGCTGCCAGCACAACGTTTCCTCATACGTTCTAGAACTAATCGCATAGAGAGCTTCGAATTAGAGTATAAAGATGTATTTGATGGAATTGGTAAGTATCTTCCTCAAGCCTATGAACGTATGAATTTTACTCCTGACTTTGTAAATAGTCGAAAGCAGAACAGTATATTTTGGGCGAACAGCATAGAGAGGTCGCTACAATCACAATTGCTCAGGAACATTATTAACGATGCATCTTATAGATGCTTGCTCAACGGCCTATATTATTGTTGTAGAGTAGAAAGACTTAATTACCTATCTGAGCTTTACGAAACGGCATTATTCAGAACCTTGAATAACAAAAACGATAGTACTGAAAGCATTTCAGAGTCGTATATAGATATTGCCAATGCAATTTGTTCATTAGCGCCTAAACAATCTGCAAAGTATTTCAACAAAGCTATAGAAGCTGCCTCGAAATTTGGTAATGAAACCTTATATCGACACTTCGCGATTTTGAGTTTGGCAGAGAAAAGTGCTGAAAATAACTGTTCTCCTGAATTGACATACAGGTTTGCTCGAAGTACAGAAATTTTTTATGAGTATATGTCTGACCATTTCCCGCTAGAACGTACAGTGAGAGCTATCCATGATATGGATGCCTCATCATCATTTGCAATAATGGCTCGATGGTTAGACAGAGAAGTCACCTACTGGGGACCTTTTGAAGATACAGTATTCGAGCAATCCATATCAGCTAATACACTGAGCTGCGGAGAAGCATGGGCAGCTCAGGGATTAATTGATAACACGAGTTATGCAGAATTTTTTAGCCGATGCCTTATGAAATCTGAAAACCTAAAACAACGAGAAGTTATTTTTAATGATGCTGTTCAGCAAGCTTTAATTAAAGGATTGTCAAAATCAGCACTATCACTCATAAAAAATACTGGTTCTAAATTTGATCTATCCTCCCCAGCTCTTGATGACGCTATTATACATTTTAATGAACATAAACATGCTCTAGAACCTACTCATAGTCCTTATGCCACCGAAAAGACTTACAAGCCGGTGGACTGGGATTCAGTATTCAAATCGAATAGCCGCTTTATAAGTTCAGAAACTATTGAAGAATCAATAACAAGTTTTAAAGCCCTAAAAGACAAGAGCTATAATGAATGTTTCTGGAGCCAATTATATAATAGAGCTCCTGCTCTTTCGGCAGAAGACGTTCTTGATGCGATATTCAAATGCAAATTTTCTTCGCACTATGACCTATTAAATGCTTTAGAAAATACACCTAAAGAGTGGTTTAAACGAGAAGGAGTAAAAGAGCTGTGGATAAAAGGCTTTGATCGTTACACAGAGTTAAATGCAAGTACCGTTTCAAACCCTTATTGGTTTGAACAATACGCTTCACAATTTAAACTAGACGCAGATTTTTCAAAGCTAAGACTTCCTGGTGTAATAAAAGCATTAGAAAATAAAAGCGACTTTGATGATGCTGAATTTATTTTCTCTGTTATTACAGTATTATCACAAAAACTGACCCCTTCCGAAGCCAAAAAAGCTCTAGCTTACGCTTTAGACAGAGTAGAACTACATGTCGATGAAAGTGATGCTGATGGATATTGGTCTAAATGGCTTGTTCCCCCTGAAAATAAAACCGAATCTTATGCCTCTTTTATTTGGTCTGTACTAGCTAACCCCACATCAAAAAATCGTTGGGAGGGTGTCCACATAGTCTATCGTCTGGTAGAACTTAACTGCAATGAAGTCATTGATTCAATGATTGCTATGTTCCACAGAGATGATATAGGTGCCTTTGGTTCAACAACTTTTCCTTTTTATAAGTTTCACGCCCAATTATATTTTATGATTGCGATATACAGAGGAGCTCAATCAAATTTACTGCTTTTGCTAAAACATAGCACTTTCTTTTTAAGCCAAGCTCTAAATGCTGATCATATTTTATTAGAACATTATTCAGTAAAAGTTGCTCGAAAACTATTAAAAGAAAAGAATGACATTTATACCTCTTATGAAATAAAAAAGTTAAACACAGTGGGAATTAGCGCATTCAATAAAAACATATCTAAAGAAGCTAATAACTTTGAAACGGCTAATATCGCTTCTCTTAATAAAGATCTACCTAAACTTTCATTTTTTCTAGACTTCCAAGAATACTGGCTTAAACCATTAGCAAATGTATTCAATGTTTCAATTGAAGAATTAAAACAGACAGCTATAAATATAGTAATAAAGGAATGGGGAATTATTTCAGAGGAAAGATTTATTAAAGACCCAAGACCTCATGCACACAAAGAAACACATGCAAGGCATATCTCTATACCATCAACTCAACCATATGATTTTTACTTGGGATATCACGTCATTTTCACAATGGCATCAAGATTACTCAAAAAAATTCCTGTAGTTAAAAGTAAATATGAATGGGAAGATGATCTTTGGGCTGACTGGCTTTCTAGTTACCTTTTATCGATGGATAATGGTTATTTCCTTGCAGACCTGAGAGATCCAGCTCCTTTAGTAAGAAGGGAATGGCTTAGCGAAAAAGTTACTGATTCGTGGAGATGGGAAATTGAATACAATGACTTTCTTGAAGGTCTACTATTAAGTAAAGATGATAGAACATTTATTTGCGTCACTGGCTCCTGGTCTGATAATGATGGTAATGGCAACAACGAAACTTATAGAATTTCTAGCTCTCTAGTATCTATTAACAACTCAAATTCGCTGTTAAGAGCTCTAGTTTCATGCAAAAACCCACACGATTACAAACTACCATCCTATAACGAAGAACAGTTTGAATTAGATGACTCTAGTTTTAAAATGAAAGGTTGGTTGGTTGAACCTAATGAATATAAAAAACTTGATGAAATAGATCCATATGCTGGAGAACTAAAGTTTCCAATACGAAAAATCAGTAAAGAATACGAAGAATTGCTCAATTTAAATTATTGCTTACTTACCAGAGCATACATGGATAATAAGGGGAATTATCAAGGCTTCTCTGAAACGTGGACTGATAGACGCAATAACGACCGTTATAGTGAAAGTACTATTCGCGACGGTAATAGGCTTTATCTATCTTTAGATATGTTAAAGCATTTATGCGTTAAAACTGAATTATCGCTCATTTTCGAAGTATCAATTAACCGCCAAAGCACAATTCACGATAGGGATGAACCAGACGATGTCAAATACCCGGGACCATATTGCAACATGTATACTCTCTCAAAAGATGGAGTCATCAAAGATTACCAATCAAAAAGTTATCAACTTAGGTAAAGCTATCATCACTGAACTAAGCATGGAAATTGATTGCAATACTCCAGCACGTTGGTTAGTACATTATATTGCTGAAAATATTAACAAGTCAGAAAACTGCCAAGGTGAAGAAAGGAAAGCAGCAGAAAGAGAATGTGTGGAAGCAATTCTTAAACTTTGGCATCATCGTTCTGAACTGCCTAGAGGAATTAATCCATTTACCGAATTTGACTCTGTTTTTAGAGGGCTTTCAAGGTTAGATAACTCTTCCCAAAAACCATATTTCAACGAATTCTCACAATTTGATAATGAGGTGGTTCAGGATGAAATAGCAGAATGTAAACAATGGGTAGATATCGCTATCTCTATTGATAAAGTAGCTAAAGAACTAATTTCAGAAAGTTTTAAGTCAGCAGCAGAAGTAGCTATTACAGAAAAATCAAAAGAGATTTTAAGGTTAGCCCCTGAAGACTCAGGAGATGATATCAGGATAATGCTTAGCTTTCTTTCTGAAAATGATGAATCAAAATCAAAAAATAATGAAATAAAGGCCCTAGAGTCAAAATTAGCAAAAGTTGAAGCATTGAAATCTGTATGTGATCTTTTTGTAGAAAAATACAAATCTGATATAGCTGATATTCAAGTGTCGAATGTATAAGGAGCTTACTAACTATCTAAATAAGCACTATATTCTGGTTTTTTTAGTTTTCTTAAATTTAGACTTAAAAACTCCCTTAGGCTTGAAAGGTGTCCCCTTTCCTTTTAGCCCATTAAAAGTAACCATTTTAACCTCATTTATTAGGTCATAGATGCTCTGAGTAATGGGCTCCATAAAATGTGCATACTTGATTTCTTTTTGACTAATCGCTTCAAGTTGTGACTCCCAATGTGCTGTCATATCTGGGATTGTCATACGTGCTGGTAGTGAACAAATTAGCTGTGTTCCAACTTCTGTTGCTCTAATGTCTTTACCTTTACGAGTAAGAAATTGACGTTTAAAGAGCAGCTCAATGATCCCTGCTCTAGTCGCTTCAGTGCCTAAGCCATCTGTATCGCGCAAGACTTTTTTAATAGAGGCATCTGTGACATAACGAGCAATTCCTGTCATTGCTGATAGTAGGGTTGCATCTGTAAAGTACTTCGGCGGTGTAGTTTGTTTTTCTTTCAAATCGGCTTGCTGACAATGAACTTCCTCACCTTTTGATACATTGGGTAGGCTTGTAGCCGAAAACTCACTTTCACCTAGTGTGTTTGGCTTTGTGGGGAACAAGCTTTTCCAGCCTTGTGATACAACATCCTTTTGTTTGGCTATAAACAATCCGCCTGATACCTCTGTATCAATTTGCTTATCGACATATTCAAATGGAGGATAAAACTGAATCAAATACTGCCGAGCGACTAGCTCATAAATATTGTTTTCTGCCGAAGAAAGACGGCTCATATCTGTTGATTTCAACGTTGGTATAATAGCGTGGTGAGCACTCACCTTTGAATCATTCCATGCTTTACTCTTTAAACTGACATTAGCGTTATTGGCTGCATCGCTTAACACTAAACACGAATTACGTATAGCTGCAATGATTTGGGTTGCTTCATTCAAATGCTCTTTAGGTAGGTAACGACAATCTGAACGAGGGTATGTAATCAGCTTATGTCGCTCATAAAGTTGCTGACATGTATCAAGTACGGTCTGTGCACTCATCCCATGTCGCTTAGCGGCATCAATTTGTAATGCAGAGAGACTATAAGGAAGTGGTGGTGGTGTGGCCTTTTTGTCCTGAGTCACCTTGATGATTTGGCCTGTTTGACCTTGAACTCTTGAAATGACATTTATTGCTAATGCTTTGGATAGAACTCGGTTATCTTCATCCATATAAGGTTCGCATGCTGCACTTGGTCGCCACTTAGCCTGGTAAGATTCACCTTTGTGAGTAATGAACGTACACATCACCTCATAGAATGGTTTAGATACAAAATTAGCAATCTCAAGGTCGCGATGAACAATTAGACCTAAAACAGGGGTTTGTACCCTTCCTATAGACAAAACCCCGTTATAACCCGATTGACGACCTTGTAAGGTGCATAGTCGAGTCATATTAATCCCATACAACCAATCAGCTCTCGCTCTGGCTAATGCAGATGTTGCTAAGGGAATAAAGTCAGTGTTTTTACGCAGATTATTCAAGGCTTTTGTTACTGCTGCTGGATTTAAGTCACTCACCAAACAACGCAAAACTTGTGCTTTTCTAGCTTTTGACACGCCACAATGATTAATGACTTCATCAATCAAAATCTGTCCAACTCTATCTGGATCGCCCATATTTACTAATACATCAGCTTCTTTTATTAACTTTTTGACGACTGTAAACTGCTTTTTAGTATTGGCTTTAACAACTAATTTCCATTCAGTTGGAACGATGGGCAAATGCTCTATCGCCCACTTTTTATAATCAGAATTGTATGCTTCTGGCTCAGCTTGCTCCAATAAATGGCCGATACACCAAGTTACAACATCACCATTACCGGCCTTAATATAGCCATCATTCTTTTGATGAGGTTTAGGTAATACATCAACTAATGCACGGCCAAGGCTCGGTTTTTCTGCTATGAATAATCTCAAACTTTTTTACCTGTAGTAATGGGGCTAACTTTGTAAATAGCTAACTGTTGTTCTAACAAAGATACTTTTTCTAATGCTTCATATAACGTAAATTCAAGCTGTGCATTATGAGCAACAACCTGATCACTAAAAGCTTTTATTTGATCACGCTGCGCTTTATATCGCTCTTTAAGCTGCTTTTCTTTATCGCGTTGCTCACGTAGTTTTTGTTCAGATTGCTTGTGTTGATAGCGTTTACCATTAACAACTTTTCGCTTAGCGGTCTCAATTATACCATTCGCCTTCTCAACAAATGATGAGTAGTAATAGATCCCACCCGAACTCAAACCAGCCTCATCATTGATTCTTTTGAGGCTAATACGGCCATCGGGCTTAGTTTTTAATGGTTTACCATCAATGAGCCTTTCAAGCGATTGCTCTAGCCTGATCAGGGTCTCTTTGCCTCTATCTGATTGTTCAGTCATGGATAATCTTATAATAATGTTTGGTTGATATCGTGTTTAAAGACTTTAAAAGCAATGCCATGCTCTTTAAAACATTGCTCAATCGATTTAATTTCATAGTAAAGCTTAGATAAAATGTTGGGCATTTTGACACCATAATCGACTAGTGAGCCAAACTTCTGAATCAACAAGTTCCTTTTAGGAATAAGCTCTAGTGCTTTGTCTTTTGTAACAACGGCATACTTACACACGGGGGCATCACAAATACGATTACACTGGGGATTGGTGCAATGACCTACTGGCGTTTCAATAATAGACATCTGTCCATCACGTACCTGCTTTGAAATCTCTTCACGACTCAGATAAATAGTAGTCCTATCGTCACCACGTAATTTTTCGATTCGTTTACCTTCAGCGCCAGATAACGACTCAGCTTCATTATATATATAATAAAGTGTATCAGTCATAAACTCATGATTTTCTTGTGCTATGTCCAACAATAGCTCTTTATCTAGCATCATATCAAAATAGCCAGCAACATTAGCTTGGTTTGAGTACCAAGAAGTCATTGCAATATTAATATGCTTAAATTGATATTTTAAATCTAAAAGAGATGCAAGCTTGTTCCTTACAAGGTAAACAGCAAACGTTCTACGAAAACAATGTGGATTAACATTTAATGACGAACCAACTCTCAGCTCACCTCTACGAGTAGGGTTGAGCATATTGAATTCTGCTACATCTTTATGTGTTGCTTTATAGCCTGTAACCTTAACGAAATTCTTTAGAGAACTGTCAATGGATTGCCTTCCAGCACTTGGAGATTTAGCTATTGAACAATATGAGAGAAAAAGTGAGTTGGCTTCTTGGACCATTTTATTTTGTTCATCAATGTGGGAACATAATTTAGCTTTTTTTATCCAGCTCTGTCTTGAAAACTCATAAATGTCCCATACAAGTTCAATTGCTTGTTTTACAGCTGGAATGGTTACCCAGCTGGCTTTTCTCTCCAAACCTGCAACATTAACTTTTGTATGAACGCCATTAACAACAGGAATAATCATGCCAGCATACTTTTTTTCTTTATAAGATTCTCTAGTAAACGACTTAATTTCACCATCTCTACAGCCAGTAAAACCAGCTATGACGATATAACATGCTGCTCGGAGTAAACTTAGCCATTCACCAGTTAAATCAAGTATAAAATCCAACCTCTGCGTGATTTCGCTGTAATTTTTTTGAGCAAGTCCTCTTGACCATGCCACACTGTAACCATTATCAGCATTTCTATAGGTATTGTAATCATTAATAAATGAGCCATATGTATTGCTTATAATTTTTCGATGAAGATGATATTTATCAACAATATCTAAAGCAGTTTTAAAGTAACTAGAAGCAATATTTTCAGGTAATGCAATGGTTTGAGTGGATATTCTTTGACCATTTGAAAGTAAAATAGCTAATTTTTCTGAATTACTAATCACCCTTGTAATAACACCTTCATTTTTTAAAACGCTAAAAATAATTAAATAATTTTTCCACGTTT
>Ga0114916_1002216_pt1 | contig 10345 bp, 8 predicted proteins | sample MalvirAntarct_66_FD_83501 | JGI IMG/M metagenome (GOLD analysis project Ga0114916, IMG submission 83501) | Marine viral communities from the Global Malaspina Expedition - Malaspina viral metaG Antarct_66 | ecosystem: Environmental > Aquatic > Marine > Oceanic | place: West Anvers Island... | reverse complement strand
GTGTGGTAAAATGGTAGTTAGCAAATTGAATTTGGTTATTCTAATTTTATGAGTATAAATTTTATGATTTGTCTAATTTCAATTTCTTAAAATGATAAATTGGTTTAAATGACTGTACTGCTTTTTTTTTTGCATATATCTGGTTAAGTTAGAAAACTTATGGTACACCAAACTAGACTTTTACAACAAGAATTAAGTATTGAGAAATTACAAGAATATTTTCCAAACGGTGAGGTTCAAACCTATTCGAAAGGGTATGTGATTTGTTACATTCATAAGAAAGTGAACACATTCCGATGGTTGATAGAAGGTAGTGTGGATTATTATGTATCACTTGAAAATCCTGAAAGTGATATTCTTGTCTGTCAAAATTCAGAGCCTTTTTCTACTATTGGATTAAATGGCTTTAATACTCCGAAGAGATTTACATATATGGCCAAGGTTGCCTCCCCAAAAGCTACGTTTTTCGAAATACCTTTTAAAGACCTCCATGCATATTTGAATAAAGGGCATCAGAATATTCTTTTGAAGAATATTGGAGCTAAACTTTATCGTGTTCTTCATACTGCTTTATTAAAGCAAACAGAACTTTTGAGTCCTGTTAGGTTTCAGCCATTTGTGGAGGACAGTCAGTTCTTTGTTTCTCCCGTGTCGGAAAAAGAAGAGATTATATCATTGATGCGTCGTTCGCCATTCTTGGATTATTTTGAAGAGAAAGACCTTTTGGCAATGACAGCATTGGTTGAGCGAAGGGAGTATGAGCCAGATGAAGTTTTGTATGTTCAAGATGGTTCAAGTAACGGTATTTTTATATTGATTCATGGGGAAGTAACCATAAAAAGGATAGAAAATACCATTGAAATTAAACAACGTTCTATTAAGAATTCGGGTTTTGTTTTTGGTTGGTCTTGCTTGCTGAAAGAGAAGGATATCTGCTCGGCCATTACAAATACCAAAACGTCAGCCTATTTTATTCCGGATGGGGAATTAATAAAATTATTTCGGGATGATGATGTTTTTGAAGGACAGTTTTTTCAAAGGCTACTTTGGTTGATGGGCAATCAATTAAATGCTGCCTTTGTTCGTTATGTAGGCTTACTTGGCAAGCATAATCTGCAAGCCGTTTATCAACTAATTAAAAATAATAAGTCGCGCCTATTATTGTCTTCATCACTACACCAGGTACCACATCTCTTAAAAAGTAATACCACTAAAGAAATTGCGTATGATGCTTTATCGGGTTTGGTTAAAAGGGGAACGTCGTTAGAGCGACATATTGCATCACTAAGTTTAGAGTTGCTTGGCGAAGATCAGAAGGAACATAATTTTGTAGGCGGGTTACAGCAGATTTATGAAAATGTGGCCGAAAAGGCCAGTCCCGACCCGATATTAAATAGAAAAGTCTGTGCAGAACTTACAATGAAAGTTTTTCAAAACGTACCTTATATTATCGAGGGGTGGGAAAATTTACCTGAGAGTACCGGTAATATATTTATTTATAACCATTTAGTTAACGACCCTCATTATACGCTGAACAATAATTTTCAAATTACCTTGGATTCCCATTTTCTAAGTGCCATGGTATTATATAAAAAATACCTTGAACCTGGTATTCGAACCGTAAGAATCGGTAAAGGGCAGGAGTATGGTCATCAAAACTACTATAATAACCTTGGGTATATCAATGTATATACAAAGGAGTCTGATCAACCATCCTCTACTTTTAAAAAGGAAGCTAGGAGTGTTTTTTATAGGGAGGCTTCCAAGTATTTAAAGGAAGATTATAATTTAATTATTAGTCCTGAAGGCACCTCATACAGAACGGATGAATCTCCAGGACCATTTAAAATGGGCGCCTTTAAATTGGCATTGAATACAGTGCCAGAACCTTATATTGTACCGGTGGTTATGGTGAATTTTGACCAGAGAATCGGAAAATCACTGTACTATTGTGCTGTAAAGAAACCTTTTTTAATGAGTGAAAAGGTAGCTTCGGACAGTAATAGGGATTTGTATGCATTTATGGAGGAGTATCAGGCGGAGTATCAGTCGTATGTGCAAACTGCCATTGAAAGGGCTGAGCAGCTAAACATAACTTCTTCTGGGGCTGATACATTAGAAGAGCCTCCAGCAATTTGGTGTAATGAAATAAAACGACTTAAAAGGCGTCTCGTTAAATTGGAAACCCAAGAAAACCTCATTGCTTTTTATGGCAGTTCATCGGTACGTCTTTGGGTGAATATGAAACGTGACCTTGGTCCGTTCAACGTGGTAAATTTGGGGTTTGGAGGGTCTTCGTTTGCATGGTGCATTCATTATTTTGAGGAAATATTTAAAGAAGCTTCTCCTTCTAAAATAGTGCTTTATGCCGGCGAGAACGATTTAAATGAGGGCAAAACCCCTCAAGAAGTTCTTTCAGGCTGTAAAGAGTTGGTAGGGCTAATTTATGATAAATATCCCGAGGTGGAATTGGCATTGATCAGTTTAAAACCTAGCGTTGAGCGTGAACACTTGATGCCGTTGATCATGGAGACCAACTTAATGCTTTCAAAATATTTCATCACCGAGCTAAAAGCACAATATATCAATGTGTTTGCCCAAATGATTACCACTGATAATAGGCCCATTCCAGAATTATATCTATCTGATGGACTACATCTTAATAAACAAGGCTATGCGCTATGGAGCACTGCAATTAAAAAAGCATTGCAGGCTGCCGATAGTCTAGAACTTGAAAATCAGGTGTAAAAACCAAAGAACTAGTTATCTTGCCCGCCTTTACGTTGCGGTGTTCTTGGTGTTGGCCATTCCCCTTTTTCACCAGTTCTAGGATTTATCCCTAAAACAGCTTTTTCCCTTGAAGTTTTTTCAGGGTCTTCACACGCCATATACGTAAGAATTGCTGTGAGTATGGCATTGTTTCGAACGTCATCGAATACAATTTTATCATAGGTGTCTAAATTCGTATGCCATGTATAATTCCAATAATCCCAACTTAAAGAGCTTAAGGAAAATGCAGGTGCACCTGCAGCAACGAACGATGCATAATCGGAACCACCTCGACCTGGAGAACCAGGAAATGTTGTCTCTATTTCATTCTTGTAGGTTTCAGGAACGGCTTCTAACCAACGACCTAAATAATCATAGGCATGTAAGAATCCCTGTCCAGATAAGCGAACAACCCTGCCCGTACCATTATCTTGATTGAACACAGCTTGTACACCAGCTACAATTTCTGGATGGTCTTGAACGAATGAGCTAGAACCGTTCAAGCCTTGTTCTTCACTTCCCCAATGGCCTATTAAAATAGTACGCTTAGGGTTCGGATAAACTTTTTTTAGAATTCGAGCTGCCTCTAGCATGGTAATGGTCCCGGTTCCGTTATCGGTGGCACCTGTTCCACCATCCCAAGAATCGAAATGTGCGGATAGAATCACATACTCATCAGGAAATTCAGTGCCGGGAATGGTAGCGATGGTATTGAAAGCAGGAACAACGCCGAGGTCTTTTGATTCTGCCACTATTTTTATTTTGGTGTCAGCGCCATGTTCTACCATTCTGTATAACATTCCATAATCTTCCAAGGAAATATCTACAACAGGAATTTTTTCGGTTCCTGCGCTAAAAATTTTATTTGCACCAAAACCTTCAGACCATCTTGATTGTGCGATACCGACAGCACCTGCTTCTTCAAAAGCTTTATTTATATTTCTGCTACTATACCCTGTGTTATTTATGTTTTGGCGCCATATTTTTTCTAATGAATCGCGTTGCGATTTCATGGCCGCAAACGATTCTTCTGTAGCATATTCTTCCCAGTTTTCGTCTGGTCTGCCTGTTGGTTGCAACATACTGACCATTACAATTTTTCCTTTTACGTTAGGAAGCCATTGTTCAAATGCCAATGAATCTGAAAAGCTTGGTAAGGTGATTAATGATGCGGTGACACCTTTACTACTTGTACTTGGGTTCCATGCTAATTGGGTTGCATGCAGAGTGGCCACTCGTGGTGAAACCATGTCAACATGGGTGATGCCTCTTTGCCAACCTTTCCAAGTACCCCATTGCTGGTTTTCTGCGGAAATCCCCCATTTTTTATACGTATTTATGGCCCAATCATGGGCTGATTTCATTTCTGGGGTGCCTACTAACCGTGGTCCATTCAAATCTAATAATTCGTGGGCCAATTGCTCTAATTGAGAATTTTCAATACCTTCTTTTTCGATGGCACCAACTATTTCTTTTGTCGTTTGAGAAAATCCGATGATTGTAAAAAGTAAACAAATGGAAGCGAGAAGTCCTTTTTTCATATTAAAATCATAATTTGATGAATATGGAAACTAAAATAAGAATTAAAACAAGAAGAAGTGCGATTAGAAATCCCTAGAGTTTTGTAAAAATTCCACTGAATTTTTATTGATTAGATAATATCTACCTATTTCAACACATTTTTTGAACAATGAAGTATCTTTTGTAAGTTTTTTGCAAATCACACGTGGTCGTTACTAAGGTCCTAAGGTTTTTTTGCTAGTGTTAAGGCAAAGGATTATAACGTAGCTATTTCTCAAAAATACAGGTATAACTTAACACATATACAGGAACTGCTTTCTTACTATGTCAAGGGTGTGTAAATATGCGCTCACTTTTACCTCAAAACAAGACTTAAAATTGCTTAGGTCTTTAAATTGGGAATAGGTTGAAAATAACACAGGTCTATATGTTCAATATCGGTTAATGCTTCCCAAAGTTGTTATTTGGATTAGGTAAGAATTGCCCTATAATGAAGGGGGCCCTTGTTTTGTTTTTCATTTATTCTAACTTTTTGTCCAATGATAAAATAGTTCGTAATAAAACATTGGCACCGTTAGCCATATCGGTTGCTGAGGTGAATTCTTTTGGGGAATGACTGATCCCATCTTTACTTGGAACGAAAATCATTCCCGTGGGGGCAATAAGGGCCATGTCTTGAGCGTCATGACCGGCACCACTCGGCATAGACTTAAAACGTAGCCCAAGCGAATTGACACTTTTTTCTATTTCTTGTTGAATAGTAGAATCCATTATCGCTGGATCAGCTGTAGTGTCTAAAGGGTTGAAATTAATGTTGACACCCGATTCTTTACTAATTTCTAAAGCTCGCTTTTCAATTTCCTGATATACCCTTTCAATAACTTCGGACGATAGATCTCGTATTTCTAAACTTGTAACTACCTTACCCGGTATAACATTTGGCGCACCTGGTTCAGCCGTTATTCTGCCTACAGTGGCAACTTGTGCACCGTCAAAACTAGTGGCTACGTCGTTTACGGCAATAATAAATTTTGCTGCGGCCAATAAGGCATCTTGGCGTGCATTCATAGGTGTTGTGCCTGCGTGATTTGCGAAACCACTAAATTCGACATCCCACCATTTGAGTCCGACAATACCTTCGACAATACCAATATTCAACTCTTGTTTCTCAAGAATACCACCTTGTTCAATATGCAATTCCAAGAAAGCTGCAATATCCCCTTTTTTCCGAGCGACTTCCGCAAGTTTGGTGGTGTCACCACCTAATCGCATCATACCTTCGCCAATGGTATACCCTGTAGAATTTTTGACAGAAAAGGCAGATTCGCTCAAATGGCCTGCAATTGCTCTACTACCTACAACGCCACCTTCTTCATTTGAGAAAATGATAATTTCCAATGGATGCCTTGTTTTAAGATTGTTTTCACCAAGCACTTTTAAAACTTCCAACGCAGCCATGCTTCCAACACAGCCATCATAATTTCCGCCATGCGGAACACGGTCTATATGTGACCCAAAAGAAATAGGCTTCTTTGTTTTGTCCGTTCCTTTTCGAAGACCAATTACATTCCCTGCAAAATCGATATGGGTTTCTAAACCCATTTCTTTTAACTGTGAGATTACCCATTGTTGGGCAGCAATATCTGCATCACTAAATGCTACACGCTCCGTTTCACCATTCTCTTGTATTCCAAATTGGGCCAAGTCCATAATCCTTTTTTCTAAACGGTCTTGGTTGACCGTAAGTTGAGCATGTAGACCCATTATTGGACTAATGAGTAAAATTATAAGCAGTAGGCTTTCGTGATTTTTCATAGTATTCTAGTTGGTGCCCAATTCATTTCTATTGTAAATACAATTGGCCATAGGTCGACCACCTTCTAAAATCGCTATTGTATTTTCGACGGTCATCGTACACATTTTTGTGTAGGTGGTTTTTGTTAAACTGCCCAAATGTGCTGTAATAAGGACATTATCTAATTGTAACAACGCGTCGTGAATATCGGGTGGTTCTTGTGTTAAAACGTCTGCTGCAAAACCTGACAATTTTTTATTTTGTAGCGCACTGGTAAGCTCCTTTTGGTCAATAATGCCACCTCTGGCGGTGTTAATTAATAAAGCGGAAGGTTTCATTTTTGAAAATGCCGAAGCACCAAGTAGATTTTCAGTTGTTGAGGTCAAAGGCAGGTGCAGGCTTATGCTATCCGAGGTTTTAAGTAATTGATCGAATTCAACAAATAAGTAGGGCACTTCCTCTTTTTTTGCACTCCAGTAAATCACATCCATTCCTAGGGCCGTAGCAATCTTTGCTACTTTTTTGCCGATAATTCCCATACCAATAATACCCAAGGTTTTTCCGTGGGTTTCGTCACCAACATAAGAACTTCTATCACCCCATCTACTTCTTTTTACCATGGTGACAGCATGATATAAATTTCGCTGTAGCATTAATAGCAGGGCTATGGTATGTTCTGCAATGGTGTCAGCATTTGAATTAGGGGCATTCACCACTTTTATATTTCTTTTGGTAGCTTCAGATACGTCAATATTATCTAAGCCTACACCACAGCGCGCGATTACTTGCACATCTGATAATTGTTGCATTAACGAAGCTCGTACTTGGCCTTTTCCGCGCGTAATGATGGCGTCGATGGTACTGTTTTGAATATGGTCGTGCAATGATTCTTCATCGTAAGCGGTCAGAATGTTCATATCTGGGGTATCTATCAATATGTCCATTGCTTCGTCGGCTATCGTTTCCAATAAAAGGATGTTTTTACTCATCGGACTTATGGTATAAAGTGGCATCTTTGGATTTATACCCACGGAAGTCATTTCTTCCCGATACATAAATACCTTCCTTGAACAATTCGTCCTCAAATATTTTAGGGTCTATATAATCGCCAGGTACAGAAGATAATTCTACCAGATTTCCTGAAGGGTCACGTACGAACATTTGAATGGCTCCATCAGGAAGTTGACGAACATTTCCCCAAGGTTTGATATCGATAACCCCTAGTTCTTTCATCCGAAAGAAAATAGGATTAATGTCATCTACCTGAACACAAATATGCCCCCTAAACGAATAAGAATCTTCCCACTCGGTCAAGTGTAATTGTTGTTCCTCATTAAATTTAAAGAATGCCGTCGGGTAATCGAAGAGAAATGCAGGAATCGCTTCCAAGCCCAATTCCTCTTCATAAAATTTACAGGCTTTTTCTAAGTTGCTTACTACAAGTGCTACGTGATTTATATGTACTGCCTTTGCCATAGTTTACTGTTTAAAGTCTTTTACAAAATCCCAATTAGGGGTCAATCCTAATCCTGGTTTATCGGGAGCTATGAGCATTCCGTCTGTATCTACAGTGATATTCTCTTCTACCAAATCATACATCATAGGGTTGCCACCCAATGAAAATTCGATAACATTTGCCGAAGGTGATGCAAAAGCAACCGAGAGTCCCGCCATAAAGGAAAAGGCAGAGCCCCAGCAATGGGGAGCCAATTCCAATTGATAGGTGTGTGCCAACTGCGACACACGCATGGCCTCTGTTATGCCACCTATAATAGCACAATCTGGTTGCAATACATCCAAGGCGCGTTCGGCTATTAAATCGCGAACATCAAAAGTGGTATATTCACTTTCCCCTGCAGCAATAGGTATAAAGGTATTGGCACGCACTTCGGCAGTCCCTATTTTATTATCGGGACTAATAGGCTCTTCGAACCAATATAGATTACAATCTTCTACCCCCTTTGTAAATTGCTTGGCTTCCGGAACGCTAAAAGTTCCGTGGGCATCTGTCATAAGTTTGATATGGTCTGGCAATGCCTCACGCGCCGCTTTCACTCTTTTTATACTTTCGGCAACGGTAACATCCATAATGCCTACCCGCATTTTAACACCACCAAATCCTTTTGAAGTGTACCCTAACAATTGTTCACCAATAGCATCGGCCTTTGCCCAGCCACCACTTGCGTAAGCGGGCATTTTATCGCGACAACTTCCTCCTAATAATTCAACCACAGGAGCACCCAATGACTTTCCTTTTATATCCCAAAGAGCGGTATCTATTCCGCTCATTGCTGAAATGGTCAATCCCCTTCTTCCTAAAATTGGAAATTTACGACCACGGGATAAAGAATAATGATCTCTTGTACCATTATAGACATGTTCCCAAATGCGTGATATATTTCGAGCATCTTTGCCGATCAATTGTGGTTTCAGCTCATTCTCGATACAGCTTACGATAGAGGCGCATGATCCTGATGAGCCTACTGCCGCCTTTGCTTCTCCAAAACCTTGTAGACCTGTATCTGTGGTAACGACCACTAAAGTCATATCAAAATTCGTCAGTAATCCGTAATCGGAAAAATGTTGTTTTTCTTTCGGAATAGGGCAACGTAACCAGAATGCTTCTATATTGGTAATTTTCATTAAATAAGGGTTTTTAAAGTGTCAATTGATTTTTTGGTAAGCATGGTATAAAATTCGTCGGTGGTGGCAGAGCTGCCATGGTCTTCCAAGAATTTCTTTTGTTCGGCCGTGAGTCCCTCAGGATTCGTTTCAATAGAATTCGGAAACGGATTCGCAGGGGTCCGGTCTAAAGGAGCACAAAATTCAACTGACAGCACTTTGTCATATCCAATCTCCTTCAGCGTACTTATAATTTTGGTCCAATTGAGGTGGCCCATGCCTGGCGCCATTCGGTTATTATCGGCTACATGAAAATTTACCAAACGCTTTCCGACTTTTTTGATCGCATCGAACATGTTCGCTTCTTCCAGGTTCATGTGAAAAGTATCTAGACAAACGCCACAATTTGGTCCCACAGCCTCGGCCAAAGCCAATGCTTGTTCGCCACGGTTAATGAAATATGTTTCAAAGCGGTTAATGGGTTCAATCCCAATTTGTATGCCATGGTCCTCGGTAAACTTGTATATGTCCTGTATGCCTTCAACGGCCCATTCCCATTCTTCGTCAGGCCGTGCATCGGGTACGATTTTACCCACTGTAGCTGGCACCAGTGAAATGACTTTTCCGCCAAGATCATAGACCATTTTCGCAACATCTTTCACATATTGCACCGACATTTTTCTTTGGGCGGGATCTTTAGCTAACAGGTTACGTTGCTCTAACATTAAGGTCACAGAACCCCAACACTGTATGCCATAAATGTTCAAAAGCAATTTCGCTTTTTCAATATCATAAATTTCTGGAGCACCTTGTATTTCTAAATGTGTATACTCTAATTTGTTAATTCTATTGAGTGTGTGCTCTAATGATTCGGCACGCATCCAATTGTGTATGGCTAATTCCATTCGTAAATATGTGTTGTTGTATTATCCGATAAAATCAATTTTTCTGTGCGAACCATCACAAAATGGTTTGTTTTCTGATACGCCGCAACGACAAAAGCCGGTGGTGCCTTCTTTTGTTACAATTTCTCCTGAGGCTAATTGTACCTGTAAATTACCTTTTATTTTTAGCGGACCATTTTTTGCAACTAGAATTTCGGTTACGCTAGATTCATTTACTTCTTTTTCTTCCATTATTTCATTTTTGATGTAATAGGTTAACGCCCCGGAAGGGCATTCATTTATTTGTGATTTTAAAGCTGATATTGTCGCGGTCTCTGGAGTAATCCATGGTTTTTCACTGGGTTTATAAACCTCTGGTAGTGAATGAACACATACTTTCGCATGAATACATTTTTTCGGTTTCCAAACAACGACAAGTTCGCCGTTGGTATATTCCTTGGTGATTTCTTTCTCCATAAACTACTGTTCAATATTAACACCTTTCATGGCCAATTTTTTCCATTTAGGATGTTTATTAAAGTACAGGGCTTTAAAAGGACATAAAGAGACCATTGTTAAGTTTTGCAGACCGAGATTGTCCAAAGCTTTTAATATTGGAGCAGAGCCAATCCCTTTCCCTTCCATGGATTTTGGCATCTCGGTATTCGTCAGGTATATTTTATTTTGTGGCTTTATGTATTCAATGTAGGCGGTAAAACCATCCACTATGGTTTTATACCTTTTTTTTGATGCC
>Ga0114916_1002213_pt1 | contig 10349 bp, 9 predicted proteins | sample MalvirAntarct_66_FD_83501 | JGI IMG/M metagenome (GOLD analysis project Ga0114916, IMG submission 83501) | Marine viral communities from the Global Malaspina Expedition - Malaspina viral metaG Antarct_66 | ecosystem: Environmental > Aquatic > Marine > Oceanic | place: West Anvers Island... | reverse complement strand
CTCTCAACATCCTTGAGCGTTTTGGCGGATGGAGCATTCCTTTTTCCTCTCACGACTCGCCCGACCTTGATATGATCGTCCCGATACCGCTCCATCAGCGTGCCAACGGTCCACTCGTTGTTCTGCTTGCCCTTGCGCCTCAACACTACATCTGCAGCACCCTCGGCTGTGGCCCCCGCAAGCCTGGCGTCTATCCAAGGCTTCGGGTCGATGCTGGACTTCAGCATCGCTCTGACATGAGAGCACATATCGCGGGCCTGTTCGACGCTCCAGCGATTGACTGGGCCGAGGGTGACGGTCGATGATTTGAATTTCAGAATCCATTTCGCATTGTGGCCGCGGACTCGAATTTTCAACCCTGGCTCATCGGTATCTGACCATTCTTGAAATTTGGTGGTACCTGCCTCGGCCAGTTTGATTGCTTCACCTCTGTCGGCTCTGCGCAGTGCTTTTCTAAACGACATGTGGGCCTAATTCCTTGTACCGTTTGTGTACCGACCCTATTATAAGACTCCGAATTCGATTACAGAAGACCTCATAAGCCTCAAATGCGATAAAGTGGCGAAAATTCAGTTATTTAATTAATTAATTAAAGACCCCGCAAGTCGCCAAAATAACAAGCAAGCGGAATCATAATCCGCGTGTCGGGGGTTCAAGTCCCTCTCCCGCTACCAAAATTTTGAGCCACAAGTTAGAGTAACGGTCTGACCACAGACAAGCGGATGAAACGCCTGGCATTTTCACAGATACTCTATGCGTTCACCAATTGCTTGGATGCCGAAACTTCAATTTTTGCAAAATGTTATGTAGATCAGATAATTCGGCGGCTATTCTCGAGCGCTGAAAACTGGGAAAAATACATACCCACATCTCTCACCCATGAAATGCTTTCTGCCTCCGCAAGCGAGACAATGGAGAGGGCAAAATGGGCTTACATGAAAGCCGCAAAACAGACAAATTTCTAGCCGATGTCGCCTGGAAAAGGTTTTGGCTGTCAGCGCTTGAATTGAAGCGAGTCCTTGACAGAAAAACTCCATTTGACTTTTCTACCGAGATTAAGGCTGGCCGCGTTTTGCTCGTCGGAGAGGGTAATTTGAGCTTCTCCTTGGCGCTTGCTCGAAAGGTTGGTGTCGCGGCCAAGAATATGACTTGCACGACTTATCAAAAGGCGGATGAATACTCGGAAATGACGTGCACCAATGCGAGGGTGCTCCGGCGTAGCGGTGCCACGGTCATGTCGGGTGTTGATGCAACAAATCTATCGAATTGGTTTGGTCGCAGTAAATTCGACCTCATTGTTTTCCAGTTCCCAAATGTCGCGAGTAGGAATCCGCTGTACGGACGCAATCCCAACCATATTCTGGTCCGACGCTTTCTTAAAAGCGCGGCAGGGCAAATCGCCGGCGACGGCATTGTCGCTGTATCTGCGGTTAATAGCCCTCACTATGATGGTGCATTTGATGTCGATGGCGCGGCAGAGCGCAACGAATACGAGATACCCGTTGCTTATCCATTCTACTTTTCCGATTATCCGGGTTATTCGCATGTCACAATCAAAGACGACGGCTCAAGTGCCGTTGGCGAAGGTGATGAATTTGTAACCTATGTGTTTCACAAGAAGAAGCAGGTAGCGAGGAAATGGGGTCTTCGTTGAGCAACATATCCGTGGGTCTGCCGCCTGGAGTTACATACCTGCCCTCTTTTATCTCCTCTGAAGAGGAAGCGGTACTGGTCAGTTATCTGGACGGCGGGGAATGGAACACGGACCTCAAACGCCGGGTTCAGCATTTCGGTTACCACTATGATTATAGGGCGCGGTCCGTCACATCCGGTGCATATCTCGGACCTTTGCCCGGATGGATTGAGCGTTTGAAAGAACGACTGGTCGCTAAAGGCCTGTTTGCCAGCGCGCCGGATCAAATTATTGCGAATGAATACCTGCCGGGGCAGGGAATCAGTGCGCATGTTGATTGTGTACCCTGCTTCGATGACACGATCGTTTCGCTGAGCCTGCTTTCTCATTGTGAGATGGTTTTCAGGGACAAGCGAAGTAAAGCCAAGCTGACCGTTCCTCTTGAACCGCGTTCAGCGGTCGTTCTTGCGGGTACTGCTCGCTATGAATGGACTCATGAGATTCCGGCACGCAAAAGTGACAGTATTGATGGCAAAAAGGTCTATCGGTCGCGCAGAATTTCGCTGACTTTCAGGAAGATCGTTCGAACCATCTAGGAGTGGAAATTGCTCTCTGTCTGGGTTTCAGTGGGGCTCCCTAAGTCGTTGGGCTTGAACGCGATATCTTAGACAGAGACGGTTTGGAACCTTGTTGCCGAACGCAATCAATTGGCAGATGAACCGGTTTGCGCTGGTGAGCACGATCCTGCTCTACTTCCCAGCCTCAATCATAATCCGCGTGTCGGGGGTTCAAGTCCCTCTCCCGCTACCAAAATTTTCTGAACATCACCGGCCATCTTTGTCCCGATTTGGGGTTTGGGCGCTTGTAGGCAATGTTCATGCCGTGTCGGCAACGGCGCGGCAGGATGTTCTGACCGTCAGGCTCGGGGCAACGCGGATGATCTGGGGGGGCGGGTCGACCTTGCCTTCTATTCGGGCGAGCAGGAGTTCGGCGGCCCTGGTACTCACTGTGGTGATGTCCTGGGTCAGGGCGGTGATGCTCGGGCTCCAGCCTTCGGCCGGGTGGAAGCCGTCAAAGCTTATCACCGATACATCGTCGGGCACACGCAATCCCATGTTCTGCAGCCCGGCCATGGTGCCCAGCAACTGCGCAATGTTGATGCAGGCTATGGCCGTCGGCGGGCGCGGCAGGGTCATGAGTTTCTGCACAGATGCAAAGGCATGCTCCCGCAGATGGATGCGGTGATGGATGAGGTCATCGCGGACCGCGACGTTCGCCGCCGCCATAGTTTCCAGAAACCCGGCATAGCGCTCGTCCGAGGAGGATATGCCGGGGCGACCGACCATGAAGGCGATGTCCCTGTGGCCGAGTTTGAGCAGATAACGGGTGATGAGCTGGGCGCCGAAATGATTGTCGTCGGTGACCGAGTCAAAGCGCGAGTTCTCGATGACCCGGTCGACCAGGACCGCAGGGGTATGCACGGCGTCCGCCAGGCGGCCGGCGTAATCTTCCCCATGCGTTGTCGGAGCAATGATGAGGCCTGCGACACGATGGGAGCTGAACAGTTCAATCTCCCGGAATTCGCGTTCGGGATCATCGTCATTGCTGGCAAACAGCATGTTGTAACCGATATCCGACAGAGCGCGCTGCATGGCCTTGGCCAGATGCGCCGCCCAGGGGGTGGCGATGTCCGGGACGATCAGGCCGATGGTCTTGGAGGTGCCCATGCGCAGATTTCGTGCAACCGGGTCGGGGTGGTACCCGGCTGCCCTGACGGCTTCCCAGACGCGTTCCTGCAGCGCCTTGCTGACGGGCGCGGTGCCGTTTATCGTGGCGGAAACCGTGGTGATCGACACTTTGGCGATACGCGCCACATCCTTGATGGTCGACAATTTCATCTCTCTCCATGCAGAAGCGGGAACGATACACAAATCGTTACGTTATTGCCATTTTTTGCGGTTGGCCGGGATTTTTTCCACATAGCGGTTTCCCGTGCCGGGCTTCAAACCCTTGTCAGGCGACGCTGTAACCTGTAAACACAAATCGTTTCGTGTAATCGAAATGCCAATAAACGGGTAAAAATTGGTAGTTGAAGATGCTCGCAACGTAACGTTTTGTGCCGCCAGGGAGCGGTTGGGAGGAGAATATCATGGTACGAATCAAGTCACTGGTGGCGTCGATTGTGGCCGGCGCCATGTTGAGCGTCTGCGTGTCAGCCGCAAGCGCGGCCGAAACGTTGCGTTTGCGCATGAATGGCGACATCAACACGCTGGATCCGATTGCCACGACGAATTTCACCATCCGAAACGCGGCGTATCTGATGTATGACACGTTGTTTTCGATGGATGCGAACTACGAAGTTCAGCCGCAGATGGCGGAAGGCTATACGCTTTCGGATGACGGGCTGACCTACACGGTCACCCTGCGTGACGGCCTGAAGTTCCATGACGGCAGCCCGGTCACGGCAGCCGATGCGGTTGCCTCGCTCGAGCGCTGGGGCAAGGCGGATGGTCTGGGCAAGACGCTGTTTGCGAAGATGGCGTCGATTTCCGCGCCCGATGACAAGACGATCGTGCTGCAGATGAATGAACCCTGGGGTCAGGTGATCCCGGCGATCGGCAAGATCTCCTCGAACATTCCGGTGATCATGCCGGCAGGCATGGCTGCCAATGATCCCACGGATCCGGTGGTGACGCCTATCGGCTCGGGGCCCTACAAGCTGGTGCCCGAGGAGTGGGTGCCCGGCAGCATTGCCGTGTTCGAGAAATTCGAGGACTACAAGCCGCGTTCCGAGCCGGCCAGCATGGCTGCCGGTGGCAAGGTCGCGCATTTCGACCGGGTGGAACTGGTCTACATCCCGGACACCGCAACCGCGGTGGACGCGCTGATTGCCGGAGAAATCGACTGGATCGAGGAGGTGCCGTCGGACATGATCGCGTTCTTTGACGGCGTGGACAGTGCAAAGCCGATCGCGGCGCGGCAATCGGGCAACTCGATGCAGCTGGTCGTCAATCATCTCAACCCGCCTTTCGACAATCCGAAGATCCGCAAGGCGCTGCAGTGGTCGGTCGAGCAGACCCCGTTCCTGCAGGCAGCCTACGGCAATGCCACGGAACGCTATCTCGAATGCGCGGCGGTGTTTTTCTGTGACACGCCCTATGCATCCGATGCCGGGACGGAAGCCGTGCTGACGCGCGATCTGGACAAGGCGAAGGCGTTGCTCGAAGAAGGCGGCTATGACGGGACGCCGGTGCTGTTGATGCACGTCACCGATATTCCGGCGCATGACGCCTACTATTCCGTGCTCAAGCCGATGCTTGAAGAAGCCGGCTTCGTCGTCGAGGAGCAGATTACCGACTGGGCAACCGTTGCCACGCGACGCGCCAGCAAGGAGCCCGTTGCCGATGGCGGGTGGAACCTGTTCTTCACCGGCTGGGGCTTCGTCGACCAGTCCAACCCGATGACCAATGTCTATGTTGCGGGTGCCTGCGGCGACGGGTGGTTCGGATGGGCCTGTTCGGAGGAATTGCAGGAGCTTCGCAAGAAGTTCGCCGATGAAATGGATCCGGCCGTCAAGAAGCAGCTTGCCGAACAGATGCAGGTCCTTACGCATGATCTGGTGAGCTATGTGCCGCTGGGACAGAGCTTTCCCTCGCAGGGCATTGCCGCAAATCTCGAAGGCTTCATCGAAAGCCCCGTGCCGTTCTTCTGGAATGTGCGCCGCACTCAGTAGGTGGTGATATACAGGCCATCCGGCGTCTGCCGGATGGCGCTGTCGTTAGAGGTTTGCGATGCTTCGTTACATTGTTGGACGGTTGCTGGCTGCCGTTCCGATCTTCGCCCTGGTGGGGATCTTCATCTTTTCGCTGGTGCATCTGATGCCGGGAGATCCGGCCGTGCTTCTGGCTGGAGACAACGCCAATCCGAAACAGGTGGAAAAGATCCGGGAGCGGCTGCATCTCGATCAGCCGGTCATCGTGCAGTTCGGTATCTGGGCCGGGAACGCGCTTCAGCTTGATCTCGGCGATTCCGTCTATTCGAACCAGCCGGTCACCAAGCTGATCGCTCAACGCATCGAGCCAACCATGATGCTGGCTGTCGTGACGCTGGTCATCACCGTGCTGATTGCCGTGCCGCTCGGTGTGATTGCGGCGTGGCGGGCCAATGGTCTGGCCGACAGGTTGATCATGGCTTTCGCGGTGCTTGGGTTTTCACTGCCGGTTTTCGTGATCGGCTACCTGCTTGTCTATGTTTTCGCGGTCAGGCTGAAATGGTTTCCGGTGCAGGGGTACAAGCCGCTGGAGGATGGCGTTCTGGCGACGCTGCATTCGCTGACATTGCCATCGGTCGCGCTGGCGCTTGTCTTTGCCGCGCTGATCGCCCGGGTGACACGCGCCTCCATGCTCGAGGCGCTCAACGAGAACTACACGCGGACGGCACGCGCCAAGGGTCTGGGGACATTCCGCATCCTGGTCGTGCACGCGCTCAAGAGCGCCGGCGTGCCGGTCATCACGGTGATCGGCATCGGCTTCGCAACCCTGGTCGGCGGTGTCGTTGTCACCGAATCCGTCTTCAACATTCCCGGTATCGGGCGGCTTACGGTCGATGCCATCACCCGGCGTGACTATCCCGTCGTTCAGGGCGTCATCCTGTTTTTCTCCGCCTTGCTCATTCTCATCAATCTTCTCGTCGATCTCAGCTACGCGCTGTTTGATCCGCGTGTGAAAGGCTAGTGCCGGTGTCGGATAACTCAATTGCCGGTCTCCGTCCGCGCCAGGTTTTCCAGCCCAGCCGCCTGATCGGATTGGTTGGGCGCGAACCCATGACGGCAAGCTGTGTGGCGGTGTTGCTGTTCTTTGTGCTTGTGGCGATTTTTGCTCCGCTCATTGCGGCCGACCCGATTGCGCTCAATCCCGCCGAGCGGCTGACATCCTCATCGGAAAGCGCCATCTGGGGGCGCGATCATCTCGGGCGCGATGTGTTCGCCCGTGCGGTGTACGGCACCCGTACCTCGATGCTTGTCGGATTTTCGGTTGCCGGGCTGACGACACTGTTCGGTGTCGCCATCGGCATCTATGCCGGCATGTCGAAGATTGGCGGTGCCGTGATCATGCGGCTGAACGACGCGATGATGGCCATTCCCGCGATCCTGCTGGCAATTGCCCTGGCCTCATTGATGAATGCGGGAGTGGTTACGGTGATCATCGCCATAACGCTTCCAGAGATCCCGCGCATGGTGCGGCTGGTGCGTTCGGTGGTGCTCGGGGTGCGGGAGCAGCCCTATGTGGCCGCGGCCACCTCGATCGGGACCTCGGGACTGGCGATGGTCTGGCGGCACATCCTGCCCAATACGCTCGGCCCGGTGCTGGTTCAGGCGACCTATGCCTGCGCGTCGGCGATCATCGCTTCCGCGGTGCTGAGTTTCCTTGGCGTCGGCACCTCGCCGGAAGTTCCAAGCTGGGGCGGCATGATGGCCGACGCCAGATCCTATTTCCGCATTCATCCCGAGCTGATGGCCTATCCCGGCGCCCTGTTGTCGATGCTGGTGCTGGTGGTGAACATCCTTGGTGATCGGCTGAGTGACGCGCTCGATCCCCGCAAGACCCGCAGAGGATCGCTATGACCGCCCTTTCACCCGATATCGGCGCCGGGCAGAACGTGCTGACGGTTTCCAATCTGAGCCTGGAGTTTTCCAACAGCGCCGGTGTCGTGCGCGCGCTGGATGATGTGTCATTCACCGTGCGCAAGGGCGAGATCCTCAGCCTTGTCGGGGAATCGGGCTGCGGCAAGAGCGTGACCGCGATGTCCATCATGGGGCTGCTGCCAAGGCATGGTGCCCGCATCGTCTCGGGGTCTGTGCGGCTGGGCGAGCAGGAACTGCTAGGCGCCAGCGAGCGGACCATGCGGCGGGTACGCGGTGACCGGATCGGGATGATCTTCCAGGATCCGATGACCTCGCTCAATCCGGTCCATACGATCGGGATGCAGATCGCCGAGGTTGTGCGCCAGCATCGCGGCCTGTCTCGCGAAGCAGCCAGGGCGCGGGCACTGGAAATGCTCGAGCTCGTGCGCATCCCCGATGCCCGCAACAGGCTGGGAGCCTATCCGCATGAATTGTCGGGCGGCATGCGCCAGAGGGTGATGATTGCCATGGCACTCGCGTGCGATCCGGAACTGCTGATTGCCGACGAACCGACCACCGCACTGGATGTGACGGTCCAGGCCCAGGTGCTCGATCTCATCGCCGACCTGCGGCAAAACCTCGGGATGAGCGTGATCTTCATCACCCATGACCTTGGCGTGGTGTCGAGCACGGCAGACCGGATGATGGTGATGTATGCCGGTCGCATTGTCGAAGAAGCGCCGGTGGAAAAGCTCTTCGCCCGCCCGTCACACGGCTATACGGCCGGATTGCTGCAGTCGCTTCCGGGAACCCAAACCCGTCACCGCGGTGTTCTTGCCGAAATCCCCGGATCGGTGCCGCGGCTGGACAAGGTCGTTGAGGGATGCGCCTACGCACCGCGCTGCAGCTTCGCGACGGGAGCCTGTCTCGATCCGCTGCCGCCGCCGCGCAGGATCGAACCTGAACACAGCGCGCGCTGCATCCATTCCGAAACGGTCTTCGAGACAATCAGGAACACAGACATCGTGAGGGCCTGGGCATGAGTTCCACACCCTATCTGTCACTCGACAAGATCAGCAAGACCTATGCGCTGGGGCGGGAAAAGTTCGGCGGACCGGAACGCTTCCTGCAGGCTGTCGACCAGATATCGCTCGATGTGCCGCGTGGCGAGACGCTGGGACTGGTGGGCGAAAGCGGTTGCGGAAAATCTTCGCTCGCCCGGCTGATCATGCAACTGGAGAGACCCAGCTCGGGCGCAATGGCATTCGACGGGGTCGATCCCGCCGGGCTCAACGCGACGGATCTGAAGGCGGCGCGGCAGCGTTTTCAGATGATCTTTCAGGACCCGTACGCGTCGCTCAACCCGCGTATGAGGGCGCGGGCCATCATCGCCGAAGCTCTGGTCAACTTCCGAAAGGGCAACGCGGAAGAGATCAATCGGCGCGTGGAGGAACTGGCGATCCAGGTTGGTCTCAGCAGCTTCCATCTTGACCGGTTTCCCCACGAACTCTCCGGCGGGCAGTGTCAGCGGATCGGCATCGCGCGGGCTATCGCTCTCAGTCCGGACCTGATTGTTGCCGATGAACCGGTGTCAGCGCTCGATGTGTCGATCCAGGCGCAAATTCTCAATCTGATCGTGCGGCTGCAGCAGCAAATGGGACTAACGCTGGTCTTCATTTCGCATGACCTTTCCGTCGTCTCCCATGTCGCCGATCGGGTTGCGGTGATGTATCTGGGCAGGATTGTCGAACTGGGCAAGACAGCAGATCTGTTTGGCCGGCCAGCGCATCCCTACACCCGCACGCTGCTGACAGCGGTGCCGCGCCCGATGCCTTCGAGCCGAGGCAAGCGGTCGCGGATCAGCGGTGAACTGCCCAGCCCGCTCAATCCACCCTCCGGCTGTCATTTCCGCACCCGATGTTCGTTCGCCGATGCACGCTGTGCTGCCGAAGTGCCTGTCCTGCGGGTGATCGGCGGCGCGCAGCAGGCCGCGTGCCATCATGCGGAAGATATCCAGGCAACTCTCAACCAAGACGAGATAGAGACAGACAATGCGTGAGACAGTCGTGTTGCTTCCCGGCCTCCAGTCGGATCACACATCATGGGCCTACCAGATCGAGCACCTGAAAAGCCGTTATGATGTCTTTGTACCAACGGGCTATCACTCCAGGCCCAGCATTGCCGAAATGGCTGATTGCGTGACCGACCAGTTGATGCCCCGCTTTCACTTTGTCGCCTGGTCGATGGGGGGGTACATCGCACTGCAGATGCTTCCGAGGATCAGTGACCGATTGATAAGTTTCGTTCTCATCTCGACGTCTGCCCGGCCCGAAGATCCGGCTAACACCGAAAGACGACTTGAGAACCTTGCAACCGCCGAACATGAAGGAATGGCCGCAGCCAACGAGCGCAGCCTGGCGTTCAGCTGTCTCGACGTCGACAGCCTGGAGCTCTCGCAGCGTGAAGCCCTGAAGCAGAGCGCGGTCAATCTTGGTGTCGACGCCTTCCGGGCGCAGCAGCACGCGATCATCAAGCGGCCGGACGGGCGGGCAAATCTTCCGCTGGTCAAATGCCCGACGCTGGTGATCGTCGGAGATGCCGACGAAGTCACACCACCCGATCGCGCCCTGGAAATCCACAAGGGCATACCAGGCTCCGAATTCATCACGATCCCAAACACCGGTCACTGTCCGCCGCTTGAGCATCCACAACAGGTCAACCAGCTTCTGGAGGCGTGGTTCTCGCGTCATTCCGGAAACCAGCCGCAACCGGCGGCGCAAAGTCAGGGCAGCTAGAAGCTGCGACCCGTGCCGCTGGCTCCCTGGCTTCTGTCGGGCAGCTGTTGCTGCCGTCCCTCAAGGCGCGGGATATCTCCTTCCAAGACAATGCGGTGAACACGAAACCGCGGGTGTGTGCGATGCCGGCGAAGGCTTCGCGGCGCCGCGCGGGCAAGCGCTTGCGCAGTCGCAGAGGCATTTGCCAATTCGGGCCGCGGGCCGTTGCTTGAACATGGCGGCGCGTGGCTTGTGCAACCGGAGGCGGAATGCCTGTTTACAAAAATAATATAGTATGATTTTTTAGTTGTCGGGCAGG
>Ga0114916_1002212_pt1 | contig 10352 bp, 10 predicted proteins | sample MalvirAntarct_66_FD_83501 | JGI IMG/M metagenome (GOLD analysis project Ga0114916, IMG submission 83501) | Marine viral communities from the Global Malaspina Expedition - Malaspina viral metaG Antarct_66 | ecosystem: Environmental > Aquatic > Marine > Oceanic | place: West Anvers Island... | reverse complement strand
TTCCAATAGAGTTCGTCACCTGTACCATCGGCGGTGGGCCGCGCCATGCGGTCCATGGTGTAGGCAATGGTGTAGCGATGCTCGCCCCTTTGCAGGAAGACGTCCGGATCGCCGATCCAGATGCGCTGGAAATCACCCATGCGCTCGACGCGGAACATTTCGGGCTGGCCGTCCCGCGTTACTGCGTCAACATCGAGCGTGATGCGGATCTTGTTACCGCGCTCCCCGATCATGGTGACCGGAATGTCGCGGTAGATGCCGCGCCGGATCTGGTTGCCCTCGGCATTGACGTCGATGGTTTCAAGCACATCGACCGATCCGTCGGTCAACAGTTCGACATCGGCGGCAAAGGCGCGGATTTCTTCGCGCGCCAGGGCGGGCACGGCCAGCGCCAAAAACAGCGCGAGAACAGCGATCAGGCGGGGCAGAACAGGCATGGGGCTTAGAACTTCACCTGCGGCACGGCCCGCTCGGCCTCGTTCTCGAGCTCGAAATACTCGGCCTGCTCGAACTTGAAGGCATTGGCGACCAGGTTGGAGGGGAAGCTTTCCACCTGGATGTTCAGATTGCGCACCGCACCATTGTAATAGCGGCGGGACATCTGGATTTCGTCCTCGACGCCCTGGAGCGCCGTCTGGAACTCGAGAAAGGTCGTATTGGCCTTGAGATCGGGATAGGCCTCGGCAATGGCCAGCAAGCGCCCAAGGGCTGCGGATAGCTCGCCTTCGGCCTTGGCACGGGCCTCCGGGCCGGCAGCGGCGGCGCTGGTTGCTTTGGCGCGGGCATTGACCACGGCGTCAAGCGTTTCGCGCTCATGGGCCATATAGCCCTTCACCGTTTCCATCAGATTGGGAATGAGATCGGTGCGGCGCTTGAGCTGCACATCAATACCCGACCAGCCCTCGCGCACCATCTGCCGGTTGGACACCAGCGAATTGTAGATGACGATGGCGTAGCCGGCGATACCGACCACGAGCAGAAGAATGACCCATTCCATGATTGCGCTCCCTCAAGCAATGTGCGGCGCAAACTGGCATTGTGGCCAGGGCTTTGCAACGCCGGTTTGATCGGTGGGCTTGACTTCCCGCCGCCAATCCCTAGCTTTTAGTCTATGAACACGCGCCAATGGCATCGCTGCAGCTTTCTTCACGCAAGCTATCTACCCTAGGCATGCCCGCGCCGGAGCCTGCTTAGGGCTTCTGAACACTTCTGTTCCGCCGCCGGCGCACCGTTCTCCAATATCAGATTCATACCACCCGCCTGCGCGGCGCCCTTGCGCGCGCGGCCCGACTTTTAGAAAGGACCCTCAAATGACTGAGATCCGCCGCGACCTGACCCCGCCCCTGACGCTTGGCCAGACCGACCACACCAAGCTCTACGCACTGGGTGAAGCTGGTCTCGACCGCAATCCGGATCTGGCCGAGATCCTGCTCACCGAGCTTGATCGCGCCAAGGTGGTCAATGACGCAAAACTGCCCGATGGGGTGGTGCGCATGGGCTCACGCGTGACCTTCGAAACCAATTTGGGGCAGGAGCAGACCGTGACCCTGGCCTATCCGGTGGATGCCAATATCGAGGAGGGCCGCATTTCCGTGATGACTCCGATCGGGGTCGCGCTGATCGGCCTCAAGGCCGGCCAGTCGATCACCTGGCATGACCGCGCCGACAAGCGGCACAAGCTGACTGTGTTGAAGGTTGAAAGCGCCGCCCTGGCTGACTGACCAGCGCCCGTTTGGGGCCACAAACAGCCGGTCGCACGCCTCAAGGCACGCGACCGGCACTTTTGTGCTTGTATATTTAATGAGCGCTCATTAAATATATAGCCATGACAACGCAACCCAACAGACGGGGCCGCCCCCGAAAATCAGAAGGTCCGGATACGCGCGAGAAGCTGCTGTCCGCAGCGCTTGACCTGTTCGCGGCACAGGGCTTTGCCGCCACCAGTGTGCGGCAGATCGCCGAAGCGGTCGGCGTGCGGGACAGCGCGATCTATGGCCATTTCGAAGGCAAGCAAGCCATACTCGATGTGTTGATGGAGCGGGCCGGTCCGGGCGTGCTCAAGCTCTCCGGCTTCGACCCGGCATCCATGGCCGCCGCGCCTCCGGACAAGGCGCTGCCCGGCCTGTTCGGCCGCATCGTGGCGCATTGGGCCGAGCCGGAGGTGCGCAAATTCACCTCGATGATGCTGCGCGACGGTGCCCAGGGCGCAGGCCGGGCCGTCGACATTGTAGCGCAGCGCCTGACCCCTCTGTTCAGGGCCTGGCAGGCGGGCGGACATTTTGACGACCGGTTCGATGCCGACTGGCTGGCCTGGGAGGCCATCGCCCCGCTCGCGGCCATCCGCCTGACCCTGATGGGCAGCACAGCCACGCCCGACGATCTCAACCGCGCCCGGCAGATGGCCGAGCGGCATGTCGCCCATTTTCTCGCCGTTCATCTCAAGTCAGGAGTTTCGCCATGAACAGCATGAACCATCCGCAGGATGCGGACATCACCGTGGTCAATGCCCATCTCAATTTTCCCAAGGTGCATCTGATTGCACCCAAACCGGCGGGCTATATCCACATCGCAGCCGAAATCGACCCGGTCCGGCCCTTCGGTCTGGGCCCGGAAAGTCGGCGCAAGCGCGAGGCGCGGGCCTTGGCCCTGAAACTGGCCAAAGAGCTTGAGCAGGACGCAAGCGTGGTGCGGGCCACCGTCTTCGTAGCCCGACTTATGCCTCCTGGCGCGCACCATCCCGAGGGCGTGCACAAGCCGGCTTTCGACCTGGTTGTGCTGATCGAAACCACCGACCCCGCCGCCGCGGGGACGCTGCAGCGCACGCCGACCTATGCCGAGCTGATCGCGGGGCTCAAGGCCCGGTCGGACTATCTGCACGTAACGCGGGCACGCAATGGCCGCCGGATCGGCTCGGTCGACTTCTCGCGCGACGGGGTGTTCTTGTTCAATTATTTCCATGGGGAAGAGCCCAACAAGCTCGTCCCGATCTGGGAATATACTGCCGGCTGGTTCGAAGATCGCACCGGGCTCGACAATTCGGAGTTACTGGTGCCCGAGGCGGGTCAGGGGTCGGAATATGGCCTGATCAACCATTGCCGCTGGGACCATTGGCACGACATTGTGCCGGACCTGGCGCTGCGCCCGACCTTCAAGAGCTATGTGCTCGACAATTTCGCCGCCAATGGCGTCTCGCCCATGCCGATTCTGTACGGCCTGGCGTGAGCCGTGAGACGAGGCGGCGCGGCTACTCCGCGCCGCCGCCGGCGGTTTGCAGCCAGGCCTGGCCGCAGGCCTTGGCCAGCTCGCGGATGCGCAGGATGTAGCTCTGACGCTCGGTGACCGAGATCACGCCGCGCGCATCGAGCATGTTGAAATTGTGCGAGGCCTTGACGACGTGCTCATAGGCCGGGATCGCCATGGTCTGGCGATTGCCCTCGGCACCCTTTTCGAGAATGGCGCGGCATTCCTTTTCCGCATCCTCGAAATGGCGGAACAGCATTTCGGTGTCGGCCGCCTCGAAATTGTATTTCGAGCTTTCCTGCTCATTCTGCAGGAAGACGTCGCCATAGGTGACTTTCTCGTCGCCCGTCCGGCCGTTGAAGTTGAGGTCATAGACGTTCTCGACGCCCTGGACGTACATGGCGAGGCGCTCAAGACCATAGGTGATCTCGCCCGGCACGGGGGCACACTCGAAGCCGGCTACCTGCTGAAAATAGGTGAACTGGCTGACTTCCATGCCATCGCACCAGCATTCCCAGCCCAGCCCCCAGGCGCCAAGGGTCGGGCTTTCCCAGTCGTCCTCGACGAAACGCACGTCATGCACACTCTGGTCGAGGCCAATGGCGGCCAGCGAGTCGAGATAGAGCTGCTGGATATTGTCCGGCGAAGGCTTCAGGATCACCTGGAACTGGTAATAGTGCTGGAGCCGATTGGGGTTTTCGCCATAGCGCCCATCCGTGGGCCGGCGGGATGGCTGCACATAAGCCGCCTTCCAGTGCTTGGGACCCAGGGCGCGCAAAGTCGTCGCCGTATGGAAGGTCCCCGCGCCCATCTGCATGTCGTAGGGCTGCAGGATCACGCAACCCTGCTCAGCCCAGAATTGCTGCAGCGTCAGGATCAGACCCTGGAAGGAATTCTTCGGGTCCATGTGGGCGGGGCGTGAGGTCATGTCAAAAGTCCTGCAATGAAGCGGACAAAGCTCTAGTGGGGTGCGCTGGAGTGGTCAATGGCGCTAGTCGCGATCCCCGTCCTTTGGCCGATAGGTTCCGTCGTCGTCGCGTTTGAGGTCGATGACGCCGGGTTTGGCGCGTTCGGCGCGATCGCGTTCGCGGGCGATGCGTTTGGCTTCTTCGGCGTCGTGATTGAACTTGTTTGTCCAATCCTTCCAGATGCGGCGAATGCCGAAATAGATCAGCAGGCCGAGGCCGACAAAGAGCAGTATGCGCAGGAGCATGCTTTAAGACCTAGAGACCGATCCGCGCCCACCAGGCGCGATCCTCGAAAGACGTGGTGACGTCCTCTACCATGCCCTGAGCGGAAAATCCCAGCCGAGGCAAAGCGAAGAAGGGACGTTTGGGCGCGATCGGCTTGAGCACCACTTCGGTGCCAAAGCGCTGCCGCAGAACGGTGTGCAGATCGCCGACGGCATCAACCAGGCCCAGTTCCACGCCTCTCAGGCCGGTCCACCATTCGCCGGTGAACAGGGTATCGTCATCGGCCTTGAGCCGACCGCGGCGCCCGGCCTTTACGTGGTCGATAAAGACCTGATGGATATCGAGTTCGAAACGCTTGATGCGCTCCACGTCCTCGGCCTTTTCGGGCAGGAAGGGGTCGAGCGTGGACTTGTTCCGGCCTGCGGTATGCACGCGGCGTTCGATGCCGAGCTTGTCGATGGCGCCGACAAAGCCGAAGGTCGCCATGATGACGCCGACCGAGCCGACAATCGAGGACGGGTCGACGAAGATCTCGTCGCCGGCCACGGCGATGAAGTAACCGCCCGAGGCGGCGGCGTCCTCGACGAACACCAGCACGGGTTTGTTGTGTTCATTGGCCAGATCGCGAATACGCTTGGAGATCAGCCGACTTTGAACCGGCGAACCGCCGGGCGAGTTGATGACGATGGCCACGGCAGGCGCCGATCTGATGGTGAAGGCCTTGGCCAGCAGGGGTTCGACTGAGGCGATATTGAGCCTGCCGGGGCGCTGTTCGGCGGCGATCACGCCCTGCAGGCGCACAACCGGAATGACGGGCGGGCGATGGATCAGTCGGCTCAGCCAATTGCGCTTGGTGCCCGCGGGCGTCTCGGTCATGTGTGCTCCCCTCGATGTTCAGGACATTTAGGCAGGCCCAGGCGCCATTACCAGTCCAGCGCCGCCGTACCGCGCAAAATGGCGTCGAATTCGGGGGCAAAGCCATTGCCCTGGTCGCCATGCAGGGCGCGCGCGGCCAATAGTTTCAATGGCGCGCGCGACCCCTTGATGCCGCGCACAAGGACGCGAGATGAAGATGCACGTGGCCGCGGGCAAAACGGCAATATCACAATGTCGCCGAAACGGCGGTCGAAGGCCGCCAGCAGGGCCGCGAGGCCTTCAGCAGGATAGATAAAGATTGCCGTGCCACTCGCGCTGGCCGCCGTCGCGGCGCATTTCACCCAGGTTTCCAGACTATCCGCGTCCATGTGGCGGGCATCGGCGCGCGCATTGTCCGGCGCATGCGTGCCCTGCCCTGCGCCGAAATAAGGCGGGTTGGCGATCACCACATCATAGGCGTTGTCCTTGAGACCAGCGGCGCGCCGGTCCGCGCCCTTGGCCAGAATATCGAGGGCCAGCACATCGGCCCGTCCAGCAAGGCCGTTCTGGTCGACATTGTCCCGTGCCAGCGCCAGCGTCGCTTCGTCCCGCTCGACCAGACAGGCCTTTTCGGCGAGCCTCATGGCCAGCGCGCTTAGCCCGGCCGTCCCCACGCCCGCGCCCAGATCGAGCAGATTGCGCGTGCCCGCAGGCACGGCGGCGCCGAGCAGGACACTGTCCAGTCCAGCGCGAAAACCGTTGCGGGGCTGCGACAGAGTGAGCCGCCCGCCCAAAAAGGCGTCGCGCGTTATGGTTTGATGTTTTACAAACTGGGCAGGCTGGTCTAGGGACATCGCAACCGGAAGGCTGGTTTTGCCCGAACCATACATGGCTGGGCATGGCGGTCTCAACCCGAATTGCCCTTCAGGCATCAAGGACTTTATGGCGGTGTCAGTTCTGCCCCAGATCAATCAAACGCCAGAGATGAACCCGGTAGAGCGGTTGATGGCCGCCACTGCGGACGATATGGCGCGCGTCAATGCCCTTATTCTGGAGCGCGCCGAGAGCCATGTGGACATGGTGCCCGAGCTGGCGCGCTACCTGATCGAGAGTGGTGGCAAGCGCCTGCGGCCCATGCTGACGGTCGCCGCCGCGATCCTGTTCGGCAAGGGCAATGGCAGCGCCATCAATTTCGCCGCAGCGGTCGAATTCATGCACAATGCCACGCTCCTGCATGACGATGTGGTGGACGAGAGCGACATGCGCCGCGGCAAGCCAGCGGCCCGTATGGTCTGGGGCAACAAGGCCTCGATCCTGGTGGGCGACTTCCTGCTCGGCCAGGCCTTCATGATGATGGTGGAAACCCGTGATGTCGATGCACTCGGGGTGCTGTCCGCCGCCTCCGCCGTGATGGCGGAAGGTGAAGTCTTCCAGCTCGCCAAGACGGGCGATCTCGACACCACTGCCGCCGATTATGCCGAAGTCATCCGCGCCAAGACCGCCGTGCTGTTCGAGGCCGCCTGCGAGGTGGGCGCCATGTCGGGCGGGGCTGACGAGGCCGGCCGCAAGGCGCTGGCGCTTTACGGGCTGGAACTGGGCAATGCCTTCCAGCTTGTCGATGATGCGCTCGATTATGGCGGGCAGTCGGGCACGCTGGGCAAGAATGTCGGCGACGATCTGCGCGAAGGCAAAATGACCCTGCCGGTCATCCTGGCGCTGCAGGCTGCCAGTGAAAGCGAGCGCGCGCTGATCGCTTCGGCATTGGGCAATGCGGACGCCACAGATCTCGAAGTGCACCAGGTGGTCGCCATCTTCAACCGCTACGAGACGCTGAAAAAGACACTGGAAAAGGCGCAGGACCATGCTCGGGCCGCCATTGCTGCGCTCGATCAACTGCCCGACAGCGAGATGAAGTCCATTCTCGCCGATGTAGTGGTGCACAGCGTCAGCCGCGCGAGCTAGCTCTAGAAGCCCTGCCGGTAGCCGAGCATCAGCCCGGAGCCGCTCTGGCCAGCAACGTGGCCTGCGCTGATGGCATGTTTGAGGCCAAGGCTGAACGAGGCCTGGTTGGGCAGTCTGGCCTGGTAGGACAGCCCAATATCGATCTCCCGGCCGGATGACGCCAGCTCGGCGCTCGCGGTCTGGTTGACGATGCTGCCATCGGCCATGCGGGCAACCGGGCGGGTCATTTCGACGGTGCCGGTTTCGATTTTCAGTGGTTGGGACACGGACAGGGTCAGGCGGTCACCCGCCGCCATCGCATCGGCGAAACTGGCGCCGATCTCCATGCCGGAAAAGGTCAGGCCCGACAAATTCGAGACCAAGCCGCTGCCGCCGCCCTGGCGCGCCACCGCGCCATATTCGAGGCGGCCGAACAGCGACAGACCCGGCGACACCGGCTGTTCCACCCCCAGGCTCAGCGCGCCGATTGCGCTGCCGGACCCGAAATCGAAGGCCGTGCCGCCATCGAGTCCCATCACCGCTCCCTGTTCCCCAGCGAGGCTCGCGCCGAGGCGAACCTGCCCGCTGCCAAACGGCAGGGAGAGGGTCATGCCGGCCCCGGCCAGTGCGCCATTGTCCACCGCACCATGTTCGGCAGCAAAGCCATAGGTGGTCAGTTCGCCTGCCGCACCAACCGGGGCAATCGAGGCGACCAGTAGGCTTTCGCCTGCCATGGAAAGCACCGATGCCTCGCCGCCCGCCCCGGCAAAGCCGGTCACGGTGCCGGCCAGGTCACCGGTATGGATGAGGTTGAGCCCGTCATGCCCCTGGTCGATGCTGGCCTGACCAGGAAGTCGCGGCAATACGATTGAGGGTGCGCTCTGCACGGCGCTGGCCGAAGACACGGAAAAGGCGCGGTTGAGCGCATCGAACACCGCCAATTGCTGCGGCGCGAGCGCGCGGCTGAGAGAATCGCCAAAGCTGGCCGGCGCCACGATGGTGCTCTCGGACAGGCTGTGGCGTTCCGCGCTGGCAACGCTGGCGCCACTCAGCACCGAGACCGAACCGATGGGGCTGAGGGCCGCCCGAATATCCATTACGCCGTGCCCCCATTCGGTCGAATAGGCATGGGTAACGCCATTGCCATAGTCGATCGTGCCGACAAGCGGGACGCCCTGGGCGGCAAACCAGGAATTGTCCGCACTGGCCAACAGGCGCTGCGCCCATTCGGACGGTGTCATGTCGGGAAAGGCCTCGGCCAACAGCGCCACGGCTCCGGCCACCTGGGGCGCAACGAAGGACGTGCCGAAGCCACTGCGATAGTCGGTGTCGCTGCCATTCCAGGCGGCGGTCGTGATGCCATCACCGGCCAGGCAGAACTTGGCCGCCAGGCCGCACGCCGCCGATAGCCGAACCGCGCGGGTAATGTCGCCGCTGCCGTTGACCTCGAAATAGCCATTGGCTGCCGCGATCCACGCTTCGGCCAGGCGGTTTTCGAAGTAGGGCAAGGTCGCCATGACATCGCCCGAGGTCAGGCTGTTATTGTTCGACAGCGCCCAGACGATGACGCCCGTGTTCTGGAAACTATCCAACGCGTTGACATAGCTCTGCCAATTGGCCGATCCCTCGTTCCTAAGAACGGCATTGAGACCCTGAGCGGTTGTGGCACCGGGATTGTTCTTTAGGTAGGTGTCCAGGGTCAGTGACGAGACTTCGAACCCCCACGAATTGTTCTGTGCGACTGCATTCAGTCCCGCAGCGGCGAGAGTCCCGGCTGTGACATTGGCAATGTTGAACCCTGAGCCGGATGGCGCAAAGGAGGTCAGGTGCAGATCGGCCGCGGGCGCCACGCCATGCATTCCGGCGCCATCTTTCACCCCTGCGGCGAGCGAAGCGACAAAAGTGCCGTGTCCCTCATCGGGCAGTGCGCCGGTGGTATTGATGGTCTTGCCGGCAAATTCCTGATGGGACAGCCGGAAGCCGTCATCGACGATGGCGATGGTTTCGCCCGCACCGGTCAGCCCGGCCGAATGGGCCCAGTTGACGCCATGGAGCACAAAGGCCGCCGACTGCGTGCCCGTCGGCGTGACGCCACACCCAACCGTGGCGCAGCTTGCATCGCTGGCGCGAAATTCGGCCGAGGCGGCAAATGCGGCGGCCTGCGCGGGATTGAAGGTGACGCTACGGATGCCCCAGGTGGCACTGGGTGCGGGGGTGAAGACATAGCTCGGCACCGAGCTCGATGCGCTGCTACCGCCAGATCCGCCGCTCGACGACGACGAACCGCCGCCCGAACAGGCCGCCACCACGATGGTCAGGCCGAGGGCCGCAACGGGCTTGAAAAGGGTCGGAAAAGGCACGCTCTCGGAATCCGCAACGATGGAACATCGCCGACTGCCGCCGGCGCGTTCTCCAATAAGTGCGCCCCCAAGATTTAGTAGCAGAAGCCGCGAATGCCCAAAACCGGCGATCAGTACTTATGCAATCACATTTGCTGAAGGTTCGGGTTCAAGCAGCCGGAACGGAAATGGCGGCTGCCGCTGCCCAATAGTCCGGATATTGCCGCCGAATGTGATTGGCCGCCTCATGCGCCTGCCCTTCCGAGCCGAACAGGCCGAAGACGGTGGCGCCGGAGCCGGACATGCGCGAGAGCATGCAACCGGGAGTCTCGGCCATTTCCTCGATGAGGACACCAATCTCGGGCACCAGCTTGACCGCCGGCGGCTGCAGGTCATTGCGCGTCTCGTTGAGCCACAGGCCAAGCTGCGCCGGTCGGGTCAGAGGCGCGGGCAGTGCCGGCAAGGGATAGTTATCGTGGGCGCGCAGCCGGCGGAACACATCGGCGGTCGCCACCGCCACGCCCGGATTGACCAGCGCCACATGGAGTTGCGGGAAATCGGGCAATGGCGAGAGGATTTCACCCACGCCGCGCGCCACCAGCGGCCGCGAGAGCAGACAGGCGGGCACATCCGCGCCCAAGGCCGCTGCCAGATCGGCCAGATCGGCAACCGGCACTGGCTCGGTGGCCATGCCTGCCATGATGCGCAGCGCCGCCGCCGCATCGGCCGAGCCGCCACCAATGCCGGCCGCGACCGGCAGGGTCTTGGTCAGTTGCAGGCTGAG
>Ga0114916_1002210_pt1 | contig 10356 bp, 9 predicted proteins | sample MalvirAntarct_66_FD_83501 | JGI IMG/M metagenome (GOLD analysis project Ga0114916, IMG submission 83501) | Marine viral communities from the Global Malaspina Expedition - Malaspina viral metaG Antarct_66 | ecosystem: Environmental > Aquatic > Marine > Oceanic | place: West Anvers Island... | reverse complement strand
TCGGTGGTGACCGCGGTGATGAGGTTCGAGTATGAGGGCCATGTCTCCAACCTGCTCGATACGCCGGGTCACGAGGACTTCGCCGATGACACCTACCGGACGCTGACGGCGGTGGACGCGGCGGTGATGGTGATCGACGCGGCCAAGGGCATCGAGCCACGGACGCTGAAGCTGTTCGAGGTCTGCCGGCTCAGAGACATTCCGATCATCACCTTCGTCAACAAGATGGACCGCGAGGCGCGCAACCCGTTCGAGATCCTCGACGAGGTGGAGCAGAAGCTGGCGCTCGACTGCGCGCCGATGACCTGGCCGATCGGGCAGGGCAAGAGCTTTTCGGGCACCTATCACCTGGCGAAATCGGCGATCCGGCTGTCGGACAAGGAAACCGCGCTGACGCCGGTGAACGGGCCGCAATCGGACAAGGTGGCGGGGCTGTTGCCGGAAAACGAGCGCGAGACCTTCATCGAGGAGACATCGCTTGCGGCGGAGGCGTGCAAGCCGTTCGACCTCGAGGCGTTTCGCGAAGGTCACCTGACGCCGGTCTATTTCGGCTCGGCGCTGCGCAATTTCGGAGTGCGCGACCTGATCGACGCGCTCGGTGCATTCGCGCCGCAGCCGCGGGCTCAGGTGGCAGACACGCGGACGGTGGAGGCCACCGACCCGAAGATGACCGCCTTCGTGTTCAAGATCCAAGCCAACATGGACCCAAACCACCGCGACCGGATCGCCTTCGTGCGGGTCTGCTCGGGCAAGCTGGAGCGCGGCATGAAGGCGCGGCTGGCGCGCACCGGCAAGCCAATGAGCCTGTCGGCGCCGCAGTTCTTCTTCGCCTCGCAGCGCCAGATCGCCGACACGGCCTATGCCGGTGACGTGGTCGGCATTCCCAACCACGGAACCTTGCGGATCGGTGACACGCTGACCGAGGGCGAGGCGCTGGTGTTCCAGGGCGTGCCGAACTTCGCGCCGGAGATCCTCCGCCGGGTCAGGCTCGAGGACGCGATGAAGGCTAAAAAACTGAAGGAAGCGCTGCAGCAGATGGCCGAGGAAGGCGTGGTGCAGCTGTTCTCGCCCGAGGACGGCTCGCCGGCGATCGTCGGCGTGGTCGGCGCGCTGCAGCTCGACGTGCTCAAGGAGCGGCTGCATGCCGAATACGGGCTGCCGGTGAGCTTCGAGATGGCGCGGTTCTCTATCTGCCGCTGGATCTCGTCCGCCGACAAGGCCGACCTCGAACGCTTCGTCACCAGCCACCGCGGCGACATTGCCCGCGATCTCGACGGCGACCCGGTGTTCCTGGCCTCCGACCAGTTCTCGCTCAACTACGAGGCCGAGCGCTGGAAGATGATCGACATGGTGGCGATCAAGGAATACCACGTGGCCAAGGCCGCCTGAGGTTATCGGTGCCGGGGGTTCGCCCCGGCACCGCCTTTCCTCCCCTTGCCTCCTTGCCAACGTCCTCTCCGGGCGGTTGGAACCATCCCGTGCGGTCCCGCGTTGTCGACAGAGATGTCGCAGACCACGGGGGAAGAAAGCATGTCCACGTCCTATATTCGCTTCGCAGCCATGATCGCCACGTCGACGCTGGTGATGTTCGGACTGATGTATCTCAACACCTTTGCCGCCGACCATGCCTGGTTCAGCCAGACGCGGATGTGGATGGCGCTCTACATGGGCGCCGCCATGGCTGCGGTGATGCTCAGCTTCATGCTCGGCATGTACAGGAACACAAGGCTCAACGCCGCCATCTTCGCGGCCGCGGCGCTGGTGTTTGCAGGCTCGCTCTACCTGGTGAGAAGCCAGGACACGGTGGGCGACGAGGCCTGGATGAAGGCGATGATCCCGCATCACTCGATCGCCATCCTGACCAGTTCGCGAGCCAGGCTCGAAGACCCGCGGGTGCGCGAGCTGGCAGGCGATATCATCGACACGCAACGGCTGGAAATCGCCGAGATGGAAGCGCTGATCGCCGACCTCAATGGCGGCCCCGAGGCTACGCCCGAAGTTGACGGGCGCTAGGTTACTTCCGGTAGAACGCCCCCCGAAACTGCCCGGACGTGTTGATTTCCCGCCTGTCAGGATTCGCAACCGGCCCCGCCTTCGTTAAACTCACCCTGAAGCCAGCCCCGACCCGGCCGCCGGGAGCGCGGCTCACCGCCTGCCCCCAGCTCCGAACCGGTATCCGGCCACGCCAAAAAACCGCGCGCGAAAACCTCGCCGACGGGATGGGGCAGTTCCAGGCTCCGGCGTCAAAACCGGAGTGCGGGGCACGGGCAACCGGCCCGTGGTGGTGGGCAAGAAAGGGCTTGGCACAGTCTCCCGCGCCCCGCCGGTGACGGATCTCCCGCGCCTTCCGGGCACGGGCGGGCTTCTCCTCTTGCGGCGGATCATCTTGAGCCCCGGGCGGTTTCGTCCTGTTCGGCGCGTGAGCCGAACCCGCCCTCTCCCCGCATGCGCGCGCGGCAAGCCGTGCGGCATCACCTCGGGGACTTGTCAGGCCGGCGTCTCAAAGCGGGCGGTGCTCATGGTGCCCGGCCAGCCCGCCGGGCACGAAACCACACCTGAAACGCCGCCGGGGCCGGCAGAGCCGGGCCTTCCGGTTCCGGCCTTCGCATGACTACCCTCAAATCAGCTCCGCTTGAGGCTGACGGGCACCGGTGCTGGCCGGGATGACCTTTCCGCAGGCGCCTGGCGCGCGATACGGCCCCGCCCGCCAGACCTCACCGCCTCCCGCCAACCGCAGCTCCGTACGCCACGGCCATCCGTTGCAGCGGAAGGTGATGGAATTGTCGCATGGGGGGAGAGGGTGGGGAAAAGATTGTTGGGGAATCATTTTGTGTGGAGGCTTCGGGATGGGTGAGCGCGGACGGATGTTCAATCAGAGACGAACGGCTGGAATGGGGGTGAACAGCAGATTTCCGGATGGCCAAGCGACAAACCGGAAATTGACCTGCACTTACTGCTGCTGCGGATTCGGCAAATTCGTACCTGTGCCAAAGCCACGCTTCCGCCCAACCTGCAGGTTGCAACCCAAGTGCGATTGGCCCTGGACCAACCCTGCCGAAAAGTCGAGCGACCCCTCCAGCATTCCAATCGGCAGTTTCACCCGCACAGAGACGGCGCACGTGGAATCAATCGCAATACCTCTTTCAAATCGAAGATTTACCGTAACTCAAATTTAAGGCGCACTAATATACTAAGGCCATGATGTCTCAACGTAAAACAATGCTGAGCTGTCGCCTCACGGATTCTAGATCGTAAGAAACTGAATATGTGTTTGCGTTGACATCGAAGGAAACGTCGAGCGAAGCAGACGGAGATACGAGAAATATTTTCATGAGACTCGATACCATTGTCAATTATCTGACGAAACTGGAGGATCCGGTAAGGCAGCAGGCAATGGTTGAGTCATACTCGCTTGTTCTGCGGCCCATTCTGATTCCCGCCTGCGCATATTACTTATTTGTCACATGGGAGCACTGGCAAACGCAGACCGGAATCTTGCTGATCATGTTCTCTTTCATCAGCATGACGACGGCTCTCAGCTTCTATATGTTTCACAAGCATTTGACGAGCAATCGGACGATGTCACTGGCCAGGCTCGAAATTCATAGCCTGGCAATGCATCTTTTCATGTACCTCAACCTTTTGAGTTACCTTCTCGTTTATAACGTACAGACCCGTTACATCTATTTCGTTCTCTTAGCATTTATTTTTGCCATAACTGGTGCAACTGCGCGCACTGTCATGATCAGCGTTCCACTGTCATTGGCAACGCTTTACTGGTTTTCCACATCGCTACCAAGCGACCTCTATGCCGAATATCTATCCATTATCGTTGCAACTGCCTTTGCCTCAATCAGCATGACGGGGCTGCTCAGGCATGCGATCATTCGTCAGATCGATGCACGATTACTTGCCGATGAAATGACAGCCAAGGCACAAACTCTTGCGGACTCCGACACGCTGACGGGGATTCCCAACCGACGGGCAATCTTCGAGAAGATCGATGATTTGATTGAGCGTGGCAGTCCGTTCTGGCTCGGAATATTTGATCTTGATGGGTTCAAGGCAATCAATGATGTGTATGGCCATTCGATGGGCGACCGCCTGTTATGCGCAGCTGTACAACGGGTCATGGAGCAAACTTCGGAGAGAGTAATGATCGGCCGGATCGGCGGCGATGAGTTTGCAGCCATTCTTCCCGGCTACCTTACCGAACTGCAGGTCAAGAAACTCGTCGGCAACCGGATCGAAGCTATCACCTCCCCCTACATGATCGAAAAACAGGAACTCTCAGTAGGAGCTTCGGCAGGTTTCTCGCATTTTCCGAACATGGGAACCCACAGCACGCAGCTCTATGAACAGGCCGATTTTGCGCTGTACAAGGCCAAAACCCATTTCCGCGGACAATGTATCCTGTTTGAATCCACCGACAGTGCGGACATGGAAAACGCAATTGCGATCGAGCGGGAACTTCGTGAAGGCAACCTCGAAGAAGAACTCTTCCTCGTTTTTCAACCGCAATACTCACCGAGCATGAAGCGCGTCCTGAGCTTCGAAGCACTTGCGCGCTGGGAAAATCCAAAGCTCGGGCTTGTTCGCCCTGACCAGTTCATTCGTGTGGCCGAACGCTCCGGGTTCATCCAGAAGATCACTGGAATTCTGTTCCGAAAGGGACTTGCGGAGCTCAAGAGATGGCCCGACGACATCGGCCTGTCTTTCAACCTTTCGGCGCGCGACATCTCGGATCAGACCTTCGTCCTGTCTCTCCTTGGAGAGATCATGAAGGCGGAACTTTCGCCAGCCCGTTTGGAATTCGAAATAACCGAGACAGCGGTCATGTCTGATCTGACAACCTCCAGCGCCGTTCTCGGCAGGCTGAGGAGCAGCGGCTGCAAAATCGCACTTGATGATTTTGGTTCTGGCTACTCAAGTTTCGAGTATCTCGATCAGCTGCCGCTCGACAAGGTCAAGATTGACAGGAGTTTCATCCGAAAGGTTCCTGACAGCATCACTTCGCGTGAAATTGTGGCAGCCATCAATGGATTGTGCTCCAAACTGAACCTGCGGTGTGTGCTGGAAGGTGTCGAGACCGACGACGAGATGGCCATTCTGGAGGAACTAAAGCCCGATCTGATTCAGGGATATCTGTTTGGCCGGCCCATGAGCGGGAAGGATGCAAGGCAGGTGATAGCAGACCAGCAGCAGCCAAACCTGGATCACACTGTAGGGCGCACCCAATCCGCTTGACTGGATCCGGCTGTGCTCATTCCGGTCTTGCTGCCTCAAGATCTGGAAAAATCTATCAAAAGTGCCACCGCATGGGTCAGCATTTGCCAGCATCGGGGTCATGACACGCAAACTCGCAACCTGTGGGCCGGCCTCATAAACCATTGAATCAGGCTCGGCAGATTTGGCAGAAGGCGTTTCAGACTAATTCAGGTTTGGCTTTCTATTGAATTGATCATAGTCATCGCTGGCGCAATTAACCGCACGCATGGCGGCCCGGAATTTCACAAGATCATTCCACTTGCTGGTAAACTCTCTCGTATCCCCCCAGGTTTCCATCACCTTTCCTCTTATGCCCTCCTGAATTCGCGCAAACATTTGATCGAACAACCCTGCGTATCCGGCCTCACTTCGCGCGTAATCCGAAACCTCCGCTTCGCCCCATCTCTGAAGAGTTCCGGCAGCAAACCTGTCTTCGGGAACATAAGAAACAACCAGCCCTCTGGAGTCATGGGCCACGCGGGTTATTTTCCTTGTGTTGTGATGACACAGGCTGTGAATCGACCAGACAGGATAGACTTCGCGCACAACGCACTTCACCTTGCGCATTGGACCTAGGCTGCTTCTTGGATATGGAGGCGGGCACTCTCCACCCACTCGGAAATCCGGCATCTCCTCGTTCGCCCGGTATGTGCGGACATAAGCATGGTGCAAAACGTAGCCGTCTTGATCGCCTGAAGTCGGCGCCGCCGCACTGGAAGTGGATTTCGATGGCTCCTGTTCGGTCGTGTTGTTGTTTGCGACCTGCGCGGCATCCTGTTTCCGGATCTCTTCTTCGATACTGGCTACGTCCTCCTCATAGGCCTTTTCATTTCCGTTTTCGCGGAAGCGGTCCGGGATATCTTTCAGTTTGTCTATGTATTCGGTGAGTGTGTCATAATGCGCCTGGTATCGGGCCAACCTGTCGCCAGACGAGGCAAGACCAGCCTGTTCCGCGCTTTGCAGCATGGCATCAACATCAACGTCATAGCCGAAATTTCTCTCAACGGATTCCGACAAACGGCGCAGGAGCGAAATCCGGCCCGGGATTCTCCGTTCCTTGCTGTGGTTCTCGTACCACCGAACCAGTTTCTGGTCAGAGACCGAAAAAGAATGAACACTCAAAGAAACTGGTTGCAAACCGCTTTTCATGGCCGCCCTTGCCTCTTCGGCAGAAACATAAAGGTTCGGCGCGTCTTCAGACGCAAAGCTGCTTAGCAAGAACCTGTCGTAATTCGGTGATCCCGCAACATTGTAAGACCAGCTTTTCCCATCCCCCTTTGCGATCGCGCCAGCGTCAATGAACATGACATACCTGTTCTTGCCAGCCCGCACCACCAGACGCAATTTCACATCGGAAATGCCCAGTTTCCTGGCTGCCTCTTCACCAAGCTCGCTTACCGGTACGGGACGCTTTTCAAGCTTGTCTCCAGAAAGGACCCGCAATTCCACGCCGCTGGCACTGGGATCAAGCAACCAACGAAACGACGCTGCAACCACCGGCTCACCGAGCAAGCTCTTGACGCTCACCCTGGCTTCATAGGCAAAGGTGATATTGTTCATGGTGACGCGCGCCCCGGTCGCACCCGCGCCGATCCCGCCAAATGCTTCCTCAAAGGCCATTGATGGCTGGACCACGAGAAAAGGCATGATCAACCCGCATAGCCACCTGAATGTGAGCAGCCTTGCAATTCCGCCCATGCGCGGTTTCCTCATGCTCATCGACATCAGCTTATGCCCAGCCATGAATTGAAGTCCTGCTGCTTCTCCTGGCTGGGCTTTTTGACTTCGATCTCAATCGGTGATGTGATTGGCCCCTCTGAGCGACCGGGATCTGCGGCGACTGCCTTGTCAGGCTGCAGACCTGAACAATCAACATTTTGCAGAAAGACCCAACCCCAGTTTCGGAATTGGCCCTGGTAGTTCCCGACGGCGAACCCCCAAGGGCGGCCCTGCGCATCGTTCCGGATCTCGGTTATTTTGATTTTCCTGCCGTTGCGAAGGCGGTTGATCAATTCTCCATTCGGTGTGGCACGTACGTTCAGTGTTGGATCAACCGGATCTGCAACAACACACGATTTGCCATCAACTTGCGAAATGTCCTGTGCGCCATCGCAGGCGACCGCGGCCATGAAAACCCATCCCCAATTCCGGAAACGGCCCTCATAGTAACCCGTGGCATACCCCCACGGTCTGCCTTTTGCGTCATTTTCAAATTGCGTGATTTCCACCGTCCGCCCGTTCCTGAGCCTGTTTATGACCCGGCCATTCGGTGTTTCCCGGACATTCAAAGCGCGATCTGTTGGATCCGAAATAACACAGGACTTTGCGTCTGAGTTTTCGGGAAAGAGTGTAACCAAACACACCACAGTCACTGCCAGAAAACACAAACGCATTGCTGAGTTGGCCCCCCAAGAGATTATCGGCCTGGTACCTGTTCAGCGGCCTGACAAGAAAATGCAAAACAAGGCTCGGAAGAGCAAGAGCAAAAAGGGCAGTCCACTTGAACGCAAAACGGCAATTTGGTGCCCCCGGTGCGCCCCGACAGCCGTGCGTTCCGCAGGCCGGCAGGGATTGTCAGCCTCACCGGGAAGCGATCATCACTTCCCATAAAGATGTCGGTCGTCAGATAAAATGTGCCTCAGAGCGGCTTGAGTATTCGAGACTCTGGTTCGGTTTTCCAGCCTTTCAGCCAAAACGTCAGAAATGTAGCAGGACCCCACTATCACTGAGCAGGCGCAGCTTGTGGCGCACAGTGTCCGGCATCAACGCCTTTGAGCAAGAGCTGGCTTGATCGGGAAAAGAGGGTTTCCAGCTCATCGTCGCGCATTCAAAGGAAGCGACGATGAGACAAGAACGGGCCACGGACATCGGCGGCCGAGAAGACGATCAAGGACATCCGCCGGGCCACGCGCAAGCACCATTCAGCCGAGGACAAAATCCGGATCGTGCTGGAAGGGCTGCGCGGCGAAGACAGCATTGCCTGCATCTGCCGCCGCGAGGGGATCGCCGAGAGCCCGTATCATAGCTGGTCGACGGAGTTCCTCGAAGCCGGCAAGACCAGGCGCAAAGGCGCAAACCCGCCCCCTTCGCTCACCTGATGACATGCACCGCGCATTTGGCGTGGCGGACGACGCGGCCGGCGGTGGAGCCGAGGAAATAGTCCTGCAGGCCGGGGCGGTGGGAGGCGATGATGATGCAGTCGATGCCGTGATCATCGGCGTATTCGACGATGGTGGAGCCCGGGTGTCCGCTGACCACGACAGGCTTGACGTTGGCCACGCCTCCGAGGTCTGCCTTCAGCTCTGCCTCGGCCTCCGCACGCCGTGTGCCGGCCTGCTCGGAAGGGACATGTTGCGCCGCATAGGCGGGGATGTCCTCGAGCACATGCAGCGCAGTCATAGAGGCACCCTCGGCGGCAAGCGCGCGGGCGATATCGAAGGCGGCGGCGATGTCATGAGCGTGGTCGAGTGCGGTGGCAACAAGGATGTTCTTGTACATGGTCAGGTCCTCCTAAATTTCTGAAAAATAGCACGACCTTCCTGCCTCTGTGTTGATTTGGCTCAAGGAATGGACGGATTCCGGCCTGGCCGGGCGCGATGCGGGCAGAGCGGGGCCCAGCCCGCATCGCGGTGCACGGGTTCATCAGGCCGACTGCATGTCGAGCGCCTTGCCGTCGTAGCGGCCGGTGATCGCGGCTTCGGCGAGCAGGCGGGCGACATCGGCGCGGGCGGCCTTGGCGGTCTTGTCGACATTCTCGCCGAGGACGACGTTCTTGCTTTCATCCTCGTCGGTGAGCGCCACCGGGCGCAGGATGGCATGGGTAAGCCCCGAGGCCTTGAGGTGCTCGTCGGCGGCATGCTTGGCCCTGAGGTAATGGGCGAGATCGCCTTCGGGGTCGGACTGGTCGGCACCGACGGAACTGAGCATGACGAAGCGCTCGACACCGGCGCCCGCGGCCAGGTCGACCAGCCGGATGGCGCCGTCACGGTCGACCTTCTCGGTCATTTCCGGGCCGGTGGAGCCGCCCGATCCGGCGGCGAAGACAACCACGTCGACGCCCTCGCAGACGCCGGCCTGAAGATCGGTGAGATCGCCCTGGCGCAAGGCAACGCCCTCGGGCAGGCTGCTGGTGTCGGAGCTTTCGCGGACAAGCGCGATCGGGCTCTGGCCCTGATCGAGCAGGGTCCGGACCAGGTGGCGGCCGGTCTTGCCGGTGGCACCGGCGACGAGGATGGTCTTGGGCATGATGGATATCCTTTTGAATTCGAATGGCGGTCGGGGCCTGTCTGGCCCGGACGGAAAGCCGGGTGACCGGCCAAGGGATGTGAAACTGTCGGCTGCGTGCGTCTATTCGGACGGCGGGGCCATCGGGCCGGCGGCCTCCGTGGCGGCGATGTAGCCCGGCTGGCGCTGCAGCTGCTTCCAGTAATCGGCCACGGCAGGGTGGCCCTCGAGAAGGCCGAAGCGGTCGAGCATCGCGATCAGGTAGGAGAACTGGATGTCCGCCAGCATCGGCGCCTCTCCGAAGAGCAGCGGCCCGCCGCCGCGTTCACCGGCGATATAGGCGAGATGATCGTCGAGCGCCGCCTGGGCCTGCTCGGGCACCGGCTTGCCGGCGAAGGCCGGCAGGATGGCGCGCAGGGCGATAGGGGCGAAGGAGCCCTCGACGTAATCGAGCAGCGCCTCGTGCCACCAGAAGGCGGGAGTGCCGTGTGGCGGCCGGTGCGTGGTGTCGCCGAACTTCTCGACGAGGTAGCGCAGGATGGTGGCGGATTCGGCGATGGTCTCGCCGTCATCCTCGATCACCGGCGACTTGCCGAGCGGATGAACCCGCGACAGGTCTTCGGGGGCGCGAAACGCTTCGGTGCGCCGGTAATCCACCCGTTCGCAGGGCCGGCCGAGATCGGCCAGCAGCCAGAGCACACGGGTGGCGCGTGAGTACTGAAGCGCGTGCAGGGTGATCATGGCAGGAAGATCGCCTTGGCATTGACGAATTCCTTCATGCCGAAGCCGCCATGCTCGCGGCCGTAGCCGGAATCCTTGACACCGCCGAAGGGCATGTTGGGATCGGCAGCACCGAAGGAGTTG
>Ga0114916_1002209_pt1 | contig 10356 bp, 9 predicted proteins | sample MalvirAntarct_66_FD_83501 | JGI IMG/M metagenome (GOLD analysis project Ga0114916, IMG submission 83501) | Marine viral communities from the Global Malaspina Expedition - Malaspina viral metaG Antarct_66 | ecosystem: Environmental > Aquatic > Marine > Oceanic | place: West Anvers Island... | reverse complement strand
TCTATTTTCTATTTTCTATTTTCTTTCATCTTAATTCTTAATACTTAATTCTAACAGCGAAGCGATCTTAAATCTATTTTTTATAAAATTCCCGATACCACTTCACGAAAGCCGCAATTCCTTCCTTAACCTCCGTTTTGGGTTGGTAATTGAAATCTTTTTTCAACAAGCTTACATTGGCATAAGTTTGCTTGACATCTCCAGGTTGCATAGGCATCATCTCTTTGAGGGCCTTTTTATTTAAGGCATCTTCAATGGCCTCTATATATTCCAATAGTTGCACCGGCTGGCTGTTTCCTATATTATAAAGTTTATATGGTGAGGTGTTCTCGGACGTCTCTAAAAGCGTCGCCAAAATTCCCGCCACAATATCGTCGATATAGGTGAAATCGCGAGAAAGATTACCATTGTTAAACACCTTTACGGGCTGATTATGGATAATGGCATCCGTAAATAAAAACATGGCCATATCCGGTCTGCCCCAAGGTCCGTAAACGGTAAAAAACCGTAAACCGATGCATTCAAAACCATACAAATGACAGTAGGCATGGGCCATCAGTTCATTAGCCTTTTTGGTGGCAGCATACAAGCTGACGGGATGATCTACATTAGCGGTTTCTTCAAAAGGAACAGCGTCACTATTGCCATAGACACTAGAACTGCTGGCGTATACTAATTTTTTAATTTTAAAATTTCGGCAGCATTCTAAAACATTTAGAAAACCGGTTAAATTACTATCTGCGTAAGCTTCAGGATTTTCCAACGAATAGCGGACCCCTGCTTGGGCTGCCAAATTACAGACACTATCGATGTGATGGACTTCAAAAAGTTTTGGTAGCGCATTTCTGTCTTCCAAATCCATTTTCACAAAAATCATTTGATCACCATAAGTAGTGCTCGATGTGGCTTTAAGATCTTGAGATGCTTCTGATGGATCAATCCCCAGTTCCGTCAATCGTGCCAGCTTTAAGCTCACATCGTAGTAATCATTAAGATTATCTATGCCTATTACTTTATGGCCCAGAGCCATCAGCGATTGAGACAAATGAAACCCTATAAAGCCAGCAGCTCCGGTAACCAATATGGTTTTTGTGGTGTTATTATTTTCCAATGACATACACTTGAAATCCTATAGTCTCTAATTTTTTGTGATCTAAAATGCCCCGACCATCAAATACAAATGCGGGTTTTAGCATGTTGTCGTAAATTTTTTGCCAGTCGTAAGTTTTAAACTCATCCCATTCCGTAAGCACCGCTATGGCATGAGCATCTTTACAAGCTTCATAAGGATCGTTGATAGCCATCAAGAAACGCTCGTTTTCTTCTTCTGCCCGCGTGCCTAAATAATTAAGATCACTTTCCATTTGTTGCGCGGTGACTTTAGGGTCGTAAACGGCAATTGTAGCTTGTTCATCAATTAACTGATCTGCTACATAGATGGCAGCCGACTCTCGCGTATCGTTGGTATCTTTTTTAAAGGCCCAACCTAAAAAGGCGATTTTCTTACCTGAAATTGTATTGTAAAGGGTTTGGATGATTTTAGTGGCAAAGCGATGCTTTTGATAGTCGTTCATGATAATGACCTGTTCCCAATAATCAGCCACCTCATTTAGTCCATATGATTTAGATATGTAAACCAAGTTTAAAATATCCTTTTGAAAACATGAGCCTCCAAAACCTACCGAAGCCTTTAAGAATTTAGGTCCGATACGACTGTCCTTGCCAATGGCATTTGCCACTTCTCCAACATTTGCGCCGGTAACTTCACACAATTCTGAAAGGGCATTGATAGAGGAAACACGCTGTGCCAAGAAAGCATTAGCGGTTAGTTTTGACAATTCCGAAGACCATAAATTGGTGGTCAGAATATTTTCATCAGGTACCCATGTAGAATAGACGTCTACCAAAGCCTGAATCGCCTTAAACCCTTCTTCGGTTTGTTCTCCACCAATTAATACACGGTCTGGTGCCATTAAATCTTGCACTGCAGTGCCTTCCGCTAAAAATTCTGGATTTGATAAAATTTGGAACTTGACGCCATTACCGGTATTGTGTAAAATACTTTTGATGGCTTGAGCTGTTCTTACCGGAAGTGTCGATTTTTCTACAATAATCTTATCCGTTTTGGCCACTCTGGCAATTTGTCTGGCACACAATTCAATGTACTTCAAATCGGCCGCCATCCCTTTACCTTTTCCATAGGTTTTGGTTGGTGTATTTACTGAAATGAAAACCATATCAGCCGCATCAATAGCGCCATCAACATCTGTACTAAAAAACAAATTCCGATTTCTGGCTTCAGCAACTACAGCGTCAAGTCCTGGCTCATAAATAGGTAATTGCTCCAAATCGTCATGATTCCAAGCCGCAATACGCGCTTCATTCAAATCGACTACAGTAACTTTAATATGGGGATTTTTTTGAGCGATGACTGCCATGGTAGGACCTCCTACATAACCAGCTCCGATACAGCAAATATTTGTAACTTTCATTTTAATTGTTTTTTCTGACTTATTTATCTTAATTATTTTTTCTCTGAAGATCAGCACTTATGAGGCGTCCTTACCCTTAAAAGAGTCTTGGTTTTCTAAAAACCATTGGTAGGTGCGGGCAATGCCTGATTTCAAATCGATCTCTGCCTGCCATCCTTGGTTTTTCAGCTTGCTTACGTCCATCAATTTACGGGGCGTCCCGTCAGGTTTAGAGCTGTCCCAAACAATCGTTCCGGTATGGTCCACGATTTCCTGAATGGTATGTGCCAATTCTTTAATGGTCACATCTACGCCCGTACCCACATTATAAAGATTGTCTTCCAAGGTGTTTTCAACAGCGTACACGACGGCTTTAGCCATGTCATCTACGTGAAGAAATTCGCGCATGGGGGTGCCACTCCCCCAAAGTTCTACAGCGGCATTGTCTTTTTTTGCTTCATGAAACTTGCGGATCATCGCGGGTAAAACATGTGACGATTTTAAATCGAAATTGTCGTAGGACCCGTAAAGATTGGTTGGCATTAAACTTACAAAATCTTTATTGTATTGCTTTCGGATGGCTTCACAAGCTTTAACCCCAGCTATTTTTGCTATGGCATACCATTGGTTGGTAGGCTCTAAACTATCGGTCAGTAAATAGTCCTCCTTTAAGGGTTGAGGGGCATATTTTGGATAGATGCAAGAACTGCCCAAAAATATAAATTTCTCCACCTCAAAATTGTGTGCAGCATCGATCAAATTATTTTGAATTTGAAGATTCTCCATCAAAAAAGGATAAGGATTTTCATTATTGGCCAAAATCCCGCCCACTTTTGCTGCTGCATCAACAACAACTTCTGGCTTTTCCACTTCAAAAAATGCATTGACTTCGGCTTGATTGCGCAAGTTCAGTTCCTTACTGCTCTTACCAATAAGATTGGTGTAGCCTAAAGCCGATAATGCCCTCCAGACTGCTGAACCCACCATTCCGTTGTGGCCAGCAATATATATTTTAGTCGTTTTATTCATAATAATTAAGTGTCTTATGGCCGCCTTCTTTTAAATAATGCTCCTTTTGCATTAATTTCACATCGCCCTTCATCATATCCTTTACCAAATCCTGTAAATCCATTTGCGGTACCCAGCCTAGTTTGTTTTTAGCTTTAGACGCATCACCAATTAAAAGGTCAACTTCTGTGGGTCTAAAATACTTAGGATCTACATTCACCACCTCTGCTCCAATTGGCAACTGAAATTTATCATTATGGCAAGCGGTTACAAAGGCCTTTTCCTCCACACCAACACCTTTAAATTCGAGGTCCATTCCTACTTCAGCGAAAGCCATTTTAATAAAGTCGCGCACGGTGGTCGTTTTCCCTGTAGCAATTACCCAATCTTCTGCTTCATCTGCCTGAAGAATCATCCACATCATCCGGACATAATCCTTGGCGTGACCCCAATCTCTTTTTGCATCTAAATTTCCTAAATAGACTTTTTCTTGCATGCCTAAAGCAATACGAGATACCGCTCTTGTAATTTTACGAGTCACAAACGTCTCTCCTCTAATTGGCGATTCGTGATTGAACAAAATCCCATTACAAGCAAACAAGTTATAGGCTTCACGGTAATTAACCGTGATCCAATACGCATACATTTTAGCTACTGCATAGGGCGAACGGGGGTAAAAAGGGGTGGTTTCCGTCTGTGGCACTTCTTGTACCTTTCCATAAAGTTCAGAGGTAGAAGCCTGATAAATTCTGGTTTTTTTCTCCATGCCTAATAGACGGACGGCCTCCAATATTCGCAAAGTTCCTAAACCATCAGTGTTGCCGGTGTATTCCGGTATTTCAAAAGATACACTCACGTGGCTCATCGCCGCCAAATTGTAAATTTCATCCGGTTGGACTTCCTTAATCAGTCGAATTAAGTTTGTACTGTCCGTAAGATCTCCATAATGAAGGAAAAAATTACGATTTGTCTCGTGCGGATCCTGATACAGATGATCTATTCTATCTGTATTTAGTAAAGACGACCGTCTTTTCACCCCATGGACTTCATAATTTTTATTCAATAAAAACTCGGCTAGGTACGCACCATCTTGCCCCGTAATTCCTGTAATAAGTGCAATTTTTTTCATTTCAATATTTGTTTATAGAACGGTTAAGCTAAGCCAAGGCTTCGCCACTGCCAGTCCCAAAGTTTATTAGAACCAACTGATTTTTAAATATCTATTAGCATTACGCTGGTTTGAAGTTTAAGCGTAAAAAGATGCAAAAATACAACTATTTTTAAATGCTTTATCCATTCTAACTGATTTTCAACTTTACCACATAACCCAATTTATGGAGCACCACCCAACATTGATTACCGGACACATATTTGACGGTTCCCTTTTTCTCCTTCATTCCGAACGCCTCCAGATCAATTTCCTGACCGACCCCGATTTTTTCTGTGGACACTACCTGTTGTTCATTTTTAGCAATATCCAATAATAAATCCACCTCCTCCAAGGGCACTATGGCAGGTTTTCCTAACCAAAATAGGTACCTTAAGGCACCGCTGACTACAAAAACTTCGGCTCGTTGCTTTTCGGGAATATTTACCAGAATCATTGAAGGCAATAAGGGCACGCGGACTTTTTTCTTTCTATCGCTCCATTGGCGGACTTCGATACGGGTAGGACAACACACCACAAAGTTCATTTGTGAAAGCCGTTCTGCCACTTTAAGTTCAAACTTTGGTTTTGTAATTAAAACGTGCCAAGCCATACGTTGTAGGAATACTATTAAGAATTTGAGACTACAAAGTAAACCAATCCCTTTAGAATACCCAATTAAAACCTTCAAAACTTTATGTTTTAGAACAGCCGTTTGCTCTTATATTACAAGAGCTTAGACTTATAAACTCACACTCCATTTTAATGCCTAATTCACCACTGAAATCGTAACATTTGGAAGTGTGTTAAACTCAATCACTATAGACTAAAATACCACACCAGCCCGACAAACGTTCTGGCGGGAGTTTATAAAACAGACTGTAAGTCTGTTACATTCGTGAAATAGACTGAGAACTATTTACTCCTAATTTTTGCGGTTTGAGAGAAATCGTGAAAATCCGTGAAATTCGTGTCAAAATTTTTGGAAGCTAAAGCGAGATACATCGTTTTAACTTTTTTTGAGACCAATAAACTTCTATGAGCAAGGCTAAAAAAAACCAGATACACCTAAAATTTTCTTGCAGGAGTCGCTTAAAAGAAAATTCTCTGATCACTTTAATATAATCAGTACCGATTATTAGAACCTCTAAATATTGAAAATTTCAAAAATTCAGAAAAATACTTATTGGCATGTTTCCATTCAAATTTTCGCGCAAAAAGTTGAATATTTCAGCAAATATGCATTTCAACAAGTAAATATTCAGTATAACGTTGATTTACTCATAGGTCTAAGCATACCTCTACTTTCGCACCGCGTAACCTAACCTACGCTCCTAACCGCCAACCTATCATGAACACACAACACCCTAAAGAAGTCATTAGCAGAAAAGAAGCCTTGCAACGCATGGGGAAATATGCTGCCCTAACCGCCATGGGTACTTTTATAATTTTAAACCCGAAAACAGCTCAGGCGCAGTCAGCTAGCAATAGACCAGAAGGCGGAGATAATTATAGAGAACCTGAGCCTTCTGGTCCTGGGAATAAGGGCAAAGGTTATGGTCAAGGAAATGCCTACAAGGATAAGGATAAGGATAAGGATAAGGGTAAGGATAAAGGCAACAACGGAAATGGTTATGGAAGCGGCAGCAGAGCCTATGGAAGCAATGGTATCGCATGGTAAAGCCAGCAGCTTACAAATAAAAACGCCTTCTGTATTATAGAGCTTTCTCGAATGAATGCAGGCAAAAAGCTACCGCCACCCCCCTTAATTAGAAATTTATAGTATATTGAGCGCTATGGCAGCTCCAAAGTATATAGTGAAATTAGGAAGCAATTATGTATTATGGTTTGAAACATCCAATCAATATATTGTTGTTTCAGAAATGATTAAAGAATTGCTAGAGGTGTTTTTATTATTCCCTAGCAAATCTGAGTTTATAGAAGTATTAGTTGAGCAACATATAGCATTTACTCAAGCAACTGCCTTCTACAATGAGATGAACCGCTTATTGGAAGACGCAGACACCACCGCTGAACTTCCCTCTACGCTATCCCCCACGATGGCTATTACTTCCCCAAAGATGGTCAGACAGTATCACTTTGGAACCCATTCCATTTCTGTCAATTATGGTTCATCCCATATTGAAAATCTAATTCATCCGCAATGGGCGCATGCTGCGGTTGCAGCTTTTAACAACTCTTCTACAACCTTCGATCTCTTTCAGGAAGGAGCGCAGTTATTTCTCTTTAAAAATAACCTTTATATTGGCACTTATAAAGAAACAGATTATCACTTATTACAAGGACAATTTTCATTTCAACTTATCAATGCTTTATATGATAAAGCGGAATCTGATTGGATTGCTACATTTCATGCCTCAACGGTTTGTAATGATGAAGAAGCCATCATGATTATTGGAGCTTCAGGAAACGGAAAAAGCACCCTTTCTTCCGTATTAATGGCTGCTGGTATTGATGTACTAGCCGATGACTTTACGCCCTTGTTGGCACAGAACAAGGAAGTTTATCGATTTCCTTCAGGAATTTCAGTAAAAGAAGGGGCCTTTAAAATGTTGGAACGACTCTATCCTGATTTTCAACACTACCCATTACACAAAAGCACATCTAAAGATGTGATTATCAAATATATTCCTCCCATAAAAACGCTTCAAGTTGGCATTACGCATGTGCCTTGTAAAAAAATTGTATACGTGAAGTATGATCCCAATGCGGCATCAAGTTTAAAGCAAATTAGCACAGAAAAGATTTTAGAAACCCTGATTCCAGAATCATGGTTATCGCCTTTAGCTTCCAATGCCGAATTATTTTTAGAATGGCTCCAAGAGCTTAAAGGTTATGAATTAATTTACTCTGATAATACCATGGCCGTATCAAAATTTAGGGAGTTATTCAAGGTCTAGTTACTTTCTTTACATTTCAGTTGACTACATTTGAAGACAAATTAATTTCATATTTTGGCACAATCCTTAACACACATCACTTTACAACACATTTCGAACATCCTAAGTTTCCAGGATAATAGAACGATGTTGGCAACCAAATTTGATGCCCTGGCTGTAGATTGGGATTTGGTGGTAGTGCTAGCAAGTCAGCATTTGATGCTGCCTGCGCTTTATTATCAGCTTTACAATAAAAATTTACTGACCCATATTCCTCCAGACTTAGAGCTTTATCTGGAAGAAATTTCCAATATTAACCGCCACAGAAATAGCACCTTATTAGAGGAAGCTCAAGAAATTTCTGCCCTATTTAATAAAGCTGGAATAGATCATGTCTATATTAAGGGTATGGCGGTAATTGCCACAATAGCATCAAAAGATATTGGAGCTCGTATGGTGGGCGATTTGGATATTGTAATTGCGCCCCATCAATTACATGCAGCATTTGAATTATTGCAGAACCACGGTTATACGGAAACTATCGAATTTAACTACATTAATGAAAACTTCCGCCATCTTCCCAGACAAATTAATCCCGAAAAAATGGGTGCTATTGAATTGCATTCAGAGGTGTTGGTCCATAAATACCGTGCACTACTTAAAGTTGACGATCTCTTAAACCATAAGCGTGTCATTAACGGGATATATATTCCCTCTGAAGAAGACGCCATATTGATAAGCATTTACACTTCCCAAATCAATGATCACGGCCATTTGTTTGGAAATTTAAATCTTAAACCAATTTTTGACTGCTTACTCTTCGGGCTACACAATAAAATACCATTTCTTAATAGGATAGCTGTTATAAAGCAATGTCATTCATTCCTGGAACTGGCGAGTATTTATTTTCAGGAATTAAAACCCCAGTATACAATACAAAGTTCTAAACGGATAAGAGATTACTATCACTTTAAAATAAATCACCCAAAAATTGGGCGATTTTTCCAACATACATTTTATAATCTTTATGACCTCTTAAAGCGCATAAGATTGGTGGCTTACAATAAGAGCTACAGGGTTCATCTATTTCAAAATAAATTAAGACATAAAAAACCTTAATATTTAAAAACTTGTGGGAAATACTTTGCCATATTGAACTAAAGCATTATTTTTGGCCAAAGAATTATTATGAAGAAATTACTTATTATTTTGCTGGTGACCACATTTGGTTTCAATGCCCATGCACAAGAGTTTGATGACAGTTGGCAGATTAATGCAGGATTTAATACTGTAGGCAATCTTGGTACCCAAAATCCATTGGAAAGACTTGATGAATTTGGATTTAGAAATCCTTTTATTATTGGGATTGAGTACAGATGGGCACAGGAATTCTCTATAGAACAGGATTTCAGCCTTAACGGTTTTAAAAAAGGTGTCTATTTGAACGATGGTATTCTGACGGACAACTTGACCTATTTCTCAACTAACACCACAGTGAAATGGTTTTTTTCTGATTATCTATATAACTTGGATGAATTAGAGCTATATATAGGTGGCGGCGTCGGATTGTTTCATATGGACGAATTAAATACCTCAGGTAATTTATCTGGAGGTATTCAATACTGGATCAATGACAATTTAGGGATACGTTTACAAACGATTGGAAAATTTGCTGTAAATCATAAAGATCGTCAGTATGCCAATAACCACTGGCAACATGCGTTGCAAGTGGTGTATAAATTATAATAGTTTACAATGAAGATAGCATCATTGTCTATCTTTAATTTTTAAATAACTTAACAAAAGAGACCTTAAACTCATAAGGTCTCTTTTACTTTTTGGTCGTTTCTGTATTGGTACTTCATGCCATTTTATTCCTCAGTAGGTGATAAACTTATGAAGTGATGACTAACAGAACACTTTGTTGATTATAGCAAAAATGTTAAGATTCTAAGACGCATTTTCTATCTGGACGACATTCCTTTAAACTGATCAGTATATATTCAGTTGGACGTCTCTCTTCCTATTCAAAAAACCTTCAATCATTGAGGTTACCCTGTTGCTTATTTTAAACAATTGTGATTTAGGCTAAAAGCCCTTAATTCAAATTAGGTACAGCAGACCCTACTTTCTGTGAGAACTCTACATAAAATCACATCTGAGACATTATAAACGGTAAAACGCAATAGTTGTCCTTCCGTATTCAAATATAGGCAGTAGTACATCAGAGTACCTCATAAACCTTCATAGCTCGGTTTTGTCAGACGGAGGAAATGTTTGCGTAATAGTAAATCCCAAATTATCAATACATCTCAAACGACTGCAACTAAAAAGCATAAGTTGGGTCAAACTTGAATCAAATTATAAAGAAGTAATTATTGGATAAATTAACATCACTAAGAAAAATAAATAGGCGAAATTAATTTTTTTATGCTCGCCACCTATTGATGAAAGCTGCATTAATCAAGACCCCTCGAAGAACATTGAATAAGATTGAAGATCATTCAAAGCTCTTCCGGAATTTTCGAAATAAAAATAATTACACAAAAAAACGCTCAAAGGTTACGGGGATTTTGGATCCCAAAGCGTTCCGCTTTGAAAGTAGTTTAAACGAAAAAACGCTCAAGCACCCTTGGCCAAAGGGATTGTAGATCCCAAAGCGTTCCGCTTTGAAAGTAGTTTAAACGAAAAAACGCTCAAGCACCCGTGGACAAAGGGATTGTAGATCCCAAAGCGTTCCGCTTTGAAAGTAGTTTAAACGAAAAAACGCTCAAGCACCCTTGGACAAAGGGATTGTAGATCCCAAAGCGTTCCGCTTTGAAAGTAGTTT
>Ga0114916_1002208_pt1 | contig 10357 bp, 9 predicted proteins | sample MalvirAntarct_66_FD_83501 | JGI IMG/M metagenome (GOLD analysis project Ga0114916, IMG submission 83501) | Marine viral communities from the Global Malaspina Expedition - Malaspina viral metaG Antarct_66 | ecosystem: Environmental > Aquatic > Marine > Oceanic | place: West Anvers Island... | reverse complement strand
GGTCTATACCCGCCTCTTTTTAAATGCCTCTTTACCACAACAATCGACGGTATTTGTTGGTGAAACGGAGCGATTTACTTTGACGAACATTGAGCTACCAGATTCAGTGATTACAGATTCAAATGGTGAAGCAGATCTCTTAGTTGGAGCCACAATTGAATCATCAGGTAATGGAGGTCGATACCTAGACACGAAATACGATTTACCGCTGATTTTTACCATTAATTATTAATTTTTAGTACGAAGTGCATGAGGGAAAACATGATAAATTTACGTTCACTAATATTTGGGTTAATTCTTTGTATGCTGTTTATTTCTCATGTGAAGGCAGATTTATTGATTTCACCCACCAGAGTTGTGTTTGACGAGAGAGCTAGATCTAAACAGATAGTGTTGATCAACTCAGGGAGCAAAACTATGACCTATCGCCTGGGTTGGGATCAAAAAAAAGCCCTGACCTCAGGGGGATATGCAGATTTAACTGCTGAAGAATTGAGCCAGTTTCCAGTTGCTAGTGACATGCTTAGATTTAGCCCAAAACAAGTGAGCCTGAAACCTGGCGAAAAACAAATTGTCAAAATTGCAGTGAGAAAACCAAAAGACTTAGAGAACGGTGAGTACCGCTCTCATTTGTTGTTTAAAGCCTTACCGAACCCGAAAAGGCAAGAAGGTACGCACAATGCAATGTCGCTATCATTGAATGTTCGTATGAGCTATTCAATGCCTGTTATGATTCGTGAAGGCAAAGAAACTAGCACCGTCGACATCTCTGAATACTCGTTTGATTACTCTCCTGAAAGCCATCGAGGAAAAGTTTCTGTCGTACTGAATAAGAGTGGTGAAAAATCAACCTTTGGCAATGTGCTTGCTTACTGGTCAAATAGTAATAACGGGCAGAAGTCTATGATTGCTCGGGTTAACTCCCATAGCATTTATGCTGAGACCCAGCGCTCTGAGGTGGATTTGGTGTGGCTCGATAATCCTTTTACGCTATCAGATGGCATCTTAACTGTGGTCTATGAAGGGGAGTCAGAATACCGCGGTCAGACTTTTACTACGCAGCAGTTCAATGTATCCAAAGAGAACATCTCGACTTTTGCTTTAAATTAATATTCTATCTTCCGCTTTAATTCCTACTTCTCCAATAGGTAAAACGCTAACTAGCGCCAATTATTCGACGAATAACTTGGCGCGTTGTTTGCTATCCATTTGCTGTCAATTAGAAATGGAACTTTATGTCACGTATTTCCTCTGTCGTTAGCGTATTATTTATCTTCAGTGTAGTTACGCTATTGAGCCAAACAACCTCTGCAGCAAGTAAGGCTAACTTGTCTTCGGCTTTGTCAAATAAAAAGCTAATTGCTTTGCTCAAAGACGTAAACCAAAAATACCAGCAGCCAATCAGACCAAATGCACTGGATACAGTGGATAAAAGCGCTGTGTCGTCACGCTTTGCTCCAGGTGAAGAGCTATTTCTATCGCTGAACATAGGTAAGCTTTACTTGGCTGATGTGTACGCGATTAAAAGCGCCAAGCAAGCACATATTAGCCTGATAACTTTGTTCGAAACACTTGATTTTCCTATTCAGTTTGTCGAGCCCGTAAACAGCATGAATAAAACGGGCGGGGCGTCAGGTTGGTTTATCCGCGAAGACAACACCTTTGATTTACAACTACCTACAGCTCAAGGCAAACCTATTTTAGTCGTGGTGAACGGGCAAGAATATGAGCTTAGTAGCCAAGATTATACCCTAACCGATGATGGTGATATCTACGTTGAAGCAGCTGCAATAAGCAAGTGGATGGATTTAGATTTTGAGTTCGATTTTGCCAACCTAGAATTATTCACTGATTCAGATATCCCGCTACCCATTGAACAGCGTCTAGCGCGCCAGAGCCGCCGCGCAAATCAAAGCTCAGGTCGAGGTGAGGCGGTTTTGCCTATGCTGCAGTCGAATTACCAAGCGATAACCGCTCCGTTAGTTGATGTGCAACTTGCTACTACGATTGACCCTGATCGAGACAGCGCGCGCTACTCTGTTCTAGGTAGTCATGATTTTGCATACTTAAACAGTCAATTTTTTGTCGCGGGCAACGATAGTGACGAACTCAGCGATGTACGCTTAACATTGTCAAAGGAGTCTTTGAATGGGGACTTGCTCGGTCCGCTGAATGCCACCCAAGTGCAATTCGGTGATATCACTCCTGTCAATGTGGGCATTGGTAATACCGCCTCACAAAGCCGAGGCTTCAGAGTCACCAATAGTAAGCTTGCGCAAATTAATGATAATAAAACGATTAATCTTACCGGTGACATTCAGTTGGGCTGGGATATAGAGCTTTATCGAAATGGAATATTGATCGACCAGCAAATGAGCTTGCAAAGCGGCCGCTATGAGTTTAATGATGTAGATTTATTGTTCGGCGATAACCAATTTGAGCTTATAATGTATGGGCCTCAAGGCCAAATTGAAAGTCAGACTGAGCAATACTTTATTACCACCAACTCGGTAGAGCAGGGGGAAGGGCAATACCGCTTTTCCGTTGCTGATGTGGGGGAGTCACTATTTGGAATTTCTACTGTTAGCACGGCGCTAGATCCAGGAGTGTTATTGTCTGGTGTATATAACAGAGGTATTACCGATTGGTTCTCATTGAGTGCGGGAGTATCTTCGTTGCTGGCGGATGCAGGGGAAGATCAGCAGTATTTTTCTTTAGGCTCAAACTTAGCGCTGTTCGATCGGGTGTTACTCGATGGCATAGTACAAATTAATCAAGATCAACAGACCCGAGCTGAATTTGGTGCTCGAACTCGCATCGGTGATACTGCGTTAAGCGCTGATTATTACATGGACGAACGCAGCGTGTTATTCACGGACGAGCAGCTAAACGATGAGCAGACCAACTTAGATGATACTCAGTTATATCAGCAATTCGCTTTAAATATGTCAGGTGAGTTGTACAAAGCGAATAGCTTCGGGGTGAACTACCAAAACGAGTGGCGTCATACCATGCTCGAAGACGGTTTACGCAGTGATTTATTGTCAAACCAGCTATCGATCAACAGTCGCTTACTTTACGTGTCCCATGAATTGAATTGGCTCAAAACTGACGATGAATTTTCTGAAGAACAATTTAGCGGTACTCTTCGTTTACAAAAGAGTTTTGGGCGTGTTTTCACGCGCTTAAATGCAATCTATTCAATTAAACCTGAATCACAATTAGAGCAAGTCAGTACCGAGCTATATATGCCATTGACGACTGAGCTGCAAAGCCAACTTGAATTAATCTACTATCCACAGATTGATGATTATCGAGCGACACTGGGCTTAAATTGGCAGCATGACTTATTTTATTTCACCGCTGACACCGAATACGATAAAGACGGTGATTGGTCAATTGGCTTAAACATGCGCTTTAGTTTCGGTTACGACCCCCTTGGCGAACAATTCTTTATGAATCGCCGTTCAATGGCCAGTAGTGGCGCTATGGCAGTGAGGGTGTTTGAGGATTTGAACTTAAATGGCCAGTTTGATAGCGATGAGCCGTTAATCGAAAATGCAAAAATAAAGGCGCTGCAAAATTATCGTCATGGCACCACTGATAAAACAGGTGTGGCCATGCTGAGCAGTATGACCAATAACGTGCGAACAGACATTGTGCTGGATAGGCGCAGTCTCGAAGACCCTTTTTTGATCAATGCAATTCCAGGTGTATCTGTTACGCCCAGAGCTGGCCATTTGGATGTGCTGGACTTCCCTGTGGTGCAATCTGGTGAGCTAGAAGGAGTTGTTTATGTTAGCAATGCTAGCGGCGATGAGGAAGTGGCTACTTATGCGCCAATCCGTTTGTACGATAGTAAAGGCAACGAAGTAAACAGCACTGTGACTGAGTTTGACGGCTACTACTTATTTACCGATTTGCTGCCAGATGATTATCAAATGCGCATTGATGCAAGTTACCTAGAAAAGAAAAACTTGCGCGGCGGTAAGGTGATTGAAGTTAGCCTAGCCAGTGCTGGTGAAATAGTAAACGGTGCTGATTTCACTTTGCAAGAGCGAGAAGCCGCTGAAGGATATGTAGTTTCAATTGGTGAATTCAATTCACTTAGAATGCTAAAGGCATTTTGGCAGATTTTGATTAAGAAAGGTGTATACGTCGTTGATCCTAAGCCTTTTTATTACAAAGCGGATGGTGACAAGAAATATACCTTGAACGTGGCGTTTTACCCTAAACAAACATACGCAAATGCAGTTTGCGCACGTTTTGCAGCGAAAAACATTTCGTGCAATGTGGCTCCCTTTACCTTTGATATTTAAGTTAGTCGAGATATAGACAATGAATACTAGAAAATTTTATTTCTGCCACACTGCGAAATTATCGGCGTTGCTAGGCGGCCTTATGTTGCTTAACGGATGTTCTAGTGCGCCCAAACCGCAGATTGCCGAAGTGCCAAACGAGCTCAGTGCACAAGAGTTTCACGATACCATGGCTGAGTTTGAGTACATGAAACCCAGCTTGCAGCGCCTCGCGGCGCTTGAGCCTGAGCTAAAAGCGCTTATTTCCCAGTTAACTCAAATCGCAGAAGCCGCTGAAATACAAGAAAAGCGAGAGATAGCAGAGGCAACAGCGACGCAAAGCGTTCCAGAAATTGCCCAGGTCAATCAAACAATGTCAATTGAGCCTAAGCCGGTAAAAGTGCCTGCTAGTAACACAAATAAGTCAATGGCTAGTTCCAATGAGCACGGTACTAATAACCTAAGCGCTAAGATGAATAAACATGTAGAAGAGAGTGAGGTGGCAGTTAGTTCTAAAAAAACAGTTAAAGGTCAATACACTCTGCAACTAACAGCCGTTACGGATAGAAAAAAACTACTAGATTCATGGAGAACGCTGCAAAAAACGTACTCACCTGAATTGGATGATTTGCAGGCTATATACCAAGAAATAGAATTGTCTGGTGTAACTTTCTATCGCATCAAAGCGGGCTATTATTCGTCTGAGCAACAGGCAAAAAAAGGTTGTTCTTCACTCAAAAAGCTAGGAGCAAATTGTATCGTGAGTAATAACAGCGGCTTGAGTGTTATTTGAAGGAGCGGCTTAAGCAATCGCTAAGGACTATAATTACAGCGTCCCTGTTGTTTTGTAACTGTATTTCTCTATCAACTTTCGTGTTTTTTTGTTAATTTACGGGCAAATTTCCGGTACAAGAGAACGTTATGTTTTGTCCCTTCTGTTCTATCCAAGAAACCAAGGTGATTGACTCTCGCTTAGTGGCTGATGGGCATCAAGTGCGCCGTCGTCGTGAATGTACTATGTGTAAAGAGCGTTTCACTACTTTTGAAATGGCTGAGTTGGTCATGCCTCGCGTGGTCAAGCGTGATGGCTCTCGTGAGCCGTTTAACGAGGATAAGCTGCGCGCTGGTTTGCAACGCGCCCTTGAAAAACGCCCCGTAAGCACCGAACAAGTCGAGCAGTGTATCAGTAGGCTTAAATCGGCTATGCGCGCCACAGGTGAGCGCGAAATTACCAGTGAATACTTGGGCAATCTAATTATGGATGCCCTTAAAGAACTCGATAAAGTCGCTTACGTGCGCTTTGCTTCTGTGTACCGCTCGTTTGAAGATATTCGCGAATTTGGCGAAGAAATCGCTCGTTTGGGTGACTAACATGCCGAATGATTCCCGTTTTTCCTGTGCCCTCGAGTTAAATTAATAAGGTTGTAGAGTGACGCAATTCTCTGCGCTAGACGCAAAAATGATGGCTTTGGCCATCCGTTTGGCTGAAAAAGGTCAATACACGACTTCGCCTAATCCCAATGTGGGCTGTGTTATCACTGACGCCCAAGGCAATATTGTCGGCCAAGGCTGGCATCAAAAGGCCGGTACTCCTCACGCTGAAATTCACGCTATTGCCCAAGCGGGTGAGCGCACCAAAGGCGCTACCGCTTACGTCACATTAGAGCCGTGCAATCATCACGGTCGCACAGGCCCGTGCTCTGAAGCATTATTAAAAGCAGGGGTAAAACGTGTTGTTGCCGCCATGGTTGACCCAAACCCACTTGTGGCGGGCAGTGGTTTACAAAAACTCAGTGACGCCGGCGTTGCAGTCAGCAGTGGTCTTCTTGAGCGTGAAGCGATGGCGCTCAACCTTGGTTTTATTAAGCGCATGAAAACCGGCATGCCTTGGGTCACCGTTAAACTGGCATCAAGCTTAGATGGTAAAACCGCATTAAATAATGGTGAAAGCCAGTGGATTACTGGGCCCTTAGCCCGTGAAGATGTGCAACGCCACCGGTCGCAGAGTTGCGCGATATTATCGGGCTCTGGCACGGTTTTGGCGGATAACCCTTCATTGAATGTGCGTTACAGCGAATTGGGTTTTGCCAAGAATGAGATAGCAGAAGTGAATTTACGCCAACCTGTGCGAGTTTTGCTCGATGGGCGCAACCAGATGCGCCCCGACCTGCATTTATTTTCCTTATCGTCACCCATTGTGATTATCAATAGCCAGCCAAATACAGCTGATTTTCCGGCGCATGTTGAGCAATATCAAGCCCATTCGAACGGTGCGCAACTTGACCTGCACGATGTGATGAAACACCTTGGCCAGCGTGGCTTTAATCAAATATGGGTAGAGGCAGGGGCGAAGCTGGCAGGGGCCTTATTACAGAATAAATTAATAGATGAATTGATTTTGTACCAAGCGCCCAAACTATTAGGAGATAAAGGCCGAGATTTATTTGCTGTAGACGAATTAACCCAAATGCAGCAAGCTTTTGAATTACAATGGCAGGATGTACGTCAAGTCGGCCCTGATTTAAAGCTGACGGCGCGCTTCACATAATTTACTACCCACGCCAAGTAATCCTTACATAAAGACGATAACGGGTGTGTTTGATATAAGTAGTCCGTTTAACCTAGCCTGTTTGTTTGAAATCAGCGCGAAGTTTAAAAGCAGATTACACAGTTTAATATGAGTGAAAAGACATTATGTTTACCGGAATAATTGAAGATGTGGGGCACATCGAAACCTTAACCCCAACGGGCGATGACATTCGTTTGCGCATACGGGTAAATAAACTGGATATGTCGGATGTAGCCCTTGGCGACAGTATCGCCAATAACGGTGTGTGTTTAACCGTGGTAGACATGAACTCGAGTGGTTTTAGTGCTGACGTGTCGCACGAGACCATCAAGCGCAGCGGTTTTGCCGATTATAAAGCCGGTAGTAAGGTAAACTTAGAAAAGGCCATGTTACCGACTTCTCGCTTTGGTGGGCACATTGTCAGCGGGCACGTTGATGGTGTGGGCGAAGTGGTTTCCGTCAACCCTGTTGGGCGCTACGTTGAAATTTGGGTGCAAGCCCCAAAAGACTTAGCCCGTTACTTAGCGGAAAAAGGCTCCATCACAGTGGACGGTGTCAGCTTGACAGTGAATGCTGTAGAGGGTGCCAAATTTTTGATTACCCTTATTCCCCATAGCCTGCAAGAAACCATTATTGGTGGCTACAAGAAGGGCACTAAAATTAATTTGGAAGTGGACGTGGTTGCCCGTTACCTAGAGCGTTTAATGCTTGGTGACAAAGCCGCTGAAACAGGCCAACAAAAATCAGACATCAGCATGGCTTTTTTAGCCGAAAACGGTTTTTTACGCTAGGACACATGCTGAGAAATAAAGGTGTGCTTTAGCACACAATGACATTTGCAGATAACTGCTCATTTAGGACACAACCAAAAAGAATCACAATATTATGGCAATGAACACAACAGCAGAAATTATCGAAGACATTCGTCTTGGCAAAATGGTTATCTTGATGGATGACGAAGATCGTGAAAACGAAGGCGATTTAATCATGGCCGCTGAGTGCGTGACTCCAAAAGACATTAACTTTATGGTGACTCACGCTCGGGGGTTGGTTTGTTTGCCCATGACAGCAGAGCGTTGTAAACGTTTGAATCTGCCTTTGATGGTGGACAACAACGGTGCGCAGTTCTCTACTAACTTCACGGTATCAATCGAAGCGCGTGAAGGGGTCACCACGGGTATTTCTGCTGCGGATCGTGCGCGCACTATTTTAGCGGCAGTTGCTGCGGATGCCACGGCCAACGATATTGTGCAACCAGGGCATATATTTCCCCTTATCGCTAAAGAAGGTGGGGTGTTAAACCGCGCTGGGCATACAGAAGCCGGTGTTGATTTACCGCGTTTAGCTGGCTTGGAGCCTGCCTCTGTTATCGTTGAAATACTTAACGAAGACGGCACCATGGCCCGTGGCCCTGAGTTACAAGAATTTGCTAAAAAGCATGATCTTAAAATTGGCACTATCGCTGATTTGATTGAGTATCGTAACCTAAATGAAACCACCATCGAGCAAGTGGCAAAATGCAAATTGCCGACTGAGTACGGTGAGTTCGATTTGGTGACCTTTAAAGACTCGATTGATAACCAAGTGCATTTCGCATTGAGCAAAGGCGATATTACCCCTGATGAACCAACGTTGGTGCGTGTACATTTGCACAATACTTTGAGTGATTTGCTGGGTTCAGAGCGCGCTATCGAGCGCAGCATGAATTTGCCTCAGGCGCTAAAACGTATTGCCGCTGAAGGTGGTGTATTGGTTTTACTGGGTAAAGACGAAGATTTACTGACGCAAGTGAAACAGTTTGAAGCCGAAGATAACGGCGAAAAGCCTGTTGGCGCAGCATGGAGCGGCACATCCCGCACTGTGGGTGTCGGCAGTCAAATACTTGCCAGCCTAGGCGTTAAGAAAATGCGTTTGTTAAGTCGACCTAAAAAATACCATGCCTTGTCGGGATATGGCTTAGAAGTGGTTGAATACGTAGATTAGCGAAATATAGTCAATTACAAACTCTAAAAAAACGCCTGCTTTTCAGGCGTTTTTTTGTTTAGGCAGCCATCTCATATTTGATTTATATCTCGAGGCAAGGTTATTTCTTCATTATAACTTCCCGGAAGCCTATGGCGGCAATGACTATTTTATAAACAGCGCATTAAGCTGTTTGGGATCATATGGTGCTGTGCTATAATACGCGCCATTTTTTATAGATAAGGCTTACTAGGCATGAATATCATTGAAGGTAATATTCGCGCAACAGGCAAAAAATTTGCGTTGGTTGTGTCACGTTTCAACAGTTTTGTTGTTGAGAGTTTGGTTGAAGGCGCATTAGATACACTTGAGCGTCACGGTGAAGTAAACAGCCAAGATATCACTTTGGTTCGCGTACCTGGTGCATACGAGTTGCCTATCGCGGCTAAAAAGCTAGCGGAAAAAGGGACCTTTGATGGGATCATCGCTTTAGGCGCTGTAATCCGTGGCGGTACGCCACACTTCGAATTTGTTGCTGGCGAATGCAACAAGGGCTTAGCTCAAGTTTCACTCGAATTTGGTATTCCAGTTTCGTTTGGTGTTATTACCACCGACAGTATCGAGCAGGCTATTGAGCGCTCTGGTACTAAAGCAGGAAACAAAGGTGCTGAAGCGGCACTAGGTGCTCTTGAAATGGTTAACGTTATGGCCAATATCGAAGGGGCAGAGTAGGTGAAACCAGCAGCCCGTCGTAAAGCCAGAGAGTTAGCGGTTCAAGCCGTTTACTCATGGCAGATGTCAAAAAATCCACTTGACCAGATAGAACTCAGCATTGTCACTAGTAACAATATGCAAGACGTAGATACCGAGTACTTTCTAGAGTTGTTGCGCGCCGTTGTGCGCAAAACAGCCGAGCTGGACGCAAAAATCAAACCTTATTTGGGGCGTTTACCGGAAGAGCTTGATCCTGTTGAAAAAGCTATTTTACGACTGGCTACTTACGAACTTGTTGAGCGTATTGATGTCCCTTATAAAGTGGTCATTAATGAGGCCATTGAGCTTGCCAAGTCGTTTGGTGCTGAAGAGAGCCACAAGTTTGTGAATGGGGTGCTTGATAAAGCCATAAAAACCCTTCGTAAACACGAGTTGTCATAAAAGATCGTTATATTTTAGGGAGTTACACAGGCCGTGTATTCCCTTTAATCTTAGAGTTTTAAAATAAAAATGTGAAAGAATTTTCTTTAATCGATACCTATTTTCGCGATGTGAGTTTTCAGCGCAAGGATGTGTTGTTAGGCATAGGCGATGATTGCGCTATTACCCAAATTCCAGCTGGTCAAGCCCTTGCCACCACGACTGATACCCTAGTAAGCGGTGTGCACTTCTTACCTGACGCTGACCCTAAAGCCATTGCCCAAAAAGCCATTGCGGTAAATTTGAGTGACTTGGCAGCCATGGGCGCTGAGCCTGCTTGGTTGAGTTTGTCTTTGTCTTTACCTAACGTTGATGAGCAGTGGCTTAAGGCGTT
>Ga0114916_1002207_pt1 | contig 10364 bp, 13 predicted proteins | sample MalvirAntarct_66_FD_83501 | JGI IMG/M metagenome (GOLD analysis project Ga0114916, IMG submission 83501) | Marine viral communities from the Global Malaspina Expedition - Malaspina viral metaG Antarct_66 | ecosystem: Environmental > Aquatic > Marine > Oceanic | place: West Anvers Island... | reverse complement strand
GGCGCGCCCCTGCCCTTCCGCTGCGAACGCCGCGGACAGCACCGGGCGGGCGCGTAGCTCAGTGGTAGAGCACACCCTTCACACGGGTGGGGTCGCAAGTTCAATCCTTGCCGCGCCCACCATCTTTTCAATGACTTACGCTTGATTTGATGACAGAGGACCAAAGGTCTCTCGCGCCTAGCAACCTTTTGAGCGACCTTTTCCTTCGGACCCCTCCGGAAACAGCGGCAAAGTCCCCTGCCCGATTTCCGATGGCCCCGGCTCCCGCGTCAATTCGTATGGGCGCAGGGCTGCTACGACGCGCGCCGTGAGAGTTTGAACCGCTACCTCCCGGTCCAGTTTGCCACGCGGGGAAACAATGCTGCGCAGCGCATAGGCAGGAGCCGTCTTCAGGGCGATTGAGATAATCGTGTCTAGCTCATCATTGTCGGGGCGAATCATCATAGCCGCCATTGTGGAACATTTGGGGAACGCTTGGCAAGCGAGTTAAGTCCGGCAGCACCGCTAGGCACCACCGGACCTTTTCAAATTAAGCGTAACAGCGCAGACAGCAGGTTGAGGAGGCTTGGCCCCCATTCCAACCAGCGTAGCCGTACGCGGTTGCGCTTTTTATCAACATTCTTCGACATGGAATTGTCTCCGAATGCTGACGCGCGTCAGCAGTTACAAATTCTTGTGCACAAAAGGAATGAGGGTGTCGCTGACTGCGCTGGACGAATTGAACGCGCTTGGTCGCTTCGGCGGCTGGACAAGTTGAACGCCGCGCCTCACTGTCATTTTACAAGGTTTGCTAGGAATTACAAGGCTTGGGTCAAATGGCGACAGACACCGACGTCTGCGCAACGTCGAAGATGGAAGGGGCAGGGTGTGGCGCAACTGCGAAAATCTGATGGTGCGGGATTGGCAAGCGCCGCAATGGCGATAGCACAGTCAATTCCGGCTGAAGCGGTTACAGCGTCACCAACCTTCCAAGCTGCTCTCACCGCATTACCTAGCTCTCTCGTTTGGACGTTGGCAGGCTTCTCTTTCGCCATGTGGCTCATTGACCCGTGGGAAGAGCTACCTCGCTGGAAACAATTTTGGAGTTGGTTGAACGGTGAATTCAGAGTTGAGGGGCTAGTCTGCACGACCCGCATAGCGGAAGGAAAGGAATTCGCGGTTGTCGTCGCCTCAATACGAACGGGGCGACGAATTCGCAGCGCAGATTTAGCGCTTCGTGTCCACAGCTGTGTGGGGCGTACCGTTCCTGAAGAAGTTTTGGTTATCGAAAATCTTGCAAATCAGCCGGTCGGATCTCGAATACGTGTAACTCTCGCACATTATCTTATGCCGAGCGATGATGGGGTTGCTACTTCCGGTTTGTGGGGTGAGATCGGAAGCGGAGGACCACATTTTCTCCGCGGCTCTGACAACCTTGCGCTCTTGGAGCTACCGGGCCGCTTAACGGTGCAAAGACATGCTTTCTTTATCGCCGCGAGAAGTCCTTCTGGTAACGATTACCACCCTGTTCTTTTCGCAGTTGAAGAGGCGCAGGCAATCTTCGATGAGCCTTAAACAAACCGATAAACTGGAGAGCACGGATGCAGGAAGATGTAATTGACCAATTCGAGGCCGAGGATGATGCGGGCAACCGCTACACAGTCCTAGAGATCCAGGAATATGTGGACGCGGGCAACTTCGACGATCCCCATGCGCGGGAACCTGCGATGCGAAGGCTGGAAACCTCAGACGGTGAAGAAGTCATCACGATGGAGGGGGAACTTTGTCTTTGGCCTCGCAATGAGGTCATTCGCAAGGTCAGCGGGTAACGGGTACGTTACGAACCTGCGCCGCCGGTCAGCGCCAATCCATGCGCCCACCACCATGCGCTGATTATTTAGGTCCCATCGCACCTCATGCCACTCGTCAGGCAACAAGCGGGCATCGTGGGGCAAAGGTTTGGTCATGGAGCGCCTTTCTTTTGCAGAAAGGCGAGAGCGGCCATGACAACTGAACCGCTCTCGCCTCCCCGAGGAAACGCAGGTGGCCAAGGAAATAAACCACCCGCTTTCATCCGCCGGCCACTAGTGAGGATTGTGGCTGGCAGGCTAATTAGGTGACGTTGCCAAAGTCACCGTAGCTGAGGGCAGTGGCTTGCTTGATCGCTAGGCCAAGGCGCTCTTCGCAACGGATGGTCACCATGTTGCGCACGAAGTTGTCGCCATCCTCAGTGGAGAGGGCGACGTTGGCGCCTTCACGGTCATACAAAGTTGCTGCCGCGCGGAAGTCGCCGATCAAGAACTTGTCGACCGGCATCGCCGTGGTAGCCACAACCGGCAGGCCGAACAGCAGGGGGTTCGGGTTAGACTGCGGATCGCCCAGCAGGTACTCACCGTCCGCGTTCTTCAGCAGGCGAATACGCATCCAATCCGACGGGTGCATAATCACGCCGTTGGGCAGGAAATCTGCCAGTGCCACTTGCAGCATGCCGGTGCCCACCGTGTCGATCATGGTGGGCGACGCGATGCTGATCGGGTCTGCGTAGGCAGTGGCATTGGTGATTAGGCCGTTGAGATTTGCCCCGGTGCCGCTGCCATTGAGCAGCTGCTCGTCCTCAGCGAGTGCGAGTCCGTATCGCAACTCGGTGTCGATGATGGACTGCAATTGCGGAGCGTCGGCTAGCACCTGCACGCTCGCCTTGGTCCAATGGGCAATCGTTCGGATCGGGAGGTTCTGAAGTTCCCATGCGTAATCCGATTCTGCCTTTACTGCCCCTTCAACCTGCGGCGCAGCCTGATTGTCGCGCGTTGTTTGCTCGACGTATTCGACCGTTCCGTTCTGAGTGTTCAGCACCGTGAGCAGGTTTCGGATGCGCGGGGTGCGCGTCGGCATGCCGTTGATGTTGTTGTCGCGTCCACCCGCATCCAGTGCTCCACCGCTGGTGGAGCCGGTCGTGATGTCCTTGACCTCGATCTTGACCCGACCGGGCTGCGAAGTGGCAATGCCAGCCAGCGACTTTACCTGTTCGCTGTCTGCGACCTGCTTGCCCCAGGATTCATTGTCCTGCGAGCCAGAGCCGCCCCGGCGCGCTAAGCGCTGCTCCATTTCGAGCGCAATGCTTTCGGCCATATTGGCTTTCTGCAGAGCATCCTTCACATCGCCGCTCAGGCTCTCAAACTGCTTCTCCACCGCATCGGTGAAGTCTTTGGTCAGTGCATTCATATTATCCTCCTATGGCCGCAATGCGTGCGGCGGATTGGTTCAGGATTGCTCGGACCTCATCGTCCGAAGCGTCATCGTTTTCGTTGAGGGTTTTCCATGCTGCGCCAGCAGCTACCTTGGCCTTGCGGCCGGAAAGACCGGCCTCCTGCAAGATCTCGGCAATGTCGCGGGCATTGGTGATGGACTTGATTGCCGTGACGCGGGTGCGGGCGTGCAGGGGGATGGCTACTAGGCTGCCCTCATTCAGAAGGGCCTCGCTCACGTGGCGGGTGCCGGTTTTCTGATCGACGTCGCCGCGCACCGGCTGCCAGCCGATGCTCAAGCCGGTTAGCGCGCCATCGCGCGCCAATGCGTGGGCCTCTTGCCCATCGCGGGTGGAGAGGGTCAGCGAGCCTTTCACGTAAAGCCCTTCCGACCGTTCCTGCCATTCCTTCCAAGCGCCGATGGGGCGCTTCATGTCGTGGAACAGCAACATGGGCAGCGGGGTGGTGCGAGTGGCGAGAGATTTGGTGAGGCAACCCGGCAGGAGCTTATCGCCGCCGTGGTCAACATCGCCAAAGCCCGCCAGCAAGCCTTCAATACGCCCGCCGTCGTTCAGTTCTTTGATTTCAAATGGGGAGCCAGCAAATTCCATACGCGCCTCTTCAGCTGCGGACCAACGGTCCGTTCCTCAGCCGATCGACGCAGTAGCTGCGGGCAAGATCGGTGTTGCTCAGGTCCAACGCTGCTACGGTAGCCGCCGCAGGGTGATCGCGAGTAACGGGAACGGTTATGCGCCAAGTCCAAAAGAAAGAAAAGTGTTTTAATTCCGTCAGTTGAGCCGCCCTGCGTCGCTTTGAAGCTCACGGACCATCGCCGCTTGCTTCTCGAACCAAGGGGCGACAGCGCTGGCGTCGGCTTGCGTGGTGATGAGGTCAGCGATGGTCACGCCCAGCCCGGTCAGGATGCAGGCCACCGGCACACCCTCCTTGGCCAGCAGGTTCAGTTCGTTCGCCAGTGCGCGCTCAACGCGCCTAGTTTGCTCAACCTGCTCGGCGGTAGGTTGCTGCATGTGCCATTTATTGTTCATGATATGTTCCCTTCAAGCTAAGAGGTCGGAGCGGTCGCCGGGGCGGAGCCGCTGTTGGATGGCGAGGTTGGCGGCGCGCTGGTGCGCGACCTTCTGCGTTCCACCTGCTTTTGCGCGAGCGGTCAGCCCGAGCGACCGGCGGCAGGCGAGGACGCGCGAGATAAGCCCTGCGACGATCCTCACGCGCGGGTTCATGATGGGGTTGCCCGCCGAGTTGGTCAGCACGGAGCCTTCGTCGCGCAAGGTGCGCTGTTCGGCTTCCAGCGCGGCCATATCGAGACACATGAGCGCCGCGACTTCCAGCGCGTGGGGTGTCCAATCGGCTGCGGCAAACTCGCCTGTGACCGAATGCCAGAACGGCCACGCCGCGTCAGTCATCGGCACATGGTCCGGCGGCGCGATTTCGGTGTCGGCCCCTGCGAAGACGCGCAGGATGTTGTCGGTGCTGTCGGTGCGGGGCTTGCGTGGTTTCGTCATTAGTTATCTCCGGATTTGAACCTTTGTGTTAATTTCAATGAGGGGCGGCGGTTTTCAGTGGCGCAGTCCTCAGCTTTTTGGCTCCCCCCCGCCCATGCAGGCCCGATCCTCGTGGGACAGGGAGCGCATTCGCTCGCTCGGCTAGGGTTAGCTACTGGACTGCGCACGGCTGGCCTCCTTGGCTTTTCCTGCCCGCTTTCTCGCTGGCAGGCCGAAGCGGTAACGGTCGGACGCGCTCGCCTCCGTCACGCCGGACAAAAGGTGCGGGGCAACGCGCTCAATGCGCTCGGCTTCCTCCTGCGATACTTCCACCTCGACCCAGCTTGCGGGTTCGTGGCCTTGCAGCGGACCATAGCCGCCGGGAGGATAGATGCTCAGTTCCCAGCGAGGCTCCTTGCCGGGCAGCTTCTTTCCGCGAATGGAGCCGATGTTGGGGTAGTTGCGCTTACGAATAATCATGTTGGTTTTCCTTGGTCAGCGGGGTTCGGGCGCGGGGCGGTAGGGCGGTTGAAATCGCGTTTCTGCTTTTCCCTCGCCTTTTGGTTTCCCTCCCTTCGATCCGAAACAAAGGTCATCCAAAAAGGGAAAGTGGGATTCAAACCGCCCTACCGCCCCTGTGGGATCACATCTCATCAAACAGGCTCCCCTTGATTTCTTTGAGTTTTTTGCGAAACCATTCCTTCGGGTCCGCATCCAAACCGCCCCGCTTCAATTCGTCGGCGGCGGCGGGTGACAGGAAGCAGCGATGGCGGTCGTTGGAGAACTTCACGAAAAACTCGCCACCATCGGGGGCTGCGGCGCGAACCATCCCGGCCTGTTCCATCGCCAGCCCCAATTCCCGCTTGGTCGTGTAGATCGTCTTTCCGAGAGAACGCCGCGCATAGGCCAGCGCGAGAGAAGTTGAGAGGACCACGCTCTCATTTTCAGCGATGGCCTGTTGGCAGTACTCCCGCACCCACCGCAGTTCGTCCGCTTCCGATTCCTCGATCATAACCTGCTTTCGAGCGGTCATTTCGGGGCGTTCGCCAGTTTGAACGTAATCGCCGTATTCAGCGGCCCATTTGGCCACGATGCCCAATCCACCGCCCTGCAACCAAGTCACAAATTCGGAGAACTTCTCCCTCCCCCAAGGCAACTCAGTAACTTCCGGGTAGAACCAGCGTCGGTCACTGTTGTCCATTTTCAGGGACAATTCCGAATTGGAGCAGGCGATGAGGTGGCACCAATTGTCGATGCGGTATTGGGCTTGGTGCTTTTTGTTTACCGAGAAATCCTTGTCGGTAATCAGCCCCTTCAGGCGGTTGTAGGCTTTGAAGGAAGATCCTTGATAAATCTCGCCAACCACCACCAGTCGCTTGTGCGCCATCCAATCATTAAATTGGCTTTCGGTCACGTCATGCTCGGAGGGGTAGCCCACGTTGTGCTCGCCCACGAGCGGAGCCAGCACCTGCGAAGCGAAGATGCCTTTGCCCACGCCCTGAGTTCTGCTCACGAGTAGCAAGGCGAAGTGCATCCGCTCCTCTGGGCGAGCGATCAAGGTGGCGCACCAGCGTTCGACCTGCTTGCGCTCACTCGCATTCGGAAAGAGGTAGGTGAGAAACTCCAACCAAGGTGCCGCATCGCCCGCCATGGGACGGATGTTGCCCGGTCGGAATACATTGAAGGCGCGCTGCCCGCGCACTGTGACAGTCCCACCTTTCGGTTTGGCAGTCGTTGCCGACTGAGGAACGTAGGCCAGTGTCGTGACCTGCTCGCAGTCTTCCAGTAGCAATCGAGCGGTGCCGGGGGTGTCGGAGTATTTGACCAGTTTGTTGGATAGGTTCGCCGCGCTGCGAACGATGCGAGTGTCCTCTTTGCAGACAAACAATTCCGGCTCGTCGGCATAAACCCATTGGCTCCTGAATGCTTCTCGGAGCCGGATGATCGGCTTGCCTCCGCCTTCTCGTTCGATCTTGTCTGTCGCCCACGTGGCAGGCTCAATCATCGCGGCAAATTCGGGGCCTGTGTAACGCCCATTGTTGTCGAACATGGACTTGGGGAAAGGGTCTCCGAGGTCGAAGCTGGCAGCAAATTCGTCGGTGAACACCACAGCGAATGTCGGCATCCGCAATTGCTGGGCAATTTTCGGCACTGCCGACCGACCGGGATCGTCGTTATCGGCGACCACATACACTCGTTTGATGCCGGCTTTCTCTAAGACCGACCAATCGGTCCGATGCGGTGAAAGCGCACCGCCGGTCCACCCCAGGTGCACTGCCCCGCAAAGTTCGGTCCCCCATGGGTGGTCGGCCAGCGCCTTCTTGGCTTCAAAGTCAGCGGCCTCCGTTAGCCACTGCATGTGTCGAGCGGCCTTCGCTCCTTCGTGGATGAAAGCCACAGCGCTATCGCCAACCTTGTCCAGCCCATACAGGGGCAACAGCCCTTCCGGTTCGGCAATGCGCCACGTTCTGTCTGACCAGTAGGTGAAGGTCAGATAATCCTTCTCGCCGTCTTTCTCGATCCGCAATTGAAGCATGATGATTTGGCCATCAGCGTCTCGAAACTCGAAAATGTTTTCCGGCGCAGCGTCTCGGATCATCGGGTGGGGATTGATGACCGAATGCAACTTCATCAGTTCCGGCCATTTCACCGTCTTGACCGCAGCCGCGATCAACTGGCGCTCTAGGTCGCTGGGTTCATAGGCTTCGGTGTCATCGCCCTTCAGGGCAACTTCACCGCTCTCCTTATCGAAGTGGATCGATGCGAGGTCGCGGGAATACCGGCCCTCCCTCTCCTGCACGACTGCCGAGCGCAAGCCGCGCGGAACAGCGCCAATACGGTTCAGGTATTCCCTGATCGCTGGAACGTCAGTGAGCGACGAAATTGCTTTCGTTTCCTCGCCGGATGGCGCAGAATCCTCCTGCCTTTCCTGTCCCAAGGCTTGGCTCTCTGCCCCCGGCGCTTCCCCCGCGCTGGGGGCTTTTTCGTCGCTGGGCGGTATGCCCTCAAATGTGTCGGTCATTCGGCGGCCTCCCCTTCAACAGGGGCCAGTCCGCCATCGACTAAGGCTTCAAGGTCTTTCAGCCGGTAGCCAGTGACCTTGGGAGTGAGTGTGACGCGCTGTGGCCAGTTGGGCAGGCCTTGCTTTTCCAGTTCCCGCAGGGTCTTTTTGGTGACGCTGAGGAAGGCAGCAGCCTCGTCCAGCCGCATGAGCGTGTGGCCAGAGATTTGCTTGACCGCCTCGCGGGCGATCATGGCTTGAAACTGGAAGCGTTCTTTCTTGGCCAGCCATTCTTCGTGTTCATCGCCTTCGCGATGTTTGCGTGCAGGCATGATTCATCATCCTTCAAAGAGGCTTGGGCCTCAGTGTTTTTGGGGATGATGCTCCGAATTGGTGGGTCGGCACCCTGCGCTGCTGCGCGATAGCATCGGTTTCTTTAGGCGGTCCAACCGCCGAAACAGAACTATGCGCCAACTTTCCAATTTTGAAAAGTGTTTTAATTCAGGTAGGTGGGCAGACGTAGTTTCTTCAAAGAAAGCGAGCCCGCCCCATGCTATTCATCACCAGTGCTGCATTGATCTTGGCTGCGCAGGGCGACGATCCTTTTGCCAAGGCTCGCGCGGACATTCCGGTTTACTGCAAATCCATCGGCAAGGCCGCGGCATGCGTGAAGCGACAGAAAAGCGAGATGGGCTATTTCGTTACGATGATGGCAGGCCTCACGACGCGCAGCGAAGCGCGCACCTGCATGGAAAAGGGCAAGCGCGGCAAGCACGTCGATTGGGAAGTCGCAGCATCGTGTATGCGCGATAAATCCAGGGGCCGCCGAATAGGCGACTAACCCGCTCGATCACGCTCGGGCGGGCATCGCCACAACATTGTCCTGCGGCTCGGCCTCGCCCACAATCACCATGAGCTTCCGCGCCCACCAATCCAGCAGTTCACGCTTGCGGAGCCGGTAGCGCCGCTGCAAGTCGCCATGATCGTAAGCCTTGGTCACGCCCACGGTTATTTCGTGGTTCACGGTCGCCTGCAAGACGTCGATGGGCGCGGACCAGACCACTTCGCCCTCCGCATTTTCTTCGCCGTCGCGGGTGCGAGTGATGAAGGTATGGCGCAGGTCATGGATGCGCCAAGGTTTAAGGTCCGCGCTCTCAATTTTGGCCAGCGCGCCTTCTTTCACCGGCTGCAAGCCCTTCCGCGCAAAGCCGCGTCCGAGAACCAAATCCCATTCCTCATCGGTCACCCCGGCCCGGTTGCCCTTCACCAGCCGGTCCAGCTTGGCCTTCAGCTTGTTCCATCCGCTGATTGGCGTTGTGCCAGTGTCGGAAGGGAAAACTAGGTCAGTCGGCTTTACCCCTGCGCCTTGTTCATCGGGTCGAGCCAGCGCCCCACAGGCAGAGAGGGCTTGCTTCAGAATAGCTAGGGCAGGCTCCGAGAGCGGGACTTCGTGCGCCCCTGTCCTGTTTTTCACGCGCTCGGCGGGCAGGATTAGCAGCTTGCGGTCCCAATCCACTTCCTGCCATCGCATAGCCGCGATTTCTGTCTTGCGCTGTCCGGTCAACATGAGCAGCCGGATGATGGAGCCGAAGGGCCAGCCCTGTTGCTCGCAGGCGTTCCAAATGTCGCGCAGTTCGTCGTCGGTGAGCGAGCGCGTCACCTTCTTAGGCGGCTGGCGATTGGTCATGCCCACAGTCGGCACGGTGCCATGGAACAGGCCGCGTGCCCGCGCGAAGTTGAACGTGCCGCGAATAACCTTGAGCGTTTCGTCTACTGGCCCGCCCTCTTTCTCTAGGCGCGTCAGCAGCCGCGCAACCATGGGTGTAGTGATCTCGGACAAAGGGTGCTGGCCAAGCTCCGGCAATACGCGCTGCGCCAGCAATCGCTCGCGGGCAATCGCCGTGGTCTGCGTGACAGGCCGCTTGCGCCCGCCGACTAGCTGGCCCGCCTTCATGGCCGCCACATAGGCTTCCGCCACTGCTTCAAACGTGCCCGCCTGCTGTTCTGCTTCCGCTTGCTCGGCAGCAGCCTGTTCTTCCGCCACCTTGTCTTTGAGGGTCACCCCTTCGCGCGTAGCAGCGAGGAAGTCCCTGGCCATTGCGCGCGCCTCGGCAACGCCCATTGTCGGCCAATGCCCGATTACTTTGCGCTGCTTGCGGTCAGTCCCCTTTTGATTCGTGACGACTGCCCACGACTTCTTGCCCGTCGCTGTCACCCAGAGGAACAGCCCTGTCTCAACATCGCTGATGGACTTCCGGCCTTTGGCGGGGCGCGAAACTTGCTCCACCGCTTTGTCGGTGAGGTAGGTTTTGGCGTAGGTTTTCTTCTTCGGCGCGGCCATGACAAATCTCCAAAAGGAACCTTTTGGCGACCTTTTGGAGAGTTTTTCAAAGTTCTCGAAAGGTTGCCTTCTGCCGACCTTCTCTCTCGGAACTGACAAAAAGCAAAGCTATTTCGTGGGTTAGCGGTTGCTTTCCGCCGTTATCGTTCGCGTCCGTTGCTGGTGAAGTCACCCTTCACACGGGTGGGGTCGCAAGTTCAATCCTTGCCGCGCCCACCATTTCCGCCAGACGCTATCGGATCGATCCCCGCCGCAAATCCGGCTCAGCCGTGCTGGCCCAGCGCTTCGCGTAGCGG
>Ga0114916_1002206_pt1 | contig 10366 bp, 9 predicted proteins | sample MalvirAntarct_66_FD_83501 | JGI IMG/M metagenome (GOLD analysis project Ga0114916, IMG submission 83501) | Marine viral communities from the Global Malaspina Expedition - Malaspina viral metaG Antarct_66 | ecosystem: Environmental > Aquatic > Marine > Oceanic | place: West Anvers Island... | reverse complement strand
ATATTAGAGGCAATACTTCTCATTTTAGGCTGCTCAGTAGCCTCATAATTTTTCCGCATCTCTGTCCGTCTGTTTATTTCTGACAGAGTTAAAAACTCAGGAATCTGACCGTCAGGCTGTTGAGCCAACCTCTGAAGCTCAGAATCAGCCAAACCTTTTATATAGTCTTCTTGTTCAAGAATATTGCTCATAACTTAACCTCCCCATCCTGAACCCCAGCCGCCAGTGCCGCCTTGAGTGGCCCCGTAAAGTCCTGCTGCGCCTAACCCAGCCCCAGCCAGTTGCTGGAATGGTGATGGCTGATTACCGTAGGTAGCCTGATAAGTTCCCGGCCCTACAGGCACACCTCTGAGCAAGCCGCTGTATAGATTGAGCTGCTCTCTAGGGAATGACTGTTGTCGGATAAAGTCCTGATAACCCATGTCGAGACCCTGCTGTGCAAGCCCTCTACGCCGCGAACCCGCTGCCTCAAGCTGCCCAAGGCGATCATACTCCATAGCCTGACGAGTCCCTGTAAGGCCAGCCATGTTGCTCGCCGCAGACATACGTCTATCCACATCTTGACCCAGCGTCTGATAACCTTGCATAGACAGATCGGCTTGCTGTAAAAGACCCTGTCTATTGAAGTCAGCTCTCTGCATGTTCGCTTGCCTGTCCTGCTCATAAGCCTGCCTAGCTTGACCTATATCTTGAAAACCAGCTTGCCTATCAGCCTCACCAAATTGCAAATTAGCCTGCCTATCCCGATCATAAGCCTGCCTAGCCTGATTCATATCTTGAAATCCAGCTTGTCGATTGGCTTCTCCAAATTGCAAATTCGCTTGCCTATTGGCCTCTCCAAATTGCAAATTAGCCTGCCTGTTAGATTCCTGCCTATTAAAGTCACTAGCCCTGTCGGCATCGAAAGCCTGTCGAGCTTGCATATAATTTTCCATGTCTCCGCGAGATTGAATATCACCAAGCTGAGCGCTTAAATTTCGTTGGTTTTCTGACTGCATAATTGCTTCGCGATAGCCGCGAAGACCTCCAGCCATTGCTGCTTGCGCCCCAATCTCGTTAGATGCTCTCGCTGACTCCTCTCTAGCAAGCCTTTTCTGCGAGTCTGTAAATTGCTGCTGATAAGGATTCATATACGACTCAAGAATCCCTGCATCTCTAAATTTATCTAAAGTAATAGCATCTTGAGTTAAAGCGTTTTGCGTTAAATCGTCCTCGCCAAGCAGATAGTTATCCTTAGCAAACGTGCCTTGCGCTAAATCCTTGCCATCAAGCAGATAGTTCTCTTGAGTAGCGGTATCAGTAAACCTCGGATCACTTGATTGAACATCCGTAAACTCAGGCCGCTGCTGCCCATACCTTGCTACGTCAGCAAGCATGGACTCCGTCACTTCATCAGCTTGTGCAGCCCTTTGATAAGGGCTTCCCCCAGCGATTTCCCTTATTCCCGCTTGAGCCTCTCTCAAAGACTGAGGAGTGCCAGCCACAGCCATCTCAGCATAAGCCTCCTGAGCGCCAGCTTCATAGGGGTCAAAGTCAGCAATCCTCCGAGAAGGGTAGGTTTCGTAACCTGTTAATGATTCGTAAACACCACGACCAAGCATGTCCTTATAAAAAGGAACTAGCTCCGCAGGTAGTTTTTCAACCTGAGTAGTGCTTGTAGTATTCTGACCGCCGCCGCCTTTGCTCATTAGCCAATCTCCTTCTCAAATACCGTATAGGCATCTTGATAATCACGTTCTTTAAACCATTTCCAGAATCCTTTGCGGGCGGTGGCTTCAATACCGGAACATCCTGCCGCCTTTGCAAAGTCTTCGATTATACTGAGGAAAGATAAGCCCCAAGTATCTAAACCGCTACCGCCTAAATATTGAACTGCCAGCATTTTACGATTTGGATAGAACAGTATTTCTGTTGTACCCACGCCCTTAACAGGCTGGTCATTTTCATAAATGAGCCACAACTGCTGCCTTCCTTCTTTCAGAGCTGCTAACAGTGTCTGCATTGTCCATCGTCCATGCGATCTTTCAACTGCTGGATAAAGCAATGGCGCAACCTCTTTCCAGATCAAAAGAATTGAGTCGTTAGGCACTGCCGTTATAATGTTTTCTTCCGCTATGTCCTTCGCTGCAAAACTCATGCTGGCATTACCTTTGACAAGTCAATAGGAGCTGGCTGTCTTCCGCCGCTTCTTGCCATTCTTACGTTAGCCTGTATCTCATCCATTACATCGGCTCCGGCGTTAGTATCCCCATCGCCCAGTCCTGACAAGACATCAGCAGCAACGATATATTCGCCGGGGGACACGGCTACTGGCTGGTTTTCACCAATCATGCCCATAACCTCGTCATCCATTCCGTTGCCAGACCCAGCGATCATTCCTTCTGTTTGTGCGTTAGGAACAATGCCTTGAAGAACAGCATTGCGAAGTTCTCGGAATCTCTCTACGCCATACTCTTCAATGAACATATTAATCACAGAATCTGAATCTTCTAAATTACCTTTAATGGCCTCAACTGTCATGGCTATGAGTTCGTTATAATCTACCTCTGGCTCTTCAACCATAAGGGCTTCTTGAACCATTGCCACTTCAGGAGGAATTTCAGGAGGCATTTCTTGCATAAACGCTCCATCAGCGGGAATCTCAGCTATACCGCCAGCGGCCAGCTCGATTGGCCCCATTGCCGTCATAAAGCGTTTGGTTCTTGCCTGACCGCCAGAAGCCATCCTTCCTCCAGTGGCTGCTGGGTATGTGTCGGGTGAAATTGATTCATAAGCCGCCTGCACATCTGCCGCAGGAACATTGAACTGAGCAGCTACCTGATCAACCGTCCAGTCTCCATTAGCAATACCTTTCGCTATCTCTGCAATTTCTTCAGTAGATCGAATCCCTGCGACACTTCCAAGACCGGAAAGGTTTGGAGGACTCCCTTTCGGCTCAACGGAGTCAGCTACCCACGCGTCTGTATCATAGTTATATAATGCCATGCCCTCCTCGTCAGATTTCCATTTATACCCTTCGCCAGTCCGTTGACTTTCATGTATCCCCAGTGTTTTCTGTTCATCTTCAGTAAAGCCGAAAGGATTTACTGCGTCTTGTACACCTAAGGCACTATAAGCGGCGGTGTAATCCATAGAGCCGTCAAGCACTGCTTGTCTTAATCTTGCCGAAGACCAATTGGACGGGTCTCCGTCTTCTTCGATAGCCACACCTTCGATAGCCACATCATCTGGTAAGCTAAGTTTATCTTCCCCCTCGGAGCTTCCATTTAAACTGTCATAAGCCGCTTGTACGTCTGCCGCAGGAACATTGAACTGAGCAGCCACATCATCAACCGTCCATTTTCCCTCAGTAATACCCTGCGCTAGTGCTGCAATTTCTTCAGTAGATCGAATCCCTGCGATAGTCCCAGAGGCTTTAAGCTCATCGAGGGAGGTGTTCGGCACTGTTCCAGTGGTATCTGTTCCAGTGACAGTTGATGTGTCATCGACAGTGGTATCTAAAGAATCTAGGTAGGTTTGAACAGCGGCTGCTGTAGTGCCGTAACGACTAGCCACAGCATCAATAGTAGTTGCTCCGCTATTTATCATATTAACCAAGCTGGTAACTTGCGCATCAGTTGCTGAGCCGATATCGGTTCCAAATGCAGCCAATGGATCAGTGACAGTCGTATCAACAACAGGAGCTGTAGTCCACAGTCCGTCATCTCCCATGTTAAGCGTATGAGTGCCTTCAGGGTTGGTTATAGTCCCGTCACCATTATCTATGTAGCCTTGACCACCAATCAATGACCGCTCAGTAGCATCTAATAGGTCAACTGTTGCAGCGTCATTTAAAGAGTCTAGGTAGGTTTGAACAGCGGCTGCCGTAGTGCCGTAACGAGCAGCCACAGCATCAATCGTGGTGGCTCCGCTACTTATCATATTAACTAGACTGGTAACTTGCGCATCAGTTGCTGAGCCGATATCGGTTCCAAATGCAGCCAGTGGATCAGTTCCAGTAGCTCCTGTTCCAGTGTCATTTAAAGAATCTAGGTAGGTTTGAACAGCGGTTGCTGTAGTACCGTAACGAGCAGCAACGGCCTCAATAGTAGTTGCTCCGCTACTTATCATGCTAACTAAACTAGCAACTTGTGCATCAGTTGCTGAAGCAATGTCGGTTCCAAACGCAGCTAATGGATCAGTTCCAGCGGTTAAAGAATCTAGGTAGGTTTGAACAGCGGCTGCTGTAGTACCATAACGACTAGCAACGGCCTCAATAGTGGTGGCTCCGCTATTTATCATGCTAACTAGACTAGCAACTTCTGCATCAGTTGCTGAGCCGATATCAGTTCCAAATGCAGCCAGTGGATCAGTTCCAGCGGTTAAAGAGTCTAGGTAATCTTGGACAGCGGCTGCTGTAGTACCGTAACGAGCAGCAACGGCATCAATAGTAGTTGCTCCGCTATTTATCATATTAACTAAACTAGCAACTTCTGCATCAGTTGCTGAGCCGATATCAGTTCCAAATGCAGCTAATGGATCAGTTCCGTCTCCGCCAACAGTGTCAGTTCCGCCTCCGACAACAATAGCAGTTGCAGTCCACAGTCCGTCATCTCCCATGTTAAGTATGTGAGTACCTTCAGGATTAGTTATAGTCCCGTCACCATTATCTATGTAGCCTCCACTACCACTAATCAATGACCGCTCAGTAGCATCTAATAGGTCAATTATGTCAGTTCCACTGCCATCATCTACAGTACCTGTTCCGCCATCGACAACTACAGTTTTAGTTCCGCCGTCAACAAGAGATGAATCAGCTAATATTTTTGTGCTAAATGACCCAGTAGGACAAACTCCAGTGATATCAGACGCAATTTCAGTATAAGTTCCATCTCCGTTTGCCTTATAACACGTTGATTTTAAGGAATCGGCAGCGACTAGGTCTGGTACTCCTGAATCGGCATTAGTAATGCCTCCAGTGACTCCGCTAAAATCTGTACTTTTAACATCGGCAGCAGATTCGGCCACAGTTTTTGTGTCTGTAATAGGTGCATCTCCAGTATTGCCTGCAAGAAGTCCTGCCATGTAGTCACTTGCGCCAGCTCCAAACAAGTCAGCCTCTCGCCCAACAGGTCGATCCTTTACATAATCAAAAAACTGAAATTCTTTTTCAAAGCCATGCCGATAATCTGAAGGGGGTTTTTGTTTAAAGTCTCCTTTTAAGAAAGACTGCCTTTCCGCGCCAGTACCTGCTTTAGCGTCCAGAAAATAACGACCATCCCTCACCCCGCTCGTTGCAGCGTTTATTTGACCTTTCATTTCATCCTGCCAGCCCTTGTTCAAAGCAGCAGCCGCATCACCAGAGTTAGTTGTTATGTTTTCAAGCAAAGCCCCTTGATTAAGAAGCGAGTCCACTCCAGCGGCAGTGTTGGTGACTACTTGTCCTACATCTGAATCAGTAAGCGTGGTGGCATCGCCTTCAGCGGTTCCAAGAGAGTTGCTGCCAACGCCATAGCTAACGTCACCCGCCGAGCCTGTGTTTACATTCGAGCTAAGAGCATTGTCTTGAGAAGTAACGGTGGTACTGTTGTAGGGAATGTATCCTAAACGTGCATAAGCTTCCTCAGCAGTCTCGCCGGGAAGAAAACTCTCGTCTGTCGTTTCGCCACCTCCGTTAAACCCAACAACTCCTCCAGAAGCATATCGACCCCCATAAGGGTTCATTGTTCCCGCAGTTGGACGGCGACCCTGCCTTTGATTGCTTCTGTTAGCCACTCCAACAGACTCATCGAAAACGTCCTGCCATTCCTGAGCGTAAGCGTCATCTTCACCAAGCTGCTCTTTCCTAAGATTTTCCATAGTTTCTTGCTGCTCTACCTGAGCCATTGTCCCCACGCCCACTGCCATCGGTAACATAGAAGAGGGAGACATAGCCTGCTTACCCATAGCCTTTAGGCCATCCATACCGTTGGTAAAGCCACCCATCCTCTGGGCTGGATTCAATGCGGCGCGAGCTGTATTTACATCTCTCATCGCATTAGGTACTGCCGCCTGAAGGTTAGCATTTTGTAATTGAGCAGGAGTTATTCCAGACCCCATATCCGTTAGCGGCCCCTGAAAAGTATTTATTCCCTGATTAAGTCCGGGGCCGCTTACATTAGGGATATAGGCAGGCGATGGAGGCCCAGCAAGCAGCGTAGGAGCATCAACGCCAGCCGCCATAAGTCCTGTATTGCTTGCAGCCAGACCAGTCTGAGCCGCCTCAGCGCCTTGTAAAGCCGTAGAAACACCCTGATTAGCAGCATCAGCACCAGCACCTAGAACCTGACCTAAGCCAAAGCCTGTTACGCCGCTAATTAAACCTTTCTCGAAATCTCCTGTAGCAGCCCATGTAGCTAGGCCAGAGCCTAACGCTCCAGCTCCTGCCATTCCAAGAGCTGTACCACCAAGAGCTGTCGTACCCAACATGCTGCCAATTATAGGCGCTAGAAAGGGCAGAAACGCCTCTGGCTGACCTGTCACAGGGTTCGTAGTCAACTGTCCAGTAGGGGACATAGAGGCAAGACCCTGAACCTCGTAGGGGTTCATATGAACAAGCTGGGAATCTCCGTAACGTCCATGCCCAGCCATTTGATTGGCTTGTCTGGCTAGAGGTGCTTTAGGTGCTATGTTGTTCATGCTTATACCTAGCTGGTTTCTACGCCGAATAGATTAAAGCTCATGTCTGCTGTGGAGGCATAAACTTTAAGTACATCGGCTTGGTTAAGGGTTATCCCAATAACAACGGTCAGTGTAGCATTTGCAGCCACTGACTTGTCATAGAAAAGATATTGCTTGTTATTTGTTACAGCTCCCGCGACATGGACGCTAAGGCGAAAGGTTTGAGCGCCTGCGTTACGATTACAAGCCACAAAAGAACTTACCGTGGTTTGAGCAAGATCGGGAACCGTATACAAGGTTGTTACAGTCGTTGCTGCTGGGGCTATTTGGCCTAATACCTTTATTACATCAGCCATTTCCTGCCCCCATTAATAAAAATTGATAACGCTTTAAGGCCAAAGACTCTTCCTTGCCTGTCTTAGTAGATAACTCTCTAATATCATCGCTCGCAGCAGAGAAAGAACGCTCTATAGACCGCCTTAAAGTAAGCTCGTTTTGAAAATCATAATTAGGGTTTGCCGTAGGCAATACAACTAAATTTACTTTTTGAGCCATTAACGCCTCCCGTCAGGTCGTATATCAAACCTAAGCTGCCCCAAAGTCCAACCATAGCCAGTGCCGGTACTCTCAACTCTTATGATTGACTCTCTGGTTCTTGCTCTGATAAAAGACTGATTAGTAGACGCTGTTACGTTAGCAGTAGCCAGTGTAGCGGTAGCGTTTAGAGGAAAGTCTTTTCCTTTTAAGATGACATCCATAGAGGCGTTGGCGGCTGTTCCTCTGAACTCAAAGTCAGGAATCATTCGATTCACAAACATGAAGTCTTCTCCGTCTCCTATCTGTACGCCACCAGACTCTACATAACCGTTCATAGCAAGACCGTCTGCGTCATGACCAAACTCATGGTTATACAAGACGTTATAATCTGACGAGGTGATTGCTGAGGCAGCAATAGGATAAGTCCTAGTATTAGCTGCTATCCACGCGCCTCTGGTTAAAGTTCCTATCGCCCACGAATCCTCCATATAATTATAAGAGACGTAGTTAGTACACTCTGTGTTCCCAGTTCCTACAGGATAAAACCAGTAAACTTCTGAAAAATCTACGCTCGTGGTGGCGAATATTTTGTATTCTTCTGACGTATTTATATTACTAAAAACATAGTCAAGGACAGTACAGGTTAGACGCTGTATTGAGCCGTTATAAAAGTAAAATCCACCCCGATCCATGAAGAAGACCATATCCCCTGCGTTGGCACACGCATTAGGAGATATCATTGATAGCCCTTCGTTAACTACCTCAAATTGGTAAGTAAACGGGGAACCGGAAAAACGCATCGAGTGAATACTGCTATTCGTAAATATCAATATCTCTTGGCGAGTCTTAATAGCCCCTACAATATACGATCCTGCGGTAAGAGTTACGCCTCCAGAGGTGTTCGTAGAGGTGGGAGTCCAGTCGAAAGGATTCTCTTGGTCAGACCATCTAACCAGCAAAGGATCAATACTTGCCACTCCAATCCCGTTGCACCCAAAGCAAATAGTATGCCGGTCAGTTTCCGAGACCATTACCTGCAAGGCTAAAACTGGAGGGTTCACTGCTCCTGCCTTGTCAGCAAGAGCCACTGCGCGAACTCCAGTACCAGCACTTTCATTCCAGTAAAAAATACCACCGCCACGCGCACAAAAGATCAGATCATTGCCAAACGTGTCTTGGCTCCAAAGCCTAAGCTGGTTGCCAGCCGTAATAGCTGTTGATCCTCCCCACGCCGAAATACCCCACGTTCCCGCGCCAAATCCTGAAGAAGAAACGTAAGTGTTAAGCCCTGTATTGATTTGATAAGCACCAACGACCGACCCTCCACCATTTCCGACATCGCCACCAGATGCCGTTACCGTAACCCCAGCCGTGTTTTTGGCTATAATCGTGTAGGAGTTCCCGTCAATAACATTGGCAATTTCGTATTCCTGATTGAGAACCGCAGCAGTGATGTTTCCGCCTAGCGACACTGCTCCTGAAAAAGTAACAAAATCATTAGTAACCGCCCCATGACTAGTATCAGCTATTGTTACAGTGGAGGAGCCGCTAGTAGCGGCAAACGTAACCGCTCCGGCAAGAGTGGTTTCTCTTATCGGCGTAACATCATTGTAGTTAGCGCCTTCATTAATATAAAACTTTAGATTGGTTCCGACACCCAGATACTCGGTAGAAGCTGAGGCTACCCAGTCTAATAAAGAGCGGCATATCCCCAAGAAAGTATTAGTCGAATACTTCTGCCAGCCGCCAATCTGTTCCGGCCTTCCTTTGCGAAAACGAATCTTATCCGCATCATACCAGCCACTTCCAGCAGTTAGCTCTGTGCCTTCTCGGTTAATCCCCGGATTGAAATCATATTTAACCAGCATTTTTTACTATTACCTTTGTCCGATTAAAAAAATTCAAACATATGTGTTCGTTGAGATCATGTCTGTAATCTCCAGCGCCCTTCCTTTTACTTGCTTCGCCCATTTTGAGTTCAAGAACTCACTTGATGCATCTTGATGCCTTCCATTTTCCATATGGTAAAGGGCCGTTTTAAACGAGGCAAACCTTGCTCGCCCTAAGTTGAAATGCATGTTGATAATGGCATCACGCCTCGCGCCTTCTTCTAAATCATTAAACCAAGGATACTCCCGCGATAATTCTTTAATTGTTCTAACAATATCATTTTCTAATAAAAATTCTATTTCCGAAATGCTGAGACCGATTCCCTTATGTTGTTTGCTTGTGGAAATATTTCTTCCGCAACCTATGGTAAGCACACCAACACTGTCGCGGTATGGAAAATGCTTTACGCCTTCGTGACGCTTTAACTGTGCTATTAACTTGTCCATAGTAAGTTCCGTGGCAACTGCTTCTGGACACACTGCAATTAAAATCCAGAAAACCCTTAAAAACCGTTTCATCTTTCTCGGCTAACGCCCTTGGTTTTCTCATATGAGCGCATAGCTCCTAATCCGAGCATGCCCATTAGGACGGTAGTGAGCAATGAAACATCGACCTCTGGTACTGAAATCCAGATACCTAGAACTGGAGAGATGATTGTTGAGTAGGCTAGAGCAGAGATACAGACCCATCCGCACATGGGCCTCCAACCCGACACAAAGAGGCTAGGATGAGCCGCTTCAACCTTATTGACTTCTATTTGAGCGGTCATTTGCTTGTCGGCAAGCACTACCAGCTCATGCGACAGCTTCTCCCTGAGATCACGATCTGGGATTGCCTTTTCTAAAATGGATGATACAGGGCCAATTAAGGCGCTAAGAGTAGCCAGCACTTTAAATAAACACCCAAAGCGCGGCGCATAGCACTAAAACTATTATAATCCCGCCTAGAATATGATGCTCTGTATTGTTAATAATCCGAGACACTGGACTGCCAACTTGAGCTAATATATTTTTAATCATTTCCATTCTTAAATTCCTCTACTATGTAGCTAGTAAATAGACTAAGCCCGCAAGCGCACCCATTAAAACAATTAATCCGAGCATGAGTTTAAAAGCGAGTTTAAAGTCATCGTCTTTTTGCGCTGCGATTCTCTGCTGCTTAGTTTTCATGTTTAACTTAAAATCCCTGTCTTTTTGAATCTTGATCGCGTTTCGTTTAATCTTCTGCCACTGAGGAGTCTTGCCCTGTCGTATATACTCTTTACCAATTTCCTTCATCATATCCGAAATGCGGTCTTCTT
>Ga0114916_1002204_pt1 | contig 10372 bp, 9 predicted proteins | sample MalvirAntarct_66_FD_83501 | JGI IMG/M metagenome (GOLD analysis project Ga0114916, IMG submission 83501) | Marine viral communities from the Global Malaspina Expedition - Malaspina viral metaG Antarct_66 | ecosystem: Environmental > Aquatic > Marine > Oceanic | place: West Anvers Island... | reverse complement strand
CCGCTACAGCTACGGCGACTCCGGCTATTATTACGGTGCCGCCCGGCGCTACTACGCCAACTGATGTCGAAGGCCGCCCTGCGGCGCCGCTGGCTGCCGGCCGCGGTCATTGCGACCGCGGCGGCGGCGCTGATCGCGATGGCGGTGCCCCGTGTGGTGGCCGGCATTCTGCTGATCCCCGGCGATCCCATCCTGCGGCGCGTCCTCGAGCGGAAGCCCGTATCAGCGACCGAACTGGAGCGGCTCGCCGAGTCGCGCCGCGCGGCGCTGAACTGGCACGCGCGCGGCCGGACCGGCACCGACCTCGGGCTGGCCCTGCTGCTGCGGGCCGAGCGAATGCGCATCGTCGTGGCGGAGCGCGACCTGGTGCCGGCGCGGGCGGCACTCGCCGCCGCACTCGCACAGGCGCCTGCGAGCCCGCACGGGTGGCTCCGTCTCGCCATCCTGGAGCGCCTGGCGACGGGCGATACGGTGGCCGTCGCCCGTCTCGTCGAGATGTCCATGCTCACGGGACCCGCCGAGCGCGAGATCCTGTTTCCGCGCCTCGAACTGGCACTCGCCCTCTGGGGCGAGGGGACCGACGCATTTCGCGCTCTGGTGCGGCCGCAGCTCGAGTGGGCGTGGCGGGCGGACCGGGCGGCGACGGCGCAGGCCGCCCGGCGTGCGGACGCGCTCGACGTGTTGCGCACGATGCTGGCCGCGATCCGTCCGGAGGACATGCCCGCGCTGGAACGCGTGCTCGCGAGGCTGCCGCCCGAAGCCTGACGGTACGCCGTCAGTCGTCGTAGGAGACCAGCGACGTGAAGGGCATGTCCAGCTTGGCGCGCCCGCCCAGGAAGTTCAGCTCGATGACGCAGCCGCCGGCAACCACGTCGGCGCCGACGCTGCGCAGAAGCTGGACGCCCGCGGACATGGTGCCGCCGGTCGCCAGCAGGTCGTCCAGCACCGCCACGCGCTGCCCCGGATGGACTGCGTCGCTCTGGATCTCGACCGTGTCCGAGCCGTACTCCAAATCGTAGGTGTACGGGATCGTCGGACCCGGCAGCTTCCCCTTTTTGCGGATCATCGTGAAGCCGATGCCGAGTTCCAGTGCCAGGGGTGCTGCGACGAGAAAGCCGCGCGACTCGATGCCCGCCAGCATGTCGGGCCGGGACGGCCTGATCGCCTCCGCCAGCTTGTCGATCGTGTACCGCCAGGCGCCGGCGTTCGCGAGCAGGGTGGAGATGTCGTAGAACAGGATTCCGGGCTTCGGGAAATCCGGCACGCCCCGGATATGGTCCTTGATGTTCATCGCTGGCGATCTCCTGGCCGGCATGTACCGGGCGAGGGCGGTGGGGCGCGCATCCTACCGGCCATCCGCCGTTTTTGCCACGTCGCGAAGCCGCTGCTAGGCTGCGTCATGGGCTCGCTCGGGCTGGATCCTGAAGTGAGGGACGCTCGAAAAGCCTGGGACCTTCGCGGTGCCGCGGGTCGTTCGTCAGGATGAGGGTGGTACGGCGATCTGCAGGAGGCAGCCGCCGATCGGTGCCGGTCAACACACAACTGAGGGAGTGCAGAATGAAACCAGTGTTCGCGAGCATTGCCGCGGCGGCCATCGTCGGGATCGGGGCCGTGCTGGGCAGCGGGACGGCGACGGCGGCGGAACAGCGGTTCGTCAGCATCGGAACGGGTGGCGTCACGGGCGTCTACTATCCCGCGGGCGGCGCGATCTGCCGGCTGGTCAACAAGAACCGCAAGGAGCACGGCATCCGCTGCTCCGTCGAATCGACCGCGGGGTCGATCTACAACCTGAACGCCCTGCGCCAGGGCGAGCTGGAGTTCGGCATCGTCCAGTCGGACTGGGAGTACCATTCCTCCAAGGGAACGTCGCAATTCAAGGAGCAGGGGCCGGACGCGAAGCTCCGTTCGGTGTTCGCCCTGCACCCCGAGCCGTTTACCGTATTGGCCCGCGCCGATTCGGGCATCAAGACGTTCGAGGATCTCAAGGGCAAGCGCGTCAACATCGGCAACCCGGGGTCGGGGCAGCGCGGCACCATGGACGTGGTCCTGGACGCCATCGGCTGGAAGGTCGGCGACTTCGCGCTCGCGTCCGAGCTGAAGTCTTCGGAGCAGGCGCAGGCGCTGTGCGACAACAAGGTCGACGCCATCGTCTTCACCGTCGGCCATCCGAGCGGCTCGATCCAGGAGGCGACGACCTCCTGCGAGTCGCGGCTCATCTCGGTCGATGGGCCGGCGATCGATAAGCTCGTTTCCGAGAACCCCTACTACCGCAAGGCGACGATCCCCGGCGGCATGTATCGCGGCACCGACAAGGACATCACCACGTTCGGCGTCGGCGCCATCCTGGTGTCCTCTTCGGACGTGCCGAACGAGGTCGTGTATCAGACTGTGAAGTCGATCTTCGAGAACTTCGACGACTTCAAGCAGCTGCACCCGGCCCTGGGCAACCTGGATCCGAAGACGATGGTCACCGAGGGCCTCTCGTCGCCGGTGCACGAGGGCGCAGCGAAGTATTACAAGGAGAAGGGCTGGCTCTGACGGCAGCATGAACGGGGAGGCCCACGCCTCCCCGTTTTCGGTGTCAGGCCCGCGTCGCGGGCGGTGGATGAGGGGGCGTGATGGACCAGACACCGGACCGGCGGACTGCACCGGATGCAGAGCCGAACCTGCAGGACATGGTAGCGGCGGCCGACACCGGCGCACGGTCGCCCGTCGGTGCGGCGGGCAGGATCCTCGCCGGCGTGGCGCTGGCGTGGTCGCTGTTCCAGCTCTGGATCGCCTCGCCGCTGCCGTTCATGATCACCTTCCTGCCGGTGCTGAACGACACTGAGACGCGCTCCATCCATCTCGCCTTCGTCGTCTTTCTCGCCTTCACCGCCTATCCGGCGCTGATGCGATCGCCGCGCGACCGGGTGCCGGTGCCGGACTGGGTGCTCGGTGCGATCGGCGCCTTCTGCGCCGCATATCTCTTCCTGTTCTATGAGGAACTCGGCCGCCGCTCGGGACTGCCGACCACGCTGGACCTCGTGACCGCGGGGGCAGGGATGCTCCTGCTCCTCGAGGCGACCCGCCGGACCCTCGGCCCGCCGCTGATGGTGGTGGCGCTGGTGTTCCTCGCCTACGTCTTCTTCGGCAACCACCCGATCCTGCCCGAGGTGGTGCGCTGGAAGGGCGCCTCCTTCTCCAAGGCGATGACCCACCAGTGGCTGTCGACCGAGGGCGTCTTCGGCATCGCGCTGGGCGTGTCGACCAGCTTCGTGTTCCTGTTCGTCCTGTTCGGCTCGCTGCTCGACAAGGCGGGTGCGGGCAACTTCTTCATCAAGCTCGCCTTCGCACTGCTCGGGCATCTGCGCGGCGGCCCGGCAAAGGCGGCCGTGCTGTCGTCCGCGATGACCGGCGTCATCTCCGGCTCGTCGATCGCCAACGTGGTGACGACCGGCACCTTCACCATTCCGCTGATGAAGCGCGTCGGCTTCACGGCCGAAAAGGCGGGATCGGTCGAAGTGGCCTCGTCGGTGAACGGCCAGATCATGCCGCCGGTGATGGGTGCCGCCGCCTTCCTGATGGTCGAGTATGTCGGCATTCCCTATGTCGACGTGGTCAAGCACGCCTTCCTGCCGGCGATCATTTCCTACATCGCGCTCCTCTACCTCGTGCACCTCGAGGCGATGAAGAACGACATGCCGGTGCTCCCGAAGTCCGGCCCGAAGAAGACACTGCCGATGGCGGTCGTGACGGCCGGCATCACGATCAGCAGCATCATCATCCTCGCAGGCGCGATCTACTACGCCATTACGGGCGTGCAGGCGGCGCTCGGGACGGTGTCCACGCCGATCCTTCTCGCGCTGACGGCGGCCGTCTATGTGGCCCTGGTGGCCTTCGCAGCGCGCCGCGAGGACCTCGAACTCGACGATCCGGACGAGCCGATCGTGCACCTGCCACGGCCGCTGCCCGTGCTCGCGACCGGCCTCTACTACCTGCTGCCGATCGTCGTGCTCGTCTGGTTCCTGATGATCGAGCGCAACTCGCCCGGCCTGTCGGCCTTCTGGGCGGTGTGCCTGCTGCTCGTCATCCTTCTCACCCAGCGGCCGCTGAAACAGCTGTTCCGGGGCGAAGGGCGCCTGGGGGAGGCGCTCGCCGCCGGCTTCGCCGACACGCTGTCGGGGCTCATTTCCGGTGCGCGCAACATGGTCGGCATCGGCATCGCCACGGCGACGGCGGGGATCATCGTCGGCACCGTGACGTTGACCGGGGTCGGGCAGGTCATGGCGGAGTTCGTCGAGCTGATCTCCGCGGGCAACCTGCTGCTGATGCTGATCTTCACGGCGATCATCAGCCTGATCCTGGGCATGGGCCTGCCGACGACGGCGAACTACATCGTCGTGTCGTCGCTGATGGCGGGCGTCGTCGTGCAGCTCGCCGCGCAGGGCGGGCTGATCGTGCCGCTGATCGCGGTGCACATGTTCGTCTTCTATTTCGGCATCATGGCCGACGTGACGCCGCCGGTCGGACTGGCGTCCTTCGCGGCGGCGGCGATCTCCCGCGGCGACCCGCTGAAGACCGGTGCGACCGCGTTCTTCTACTCGCTGCGGACGGTGATCCTGCCGTTCCTGTTCATCTTCAACACCGACCTGCTGCTCATCAATGTCGGCTGGGTCGGGGCCATCGGCGTGTTCATCTCGGCCACCGTGGCGATGCTGCTGTTCGCGGCGGGGACGCAGGGCTACTTCCTGGCGCGCAGCCGCCTCTGGGAATCGGCGGCGCTGCTGCTGGTCGCGTTCACGCTGTTCAGGCCGGGCTTCTGGCTCGACATGGTCGATCCGCCGTTCCAGCGCCTGGAGCCGACGCGGCTCGAGGAGGTGGTCCGTGCCGCCCCCGAGGGCGCCGCGCTGCGGCTCGTCGTCGAGGGGGAAACCATCGGCGGACGCGAGGTGAAGCGCACCGTGCTGCTGCCCCTGGCCGCGGCGGGGCCGGGTGGGGACGTGCTGATGGACCGCGCCGGCCTCGCCGTCCTGGCGGAGGGACCGATCGTGACCGTGGACGATGTCGGCTTCGGCGGGCCGGCGGAGACGGCGGGGATCGATTTCGACTGGCGCATCGTCGCGATCGAGATGCCCGTCGAACGTCCGCCGAAGGAGCTGTTCTACATTCCGGGACTGCTGCTCCTGGCGCTGGTCGTCTTCGCCCAGTGGCGGCGGCGGCCCGCGGCGCACGCCGCCCGCCAGTTGGGCGCCACCGCCTGAGCGGCGCCCGGGCCGAATTCACGCGATGCGGGAACCGCGCAAACGGGCGCATCGTTTTGCTCGACACCTTCGCGGGAGTTTCCGCATGAACGCGCCACGCCTCCTGGTTGCAATCCTCCTGGCGGGTACCGCCTGGACCGGCCACCAACCGGCGGTCGCCGCCGACCAGAAGTCGGTGGACGCGCTGCTCGCCTCGCGCCAGTGCGGCGGCTGCGACCTGCGCGGCGCAATGCTCCGCGACAAGGACCTCGAGGGCGCGAAGCTCGACAAGGCGAACCTGCGCGAGGCCGAGCTCAAAGGGTCAAATTTCGCCGGCGCGAGCCTCCGCGGGGCCGACCTGCGCAGGGCGAGCTTCGAACGGACCAACCTCCAGGGTGCGGACCTCTCCGGTGCCGAACTCCGCGGCAGCGACCTCGAGAAGGCCGATCTCACGGGGGCGAAGCTCGGCGGCGCCGACTTCAGGGAGGTCGACGCGGAGAAGGGCGTGTTCGAGGATGCGGTCTTCGACGGGGCCGACATGCGCCAGGCCGAAATGAAGCGCTCGAACCTGCGCGGGGCCAGTCTGGCCGGCGTCTTCGCCGAGGAACTGGACGCCGAACGGTCGGACCTCGAAGGCGCGATCCTCACCAAGGCCAACCTCAACAGGGCCGACCTCGACCGCACCAACATGCGCGGCGTGAAGGCACAGGGCGTCAATCTTTCGCGCGCCAACCTGAAGCGGGCCGACCTCGCCGGCGCGGACCTGCGCGGGGCGAGGCTGGGCGACGCCGACCTGCGGCTCGCCCGCCTGCCGGGCGCCGACCTCACCGGCGCCGACGGCCTGTCGCAGAGCCAGCTGGACGACGCCTGCGGCGACTCCGCAACCCGCCTGCCCGGCAGCCTGAAGCTGCGGGCCTGCGAGTAGCGCTCCGGCGGCGGGACTATATCTGCGAGCAGGGCCTACCAGCGAGGCGGCCGCTTCTCGTTGAATGCGGCCAGCCCTTCCTGCGCGTCGTCCGTCTCGATGATGTTGCAGATCGTCTCGACGACGTTCTCGATCGCGCGGCGGTATTCGAAATCGTTCGCACGCATGAAGGAATCGCGGGCGAGGCGCATGACGACCGGCGACTTCGACGCGAACTCGCGGGCGAGTGCGCGGGCCTCCTCCTTCACCTTCGCCTGCGGCACGACGCGGTTCACCAGCCCGTGCTTCTCGGCCTCGTGTGCCGAGATCGGTTTGCCGCCGAACAGCAGCTCGAACGCCTTGTGCCGCCCGACCTGGCGGGGCAGGTGGACGAAATGCATGGCGGGGATGACGCCCACGTCGATCTCGGGATAGCCGAGACTGGCCGTCTCGCTGGCGATCAGCACGTCGCAGGACACCGCCAGGGTGACACCCGCGGCGCGGGCCGGGCCGGTCAGGGCGGCGATCGTCGGCTTGCCCATGCGGTACTGTAGGTCGTGCATCTCGAAATAGAGCTTCTCCAGGAAGCGCCGGAGGTCGAGGCCGCTGCCGCCGCGAATCATCGCGAGATCCATGCCGGCGCTGAAGGCGTTGTCGAAGGCGCTGGTCAGGATCACGGCGCGCACGCCGGGGTCGTCCTTCGCCAGCCGATAGGCCGCGTTGATCTCCTCGGTCAGCTGGTGGTTGATCGCGTTCACCGGCGCGCGGTGCATGGTGATCTCCGCGACCCGGTCGGAGACGGCGTAGTCGATGGTTTCGAACGTCATGCTTGCTCCCTGATGCCGTCGAGCGGCGTTGTGACGCGCAGACCGGTCCGGACGAGAAGCCGTCCTTGATCGGCCGTGCGCAATTTGCTATCTCCCGCGCTCACCCCGGCCTGCCGGGGATTTGAATGCGGTCGTGGCGGAATTGGTAGACGCGCAGCGTTGAGGTCGCTGTGGGGGAAACCTCGTGGAAGTTCGAGTCTTCTCGACCGCACCACTTTCTTTTTAGGCCTTTGGGTTAGCAACGGCTTTCGCGGCGAACCCCGCACCTTCCTGCAAGGTGCGGGGTTCAGTCGTTTTGGGCGTTCGCGGTGCACATCCCCGTGACCCGACGGGCCGAGGGGCGGCGGGTGTTTGCCAGACGGATTGCGGCCGGGCGGCAGCGTTGTTTTAGGGTTGCCGGGCCGCGGCCGTGAACCTTAAATGAGCCTCACGACGAGAATGATTATTGGCTGGGTACGGTTGCAGTTTTCAGCCTCGCGCTGATGATTGTGTCATCCTTGCGATGCGGAGCGGCCGCCATGTCCAACGACTATCCAGACGACTGCCTTGGCAAAGCAGAGGCACCGTCTCTCTCTCCGGCCCTGTCTGGCTTCAAGGGCATCGGGACATACGAGTGGCTGGTCGACGAAGATCGCCTCGTGTGGTCGCCGGAGTTGATGGCCATCTACGGCGTCGATCGGGCACCCGATACGGAGCGAGGCTTCAGCGATCGGGTGCATCCGGAGGACCGGACGCGCGTCGAAGCCGAGACGTCCAGCTTCATGGGAGAAGGCGACGCCTACGAGCACGAATTCCGAATTATCCGACCCGACGGTGAAGTCCGGGTTGTCCATGATCGAGGTTTGATCGAGCGCTTCGAAAACGGCGCCGTGCGACGCATGCGGGGAATCAACATCGACATCACCGAGTTGCGTCAGAACCAGTTGAAAACCGAAGCGGATCTGCGAGAGAGCGCAGCGCGGCTACAACTTGCCTACGAAGTAGCAGATATCTACGCGTGGGATCTCGATTTGAGAGCAAGACGATCCGTATGGTCAGGTGGTCTCTATAATTTACTTGGCCTGAAGGAGGCTGATCCTGCCTCGGACGAACTGTTTTTCCGGCACGTTCATCCCGAGGATGAGCACAGGCTACGCGCGTGTTTCGACGAGGCTATAGTCTCACGGACCACCTTTGACGAGGTTTTTCGGGTTGTCCGAACGGATGGGGAGGTGAGAGCCGTTGTTGGGAAGGGGCGCGTCATCGAGGAACTGGACGGCGAGCCGGCGCGCATGATCGGGGTAAACTATGATGTGACCGACCGAATTCAGGCACTCGAGCAGAACCATCTGCTCATGCAGGAGGTCAACCACCGGTTCAAGAACGTGCTGTCGCTGACGCAAGCCATCGCGCGTCAAACGATGCTAACTCGGCCGGACGATTTCCTGGATCGGTTCACGGCGAGAGTCCAGGCACTCGCGGCTGCCCAGGACATGCTGGTCCACAACAGGTGGTCGGGGGTGCATCTCGGCGCTCTCGTGCGGTCGCAACTGGCCCATATGGAGGATCTGATAGACCGCCGCATACGGCTTTCGGGTCCAAGACTGAAGATCAAGGCGGATGCTGCACAAGCACTCGGTATGGCCGTCCATGAGTTGGCGACGAATGCGGGGAAGCATGGAGCCCTTTCGAACGACGCCGGAAAGGTCGATATTAGCTGGCGTCTTCAGACTAATGCGTCCAACGAGCAGGAGTTCGTCGTCTCCTGGATCGAACGAGATGGTCCTCCGGTAAAAAAGCCCGAGTCTCTTGGCTTCGGTTCGATTGTCATCGACAGGATGACGAGCACTACCTTCGGTGGCGTGGTGGAAGTGGATTATGCGCCCGAGGGGTTGACCTGGCATCTCCGATGCCCCGCGGACTGTATAGCGACAGAGAAAGCGGGCTCGTCTGCCGCCTAGGGGCAGCCAGGACCGCCGTCGGGCCGAGGGCGCCGGGCCTTCGATCCGCGTCGGCCTCTCAGTAGAGCAGCCAGGCCAGGGTCCCGCCGACCAGCGAGACGGTGCCGAGGATCAGGGCCAGCCCTGCCGTTGCCGTCATCAGGCTGTCGCCCATGATCCTGCGCATCAGCGCACATCCGTTCATTCGCATCTCCTGACACGCGGTTCCGGTGCCGATGCTATCCGCCGATCCGAGGGGCCGGTAGGGCCGTCCGCGTCAGGTTCGCCATGCATGGCGAAGCGATTCGTGTAATATCCTTACAAAATCGGGGTGAGGGGACAGGACCAATGGCGCGCGTCAAGCTGGACCGGATCGACCGGCGGATCCTGCACGACCTGCAGGCGGACGGGCGCATGACCAACGTCGACCTGGCGGCGAATGCCGGGATCTCGGCGCCGCCGTGTCTGCGGCGGGTGCGGGCGCTGGAGGAGGCGGGGTATATCCGCGGTTACCACGCGGACCTCGACCCGGAGAAGCTGGGATACGAGGCGGTGTTCTTCGCCATCGTCGGCCTGGACAGCCAGTCGATGGAGCGGCTGTCCTCGTTCGAGGCGATGGTCCAGGAATGGCCCGAAGTCCGCGAATGCCACATGGTGCGCGGCGGCGGCGACTTCCTGCTGAAGCTGGTCGCGCACAGCACGGCGCACGAGAACCAGATCACGACGAAGCTGACATCCTCCGCCGGGGTGGTGCGCGTCACGACCTTTCCGGTCATCCGCACGGCGAAGCAACAGCCGGGCGTACCCATCGAACTGGAGTAGCGCCGGGAGCAAGCAGCCGCGCGGGGGCCTCTCCCACTCCGCCGATCTTCCGGTCTATGCTTCCGCGCAAAGGTGCACCAAGGCACCTGCCTGCTGTGGGAGTTCCAAGATGGCCGACCAGTCCTCCACCTATGACTATATCGTCGTCGGCGCCGGCTCGGCCGGCTGCGTGCTCGCCGCGCGCCTCAGCGAGGATCCCTCCATGCGGGTCCTGCTGCTCGAGGCCGGCGGCAAGGACGACAGCATGTGGATCCACATGCCGGTCGGCTTCTCCAAGCTGCTGAACCACAAGGGCTACAACTGGTGCTTCGCCACCGAGCCCGAGGACAATGTGAAGGGCCGTTCGATCCCCATCCCGCGCGGCAAGACCCTGGGCGGGTCGAGTTCGATCAACGGCATGCTCTACGTGCGCGGCCAATCGCTGGACTACGACACCTGGTCGCAGCTGGGCAATCGCGGCTGGTCCTGGGAATCGGTGCTGCCCTACTTCCGCAAGTCGGAGCATTACGAGGGGCAGAGCGACGACACGCGTGGCAAGAGCGGTGCGCTGAACGTGGTGGAGATGTACGAGCGCCACGAACTGCTGGACGCCTTCATCGACGCCGGCGAGGGCGAGGGGTGGAAGCGCAATCCCGACTACAACAACGGCGACCAGGAAGGCTTCGGCTACTATCAGTG
>Ga0114916_1002197_pt1 | contig 10412 bp, 9 predicted proteins | sample MalvirAntarct_66_FD_83501 | JGI IMG/M metagenome (GOLD analysis project Ga0114916, IMG submission 83501) | Marine viral communities from the Global Malaspina Expedition - Malaspina viral metaG Antarct_66 | ecosystem: Environmental > Aquatic > Marine > Oceanic | place: West Anvers Island... | reverse complement strand
TCATGTTGTTTCGCTGCAAGCGAGGTGATGTTGTATGTAATTAAAAATACATAAATAAAAACCCGCTTGTTAATTCGAGCGGGTTTTTTGTTTTCGCTCGATTCCAAGCACTAAAAAAATACAATGGAAAGATTAAAAATTGCGGTTCAAAAATCAGGAAGATTACTCGATGGCTCCTTAGAAATCCTTAAAGAATGTGGAATAAAGGTACCCAAAGCAAGCGGACAGTTAAAAGCATCAGTCGATAATTTCCCGTTGGATCTTCTCTTTTTGAGAAATAGTGATATTCCTCAATACGTTGAAGATGGAGTTGCTGATATTGCCATAATAGGTGAGAATATACTGATAGAGCAAGAACCAAATGTTGAAACTAAAATGAAACTTGGTTTTTCTAAATGCAAAGTCTCGTTAGCAGCACCTAAAAATTCGGCTGTTCAAAGTGCTAAAGATTTTGAAGGGAAGAAAATTGCTACTTCCTATCCAGTTACTTTACAAAAATACCTTGACAAAGTTGGAGTGAATGCAGAAATACACACAATTTCTGGTTCTGTTGAGATTGCTCCAACAATTGGGTTAGCAGACGGAATCTGCGATATCGTAAGCACTGGAAATACTTTATTCATGAACGGCCTCAAAGAAGTAGAGGTGATGCTGAAATCAGAAGCGGTGATTATAGCTAATACTTCACTTTCAGGGGAGAAACAATCAATACTGGATAAGCTGATATTCCGAATCGAAAGTGTTCTTTCTGCAAAGAATAGTAAATATGTTCTTTTAAATGCGCCTAAATCTCAACTTGAAGCGATAACAAATATTCTACCAGGAATTAAAAGTCCTACAGTTATACCACTAGCAAAAGAAGGGTGGATTTCTATTCACTCTGTAATCAATGAGCAAAAATTTTGGGACAATATTGACGCGCTTAGAGAAGCAGGAGCAGAAGGCATATTAATTGTGCCTATTGAGAAAATGGTTCGCTGATTTATATAAATTCAGATTAAGAATTAGAGAAATAGAATTATGGAAAAGATAATTAACCCGAACAAACAAAAGCTGACGGAAGCACTTCTTCGACCTCAATTAGAGCAAAAAGATTTGTCTGATACTGTAAGTGCTATTTTTGAGGATGTAAAGAAGTGTGGTGATCAGGCAGTAAAAGAATACGCTCAAAAATTCGATGGTGTCACTCTAGATAGATTGTTGGTCACTTCAGAAGAAATTGAAATTGCTAAAAATCAAATAAACCACGAACTGAAGAGTGCCATTCTTCGAGCAGCAGAGAATATTAAAGCTTTTCACGAGGCGCAAAAAGACTCGGTGACAAAAGTCGAAACATTTCCAGGGGTTTTCTGTTGGAGAAAGTCAGTTGGGATTGATAAGGTTGGACTTTACATACCAGGAGGAACAGCGCCTTTGTTTTCTACTGTTTTAATGTTAGGAATACCTGCTAAAATAGCGAACTGTAAGGAGGTCGTTTTGTGTACCCCAACAAATGCAGATGGTGAGATTAATCCCGCAATACTATATTCTGCGGATTTAGTTGGAATCACAAAGATTGTCAAGCTGGGTGGGATCCAAGCTGTTGCTGCGATGACTTTAGGAACTGAAACGGTTCCAGAGGTCTATAAGATATTTGGTCCGGGAAATCAGTACGTGACTGCCGCTAAACAATATGCTCAACAACTAGGAAAAGCTATTGATATGCCTGCTGGACCTTCGGAAGTGATGGTTGTGGCTGACAATAGTGCTAATCCTCAATTTATCGCTGCGGACTTGCTTTCACAAGCGGAACATGGTGCAGACAGTCAGGTGGTTTTTGTAACAAATGAAGAAGTAATGCTGGATAAAGTAGCTTCTGAAGTTGAAAAACAATTGTCTGACCTGCCTCGTAAAGAATTAGCATTAAAATCTCTAAAATATGCAAAGCTGATTTGCGTTGATAAAGAGAATATTATAGATGTAATCAATGAATACGCACCAGAGCATTTGATTCTAAATACAGCTTTCAATGATGAATTGATTGCAGGTATAACAAATGCTGGATCTGTTTTTATTGGCCAGTACACACCTGAAAGTTTAGGTGATTACGCAAGTGGTACAAATCACACTTTGCCCACGAATGGCTTTGCAAAAATGTACAGCGGTGTTTCATTAGATAGTTTTGTAAAGAAAATTACTTATCAAACAGCAAGCGCAGATGGACTTCAGAAGTTAGGCCCAGTTGTCGAAAAAATGGCAGCTGCTGAAGAATTGTTTGCGCACAAAAATGCTGTGACGGTAAGATTAAATGCTTTGAAGAATGAAGAAAATTAATATAGAAAAATTAATTCGCCCAAACCTGATGGATTTGAAGCCGTATTCTTCTGCTAGAGATGAATTTGCAGGGGTTCAGGGCGTGTTTTTGGATGCAAACGAAAATCCTTTTCCTACCGAGGTGAACCGCTACCCAGATCCGCATCATTTAGCATTGAAACAGAAGTTAGCTCCACTAAAAGGTGTAAAAGAGGAACAGATTCTCATAGGAAATGGTTCCGATGAGGTGTTAGACCTCCTTTTTCGTGCGGTTTGTGAACCAGGAAAAGATAAAGTAGTGACCATTAAACCTTCATACGGAATGTACAAGGTATTGGCAAATATCAATGATGTTAAAATCAAAGAAGTACCCTTGACGATTTCATTTGATATTGATTCAGATGAAATTTTAAAAGCTGCTGAAGATGCTAAAATGATAATCCTCTGCTCTCCAAATAATCCCACAGGAAATAGTTTGAATAGGGACGAAATCAAATCAATACTGGAAAAGTTTGATGGTCTGGTTGTAATCGATGAGGCATACATTGATTTTAGTTCAAATCCTTCTTTGATGAGTTGGTTGTCAGAGTTCGAGAACCTATTTGTTTGTCAAACCCTCTCAAAAGCTTTTGGATTGGCTGGAATTCGTGTCGGAATCGGTTTAGGGAGCGAAGAAGTTGTTAAGCTCTTAAATAAGATAAAACCTCCGTATAATGTAAACAGTTTATCCCAGAAAATCGCTTCAAAACGTTTAGAAAACATTTTAGGTGTTGAAGAGGAGCTAATTCAAATTAAACTGGAACGTTCAAGAGTGGAGGAGTACTTGTCACAAAATGAATTTGTTAAGAAGCTTTATCCTTCAGATGCAAACTTTGTTTTATTCAAAGTTGATGATGCAAATGCATTTTACACTTATTTTATTGAACGAAATGTTATCGTAAGAAATAGAACCAATGTTTACGGTTGTGAAAATTGTTTAAGAGTTACGATTGGAACACAAGAAGAAAACAATCGATTTATCGAAGTTTTCGAATCAATGATAAATGAACGAAGATTTAGTCAGTTATGAAAAAGGTATTATTTATAGATAGAGACGGTGTTTTGATCGAGGAGCCTCCATCAGATTATCAAGTAGATTCATTTGAGAAACTCAGATTTGTTCCTGGAGTCTTTTCCGGACTGGGTAAAATTGCTAAGAATCTCGATTTTGAACTTGTCATGGTGACAAACCAAGATGGATTAGGTACGAATAGTTACCCGAAAGAAGATTTTCAAGGTCCTCACGATTTAATGATTCAGAGTCTAGAAGGCGAAGGCGTTGTTTTTTCAGAACAATGCATCGACATAACTTTTCCAGAAGACAATGCCCCAACGAGAAAGCCAGGAACGGGTCTGTTAAAAAAGTATATCGAAGGCGATTACGATTTAGCAAATTCCTTTGTTATTGGAGATAGATTAACGGATATGGAACTGGCCAAGAATCTGGGTGCAAAAGGCATTTATATGAAAAATCCAAACGATCCAGGAACGGAAGAAATCACAACTGAAGTGGAAGCTATTTTGGATGAGGTAGTCTTGGAAACCAGAGATTGGGAAGAGATATACACTTTCTTGCGTCTGGGACAAAGAACGGCTTCAGTAAAACGAACGACAAAGGAAACAGATATTGATATCATTCTAGATCTTGATGGATCAGGAAAAGCTAAAATAGATACTGGATTAAAGTTTTTCGACCACATGTTAGAGCAAATAGCACGACACGGAGCGCTTAATTTGTCTATAAAGGTCAAAGGAGACCTTGAAGTAGATGAGCACCATACTATTGAAGACACGGCCATAGCTCTGGGAGAATGCTTTAAGAAAGCACTGGGCAATAAAATTGGCGTGGAGCGATATGGTTTCTTTTTACCAATGGACGATTGCAACTCCAAAGTTGGTCTCGATTTCGGTGGTAGAAACTGGCTTGTTTGGAAAGCTAAATTCACTAGAGAGAAGGTAGGGGATATGCCAACAGAAATGTTTGTGCACTTCTTTAAAAGCTTTTCTGATGCTTCATTGTGTAATCTATACATAAAAGCAAAAGGTGAAAATGAGCATCACAAGATTGAAAGCATTTTTAAAGCTTTTGCGAAAAGTATAAAAATGGCAAAAAATAGAAATGCAAATGAAGCATTTTTACCGAGTACAAAAGGACAACTATAATTCGGGCTTCGATTCCGCTCAGCCCTCATTGGAACAATAAAAATGAAAAACATTGTAATAATAGATTACGGAGCAGGAAATGTAAAATCAGTAAATTTTGCATTTCAACGATTGGGATTTGAACCTACTTTAAGTGACAACCCTGAAGTTATTAAAAATGCGGATTACGTCGTTTTTCCTGGAGTGGGGCATGCGAAATCAGCGATGGAGGCATTAAAAGCAAAAAATCTTGTTAATGTAATTCGAGAATTAAAACAACCTGTTCTAGGTGTATGTTTGGGCATGCAACTCATGTGTCGACATTCTGAAGAAGGTGATGTCGATGGTATAGGCATATTTGATGTAGATGTTGTCCGTTTTGATGATGAACTGAAAGTACCACATATGGGATGGAATGATTTGCAGAATGGGGAAAGCCTTATGAAAGGCATATCGGGTCAAGCTTATTTTGTTCATAGTTATTATGCACCGTTAAATGACGAAACAATAGCGACTTGTGATTATGGAATCTCCTTTTCTGCTGCTTTGTCAAAAGATAATTTCTATGGATGTCAATTTCATCCTGAGAAAAGTGGAGAAGTAGGAGAAAGAATTTTAAAACGGTTTTTGGATTTGTAATACAGCAATAGAAAGATGAGTAAAAAGATAAATATAATACCAGCAATTGATATCATTCAAGGAAAGTGTGTTCGCTTATCACAAGGAGATTATACTAAACAAAAAACATATAATGAAAATCCTCTGGAAGTAGCCAAGTCTTTTGAGGACCACGGTATCGAACATTTGCATTTAGTGGACTTGGATGGAGCTAAATCAGCGAAAGTAGTGAACTGGAAGGTATTGGAATCTATTGCAAATAATACTAATTTAAAAATTGACTTCGGTGGTGGTGTGAAGTCGGATGAGGACATCAAAAAAGTGTTTGAGTCAGGAGCGAACCAGATTACAGCTGGAAGTATAGCAGTAAAATCTCCCGATAAAGTAGTTGAATGGATGTCGAACTATGGAGCAGAACGCATCATACTTGGAGCAGACGTTAAGAATAATAAAATCGCAATCAACGGCTGGAAAGAGGAAAGCGAAATTGAGCTGTTTCCTTTTTTAGAAGAGTTTTCTAAGCATGGAATTGAGCATGTAATATGTACAGATATTTCCAAAGATGGAATGATGGCAGGCTCTTCTGTTGAGCTTTACCGTGATATTATGAATCGATTTCCAAATCTGAAGTTAATTGCGAGTGGAGGTGTTTCTTCGATGCAGGAAATTCGTGATTTGGAAGAGTTTAATTTATACGGAGCGATTGTTGGAAAAGCTATTTACGAAGGGCAAATAAGTTTAAAGGAAATAGCAGATTTTTGCAAATAAAGAACTGAAAATGCTGAGAAAACGAATTATTCCTTGTTTAGATATCAAAGACGGACGCACCGTAAAAGGCGTCAACTTTGTCGATTTAAAAGATGCGGGAGATCCCATCGAATTGGCAAAGAAATATTCTAAAATTGGAGCCGATGAACTGGTCTTTCTGGATATTACAGCGACTCACGAAAAGAGAAAGACTTTAGTTCCTTTAGTTGAAAGAATCGCAAGAGAAGTAAATATTCCATTTACCGTTGGAGGAGGAGTAAGCTCTGTTGATGATGCTGGAGCATTGTTGCTCGCTGGAGCGGACAAAATCGCTGTGAATTCAGCAGCAGTAAAAAGGCCAGAATTAATTAGAGAGCTTGCCGATAAATTTGGAAACCAATGTATAGTGTTGGCTATCGATGCAAAACTCACAGATAAAGGATGGAAAGTATTTCTAGTTGGCGGTCGAAAGGAAACGGAATTAGATTTATTTGAATGGGCGAAAAAAGCGCAGGAATTAGGTGCGGGTGAGATTTTGTTTACTTCCATGGATCACGACGGTACAAAAGGTGGATTTGCAATTGACGCACTCAAAACGTTAGACGAGTTACTTTCGATTCCAGTGATTGCCTCTGGAGGCGCTGGTGAGATACAACATTTTGAAGATTTATTTTTAAAAACAAATATATCTGCGGCTTTGGCGGCCAGTGTTTTTCACTTTAAGACAATTGAAATTCCAGAATTAAAACATAATTTAGCACAAAAGAATATCCCAGTAAGAACAATTGTATGAAAATAGATTTTGAAAAAGGAGATGGATTAGTACCAGTAATTATTCAGGATGTTGACACGATGGATGTCCTCATGCTGGGTTACATGAATGAGGAAGCCTACGAGAAAACACTAGAAACAAAACTCGTTACGTTTTTTTCGCGCTCAAAACAACGTCTTTGGACAAAAGGTGAGGAGAGTGGGAATACACTGACATTAGAAAGTATAGAAGTGGATTGCGATAATGACACTTTACTGATAAAAGCCACTCCAAAAGGTCCAACTTGCCATACAGGAACTACAACTTGCTGGGGAGACACTGCATCCAATCAATTTGGTGTGATCGAGCAACTAGAGAAAACGATAAACAGTAGGAAAATCAATCCGGAAGATACATCGTATGTTTCTGAGTTATTCGAAAAGGGCATTAATAAAATCGCTCAAAAAGTGGGTGAGGAGGCTGTTGAAGTCGTTATTGAAGCAATGGATGATAACGATGAGCTCTTTTTAAATGAAAGTGCTGACTTATTTTTTCACTATTTGATCCTACTTCAGGCTAAGGGATATTCTATAAACGATGTACTTACTGTTTTAAAAGACAGAAGAAAATAATTTAATGGAGTAGCATTATTTTGCGAGTTATACCTTCGTTTGTTTTTAAGTAATATACACCTTGATTTAAACCGAAGGTATTTACCTGTTGAGATGACTCGAATTTCAAAACAACTGCCCCACTACTATTATAAACGGCGCCTGTTATAATTTTCGAAAAGTATAATACTCCATCTTTATTTGGATTGGGATAAACTACTAAGTCAGAAGGTATGTTCTGCGGTTCAATGATTTCATTTGGAGCATTAGGTGTGGGAGTTTGGAACGTAATCCATTCATGGTGTCCATCACTTTTTCTACCGTAGGAATAATCTCTGTAAATTTGCCCAAAGCTTAAACTATCTATAAATTCTTCATTTGGAGAAACCAAACCTAGAAAGTCACCAAACTTATTCAGATTAAAAATCGTATGATTAAGTCCTTGCTCATTTTGATCGTCACACCAAAAAACCAAATGACCATTTGCAGGAATAATGAGGTCATTGTTAATTGCATATTTTTTCGGTTTTAAAAGTTGATCAGTTAAATAATATCCTTTTAGATTTACGATGGTGTCATTAGGATTGTAAAGTTCTATCCAGTCATCAAACTCTCCGAACTCATCTTGATAAGTACTTCCATTACTCGACTGAATTTCATTAATAACAATAGGGTTTAAGGGTTTAAAGTTTGGATCCAGTTCAAATTTCGCGGTGAATAAACTATCACTTTTCAAAGTAATATAAATCGTAGAATTGGTGTTTCCTGTTTCAATCCACTCTACAAAACGATATCCTTCTTCAGGAATAGCTTTTAAAGGAATTAGTAGATCAGAAAAATAAACTCCAGTCCAAGGGTAAAGATTTTGCGAAACGCCTTCTAAATCTTGCTCTATAACTATCGAACTAACCTTAACTTTTCCCATATCTTGATCATTCACATCTACTTGTAGTCTTACAGAATCGGAAAGCCCCCATTCATCATACATGTGCTTCCGAACGTAATGTGGACGATCCACTAAAAAAGTATCCATTTGCGCTGTAAGATATTCCCATTGGTCAGTATTTGGAACTTCATTGTAGCGATTAACCAATGTATTTGAATTTGAAGGATATCTCCATCGATCAATATGATTATCTATGTCGAGGTCAATCGTACTCTTAATTGATTGTAATTTTGGTCGGGTAGTGGAAGCTTTAAAACTTGAATTAATCAAATCACAGGTTCGGTTTATAAAATCCGTTTTGTAATTATCATTATCTATTAAATTTCGAAAAAGTGCTGTATATTCTTCGAAGTCTGGGTCGTCTCGAAGTGCCCAATTGAGCGTGTTGAAAGTTACATAAACATCATTACATGTTCCTCCAAAACTACCATCCAGATCAAACAGTAACCACCTCCATTTTCCATCATGACCTTCATTCATAGGAGTATTTGATTGTGATCGTTTTCTCCAAAACTTTATATTACTGTTTGGCCAATCCGCATTGCCCAAGAAAATCTCGGAAATACAATAGTTAGTGAAATTGTCAATGTCGATTTGACTTGTTACCGAATCAAAATGAATTTGATTATTAAGGTCGTTGTTTCGCGCAAAATCAATCATTTCTTTATATGCAATTGAATCCTCTTCGGTTCCATCTAGCAAGTCACCCTCATTTCCAAGGAAAGCGATACTATCACGATTTAAGTTATATTTTTCTTCAAGGTAATGAATGTTTAATCGTTCCTTAACAGCATGTATTCCCCAATACTCACCATTTAGATAAGTACTAGCATATCTGTATTTAGAATGTTCTACACATAGATTCCTAACAAGTTCAGACGCAAACTCATCTTTCGGCAGACAGTCAGGTCGATGACCACCCGAACGGAATGTTAATCTTTTCCACTTATCCAATTTGCTTTCTTCGAAAATACGTTCTTCTAAAAAAGCATCACCATAAGTTCCTCGGAAAAATACATTGAGATTTTTTTGTGTGGAATGTCTCGAACCGCTTCCACCTATTCTAATTCCAGCATTGCTAGAAAAAACGAGTTCACCATTCTGATCAAAAAAATCGATTGAAGCTTTTCGTTCGCTATGAATTCCTTCGCGATTATAATTTCCGAGAGGGTCGTCTCCCCAGACATAGATGCCATTTTCATTAGAGAAAAAACCAAGACTGTCGGTTTGAATGGAAAGAACATCTAGGTCATGATCTTCATCAATCAAAAAGGTCCTCGAAACAACTTCACTAGCAATACATTCATTTTTAAAAGCTTGTAGACTGATTACATTAATTTTGTTTTGGGTTGAGTAGGGAGGCAACCAGCCTCTGTTGTTCGCGCGGGTTTCAGTGTATGAAGCCATAGGAAAGTTCAAGGAAGGGTTCGTCGGTATAAGGCTATAACTGTTATTTTCAGTATTATCTTCTAGAATAATATCATTTTCTAATATTGGGTCGGAAAAAGTAGGCTTGTTTCCTCTAAGATTGTATCTAATATCTGCACTCGTGTCATTATGCGTTACAATTAGACTTACGTTACCAGTATAACTTCCAGAGTTTTTATCCGCACTTGGTGCTTGAAGCAAGCAGGGATAATGTGTTGATGAATTATTTGATGATTTTGGAGTAGGGCTGTCAAAATAACCCCATTCGCTATTACCATTTAAAACTCTTCCATAACTAACATCTGACTTAAGTCTTGGAATTGCAATATTGTCAATTGGGAGATCATTATTATTGGCCAATATCAATTGCTCACCTTTCGATGATAACTTGAAATTTGTATGATACTGACTGTAATCACTTCCTTTACCAGAAGCATAGAAAATCACTAAACTATCTGCAGGTAAACTAATATTAGGTAGTTTCCATTTGATATAATTAGTTGCGTCATCTGATAGATAGAAATTTCCTAAATAGATTGTACTATTTGAAGCGTTGTATAGCTCGATCCAGTCGTCATTATCCCCAAAGTCATCGAAATGAGAATATAAATTGTTTGTTACGACCTCGTTTATCAAAAGATTTTGAGAGAGAGAGAGGTTATTAGAGCAACAAAATAGCCCTAAAACAAGAACAATATGTTTATATAATTGATTCAAATCAAGTTAGAAAGATACGGAGATTTTTTAAATTCCAATCTGCTTAGCCTTTATAGAAGTTTTTTCAGGGTTCCATGCATCTTTATAGCTTGACTTAAAGAAGATTTCTTTAATATAGGCC
>Ga0114916_1002196_pt1 | contig 10414 bp, 9 predicted proteins | sample MalvirAntarct_66_FD_83501 | JGI IMG/M metagenome (GOLD analysis project Ga0114916, IMG submission 83501) | Marine viral communities from the Global Malaspina Expedition - Malaspina viral metaG Antarct_66 | ecosystem: Environmental > Aquatic > Marine > Oceanic | place: West Anvers Island... | reverse complement strand
TTTCTGTAATTCCGGTGCTGAGGCAAATGAAGCGGCCATTAAAATTGCCCGTAAATACGGTCACAGCAAAGGCATTGATAAACCGGTCATTATTGTTATGGATGGCAGCTTCCATGGTCGGACGATGGCGACCTTGACGGCAACCGGTAATGCCAAGGTTCAGGCTGGTTTTGAACCATTGCTTCCTGGCTTTGTGCGGGTTCCATACAATGACATCGATGCAGTGCGTATGGCAGTCAGTCACTGGCCGGAAGCGGTAGCGATCTTGGTTGAACCAGTGCAGGGTGAGGGTGGTATCAGGGTTCCTGATAGTGAATATTTGTCTGCTATCCGGGATTTATGTACGCAGCGCAAATTACTGATGATGCTCGATGAAGTACAAACGGGTGTGGGACGGACTGGAAAATGGTTTGCCTTTCAACATAAAGCTGATTTATTGCCGGATGTTATGACATTGGCAAAAGGATTGGGCAATGGTATGCCTATTGGCGCCTGTCTGGTCGCTGGCTTGGCAAAAGGCGTATTACAGGCCGGTAATCATGGTTCTACTTTTGGTGGTAACCCGTTAGCCTGCAGTGCTGCTCTAGCCGTCCTGGAAACGATTGAAAAAGAACAGTTACTGGGGCACGTCAGCAGACTGGGTGAGCAGATGTTTCAGCAATTTAAACAACAGTTGGGTAAGACCGAAGGCGTGAAAGAAGTTCGTCATCTGGGCTTTATGTTTGGTATTGAGTTGACCTCGCCATGTGCAGAGCTGGTTAAATTGGCTTTGCAGGATAAGATTTTGATCAACGTGACGTCTGAAAAAGTCATTCGTTTATTGCCGCCAATGATTATTAATGCTGAGGAAGCGGTATTGATCGTCAATAAGGTAAGTCAATTGATCAAAACCTTTCTGGCGACAAGGCCTGTAGAGAGCGTAGCCTGATATGAGACATTTTCTTACGCTTAAAGATTTATCGCCAGCCGAACTGAGTCAGTTGATTGCACGGGCCACAGAACTGAAAAAGATGCATAAGGCGGGCGAAATCTACCAGCCATTGAAAAATAAAGTTTTGGCAATGATTTTCGAGAAGTCTTCAACTCGCACCCGCGTATCGTTTGAATCAGCGATGGTGCAGTTTGGTGGTGGTTCAATCTTTTTATCACCCGATGATACCCAACTGGGCAGAGGCGAGCCGATTGAAGATTCCGCCAGAGTCATTTCCAGTATGGTCGATGCCGTAATGATCCGAACCTTTGAACATAGCAAGATCGAAACCTTCGCTAAATATTCATCGGTACCGGTGATCAACGCGTTGACTGATGATTTTCATCCCTGCCAATTGCTGGCTGATATGCAAACCTATCAGGAACATCGTGGTGATATCCGTGGAAAAACGGTTGTGTGGATTGGGGATGGCAATAATATGTGTCATTCCTATATTAATGCAGCTCAACAGTTTGGTTTTAATTTAAATATTGCCACCCCTGAAGGCTATGAACCCAAAACAGAGGTAATCAATGCAGTAGATGCACAGGTCCGTCTGTTTAATGACCCTATACAGGCTGCTGAGCATGCCGATTTAGTGGTAACAGATGTCTGGGCAAGCATGGGGCAGGAAGAGGAGCAGCGGAAACGTGAAGCCGCATTTGCTTCGTTTCAGGTAGATAACAAGGTCATGCAACAAGCTGCTAAAAATGCTTTATTTATGCATTGTCTGCCAGCACATCGCGGTGAAGAAGTGACAGCAGATGTAATTGATGGTCAGCAAAGTGTTGTTTGGGATGAAGCTGAAAATCGACTACACGCGCAAAAAGCCTTACTGGAGTTTCTTTGCGCCTGAAATGCCGTTAAACGTCGAGTTGCCTGGCCAACGCGGTTAAGCGCTCGACCGTTCCAATATCAGACCACTGTCCCTGATAATGTTGCCCGGTCGCTTTACGCTGCTTCATAGCCTCAACGAAAAAAGGCTTTAAGGCCAGTTTGGCAGCTGGATGCTCTGCAAACATTTCTGGTCGATAAATTGCAATACCACTGAAGGTCAGTTTGGGTTCACCTTCAAGTGACAGCAAACCACCGGCATCAAGATAAAAATCCCCAGCAGGATTATGCGAAGGATTATTCACCATAACCAGATGACATTGTTGCTCTGTTGATAAATCCATCTTGGCGAGTTCAGCAAACGGAAAATCTGTCCAGATATCGCCATTCACTACCAGAAAAGGTTCGTTGCCTAACAGTGGTAATGCCTGAATTATTCCACCAGCGGTTTCCAGCCCGCCAGCGATTTCAGCAGAATATTCAAAATGGGCATGATAGCGTTCACCGTTGCCCAATATTGGCTCAAATTGCTCACCAAGATGAGCGTGATTAATCACAATATCATCAAATCCAGCAGCGACCAGCTTCTCAATCAGATATTCAATCAAGCGTTTTGGACCAGCATGCAGCAAAGGTTTGGGTGTGTGATCGGTGAGTGGTCTAAGCCGTTCACCGCGACCTGCTGCGAGAATCATTACTTTCATTTTATAGCCGCAATTTTAGGTTGTTCAATAAGATATTGATAGAGATTCTGTAGCTCTGGATAGCGTTCACATACTTGATAAACATAATTTAATGTCAATGCTAAATCATTCATATAATTAGGTTTATTATCGCGATAATTCAGCCGACAGAATATCCCGAGTATTTTCAGATGACGTTGTAAGCCCATTAAATCAAACCAGCGAGGAAAATTTTGTGCCTGATCGAAAGTTAACAATCCATGCTGTTGAGCCTGCTCAATATAATATCGAACCCACTGCTGTTGTTCCGCCGGAGACCATTGGATATATACATCACGCAACAATGAAACCAAATCATAACTAATGGCGCCCACCACGGCATCCTGAAAATCAATTATTCCCGGTTTTTGTCCCTGCAGGTACATCAGATTTCGTGAATGGAAGTCCCGATGCACAATAACCTGAGGTTGTTCCAAAGCGTTTAGCGTCAAAAAATCGAATGTTTCAGCTAACCATTCGGGCGAATTTAATCCCAAATGGCGTTGCAGAAACCAGTCATCAAACAGTTGCATTTCACGTTGTAATAATGCGGCCTCATATTGAGGTAAGGACGGGTTTTCGCAGGGAATCTGCTGCAGGGATATCAGACTGTCAATGGCTTTTTTATAAAGCTCATCTGCCGTTTCAACGGATAACTGCGAAAGGTAAGGCGTATTACCCAGATCGCTCAGTATTAGAAACCCCTGCTGCAGATCCTGTTGATAGATATGCGGAACATTCAACCCGAATTGTTCTAATACAGTTGCGACTTTGATAAATGACTGGTTATCTTCATGTTCTGGAGGAGAATCCATGACAATAAAATTGCTATCCATTTGCTGTAATCGAAAATAACGTCGAAAACTGGCATCGCTGGAGGCAGGTGCTAACGAATAGTTTTTATCGGTTATGAAGCCTTGCAACCATTGTTGCAACTGTTGAAAGCGTATATCTTGTTTATTGTTCATCTGGGATGTGCGTTATTAGTTTAAGAAATCAGGCCAGCAAGTAAGATAACTGAACTGAATTGAATTTGATGGCAGATTGTAGCGTATTCGTAATGAATGGGATAATTTGCCCTATAAGCGCGGTCTCAGCATGGCAACAAAAATTATAAATATCTGGAGAGGATGTAATGCTTAAACACTATTTGGTGGCTGGTTCGATGGCCGTTTTCAGCACTTTTGCAATGGCAGAAGAATCGATCCTGACGCCTTGGGATATGCCCCAGGAATCAATTAACGAAATGACAAGTAATATCACCGCTTACAATAAGTGCATGATGGAGTCTCGCTTAAATGCCAGCAAAACTGGTAAGTCAGCAACCCAAACTGCTGGTGATATTCTGCAATCATGTGAGCCTAAACTCGATGAATTGAAAGAGCTGTTGACGGCTAATAATGTGAATCCTGGTCTTACTGAAGGAATGGCAAGAAGTTTACGTTCAAAAGCAGCCCGTCAGTTAATGGGCCAGACGATGAATAATATGGCAGCTCAGGCTGCAGCAATGGAAAACGTTGAAAAAAGTAAAAAGCAATAATCGACGAGCTATAAAAGCTCAATAGTCTTTACTCGGACTGCTGTGCCAACACATCAATATTTTCGTTGGCCAGCAGTTCTATCAAACGAATCAGCGGTAAACCAATCAAGCTATTTGGATCCTGACCACGTAATTCCTTAAACAGGCTGATTCCGAATCCTTCCGATTTAAAACTTCCTGCACATTGATAGGGCTTTTCAGTTGTTAGATAAAACTCAATCTGTTCTGCTGATAGTTCTCTGAAAACCACTTCAAAATAGTCGACCTCAGATTGCATATTACCTGTGGCAGCATTAAACAAAGCCAGTCCGGTCATAAATGTAACGGTATTACCTGAAGCTGCGGAAAGCTGTTCAATCGCTTTGAGATGATTTCCTGGTTTACCCATTACCTGACCATTCAATACGGCGACCTGATCAGATCCAATAATAAGGCTGTCTGGATACTGGTCAGCAATTTTACGAGCTTTGCTCTCTGCCAGTCGTCTTACCAGCTGGTCTGGTGTTTCATTGGGACTTGGGCTTTCATCAATATCCGGTGAAGCCGTCAGAAAGTTTAAATGTAATTTAGCAAGCAGTTCAGCACGAAAAGGAGAGCTGGAACCTAAAATTAATGTTTGCATGCGTTGTGGTTAACCTAGGTAATGACAGTCGGAACAGTGCGACCAGTAAGCGATTTGATTTTGGCAAGACTATCAGCAAGCTCAATCAAATCTTTCAGTCGTGTTTGGGTGTCTTCAAACAATTTATCCGGATTATCTTCAATAGCTTCGATATACACTCTTAGAGTTGCCCCTTGGGTGCCTGTGCCGGAGAGTCTAAAAATAATACGGCAACCATCAGTAAAGCCAATGCGAATACCCTGGTTTTCAGCAATGCTTTTGTCGACTGGATCGTGATAACTGAAATTATCCGCATAATCGACGATATAACCATTCAGCGATTGACCCGTTAAGTCGGGTAATTTCTGTTGTAAGCCATCCATCAACTGATTGGCTATCTCAATTGGAATTTCTTCGTAATCATGACGCGTGTAATAATTTCGGCCATACTTCTGCCAATGCTGACGTACTATCTCACTGACGGATTGCTGTCTGATTGCCAGAATATTCAGCCAGAATAAAACTGCCCATAAACCATCCTTTTCACGGATATGGTTAGAGCCGGTGCCAAAGCTTTCTTCTCCGCAAATTGTTGCCATATCAGCATCTAAAAGGTTGCCAAAAAACTTCCAGCCAGTCGGTGTTTCATGCATGGGGATTTTCAAAGCCTGAGCGACACGATCTGCGGCCTGACTGGTCGGCATGGAACGGGCGATGCCTTTAAGTCCTTTTTGATAAGCCGGAATTAATTCTGCATTTGCTGCCAGAATAGCCAGACTGTCTGAAGGGGTAACAAATATACCGTGACCCAAAATCATATTGCGATCGCCATCGCCATCCGAAGCCGCACCAAAATCCGGCCCAATATCGGCAAACAGTTCTTCCACCAATTCTGCGGCGTAGGTTAGGTTGGGGTCAGGATGTCCGCCGGCAAAATCGGCTTGTGGAACACCGTTAATGACCGTACCAGCTTCTGCACCCAGACGTTTTTCAAGAATTTCTTTTGCATAGGGACCCGTAATGGCATGCATGGCATCAAAACGCATTTGAAAGCGACCATTACATAGCAGGGCTCTGATCGCTGGAAAATCAAAAATATCAGACATCAATTCAGCATAATCAGCAACCGGGTCAATAATATCTATCTGCATATCCTGTAAATATTGTGTCCCTACTTCTGTCAACGAAATATCTGCACATTCCAATATCTGGTAGGAAGAAATATGTTGGCTGTTTTGATAGATAGCCTCAGTAATACTCTCAGGAGCCGGTCCGCCATTACGGATATTGAACTTGATACCAAAATCACCTTCCTGACCAGCAGGGTTATGACTGGCAGAGAGTATCACGCCACCAAATGCCTGGTATTTGCGAATGACACAGGATGCCGCGGGCGTTGAAAGCAGACCATGCTGGCCGATAATCAGTCGTTTAAAACCATTGACTGCTGCCATTTTGACAATCGTCTGGATGGCTGTTTGGTTATAAAATCGTCCATCACCGCCAATAACCAATGTTTGTTCCTGGGTGTCGCCAACAGAGTCAAACATGGCCTGTACAAAGTTTTCCAGATAATGTTTTTGCTGGAAAACCCGAACTCGCTTGCGCAGTCCGGAGGTGCCAGGACGTTGATCATTAAACGGCTGACTAGTGATGGTGGTCGACATGATATTTCCTGAAAATGGCGAATAATTTTTGATTGGTTAATACAATGTGATTTTGCTTTCCACTGTGATTGTGTCTCACTATACTGAGAACATGTTACGGTCTCAACACTTCAGTAATGCCGCTTTAATGCGAATAGCCAGTTATGCTTCGGTTGCCACTGCATTAGCGCTTATTACTGCCAAGTTAACTGCCTGGTATATTTCTGATTCCATCAGTATTCTGGCAAGTCTTATTGATTCCAGTCTGGATTTATTGGCCTCTCTGGTTAACCTGCTGGCCATTCGTCATGCACTGCAGCCAGCAGATAAAGAACACCGTTTTGGTCACGGTAAAGCCGAGCCTCTTGCTGCATTAGGTCAGTCCATGTTTATTACAGGCTCTGCAATAATGCTGCTGTTTCAGGCCAGTGGTCGCCTGATAAATCCTCAACCATTGACCACCGGTATTGAGTTGGGGATAGCAGTGATGGTTTTTTCCATGCTAGCCACCATCGGTTTATTGTTTCTGCAACGCTTCGTTATCATTAAAACCAATTCGTCGGCCATTCGTGCCGACTCTTTGCATTATCGATCTGATTTATTAATCAATTTCAGTGTCATTATCGCGTTGTTTTTATCCCATTTCGGACTGATTTGGCTGGATCCGCTCATGGCGATTTTTATCGCTGTTTATGTTTTGTTCAGTGCCTGGAGGATATTAAGAGATGCTGTTGATCTACTAATGGATCATGAAATTACTGATAAAGAGAGACAACAGATAATCCATACAGCCTTAACGCATTCTCAAGCAAAAGGTGTACATGATTTACGCACCAGGCGCTCGGGCACTACGACCTTTATACAATTACATCTGGAACTGGATCCCGAACTGAGTCTGCAACAGGCCCATGATGTCAGTGTGGCAGTAAGTCAGGATATTCAGGGGTTATTTGATGAGGCAGAAGTTATAATTCATCAGGATCCAATCAACGATCAGTCAATTGAACAAAGCCTGGCTTAATCGCCGTATAATATAAATTTCGGGAGTACTATTCATTTGCTTGAAGAATTTTCTGTAGAGGTGGCCGTCGGGCTAAGCATTGTTGCAGTAATTGTTATCTCTTTACTCTATCGGCTTTTTTTTCGTAGAAGTCCTTCACAGCTCCAAATCGAGCAAGTGTTAAAACCTTATAAACAGGATGAACTTAACAATGTCATTCTTCCTGATGGGGTCGGCGGCATACTGGAAATTGAAAAGCTTTTTCTGCTGGAACAAGGTATTTTGATTTTGCGTGATTACCCGATTAGCGGACATTTATTTGGTGCAGAGCAAATAGAACAATGGACACAAATTGTAGATGGTCGCAGTTATAAATTTATAAACCCACTGCATCATCTTGAAAATGCCCGCCAGGCCATTCGTTCCTTGATTCCAAAAATGCCAGTGTTCTGTCATGTAGTTTTTACTGCAGATAGTAATTTCCCTAAAGGTAAGCCTGCATCCGTTTCGGTATTGACGAGTTTTGAGCAGGATATGCAGAGGTTATTTAATAGCCCGAAATTGCCAGCAGAAAGCCGAGAAAAAATGTGGAATGTGATTAAACAAAATATACGCAACGACGCTCAATCATTGATCAGGGAGTAAACGTGGACACGGCGACAAAACCATTGGTAGTGGCTATTTCATCACGTGCTTTGTTTGATTTGGATGAAAGCCATCGTATTTATGAAGAGCAGGGCACAGAGGCCTATTGCCGCTTTCAGATAGAAAATGAAGATGTGCCTCTGGAACCAGGTGGTGCATTTAATCTGGTCAAAAAGTTACTTGCCTTAAACGACAATAATCCCAAAACACCGCGGGTTGAGATTATTTTATTGTCACGTAACAGTGCGGATACCGGATTGCGGGTTTTTAATTCAATTCAACATCATAATTTAGGCATCATCCGCGCCGTGTTTACCTCCGGCAGCAGTCCTTATCGGTACGTTGCGCCATTTAGCGCCAACCTGTTTTTGTCTACCAGCCCTGAAGACGTACGGATGGCCCTTGAGGCTGGTATTGCGGCTGCGACTATCCTGCCATCAAACCTGGGACATAACTCTGAATCAGAACAGTTACGCATCGCCTTTGATGGTGACGCTGTCATCTTTTCGGATGAATCTGAAAGAATTTTTAAAGAACGTGGTCTTGAAGCTTTCACCGAAAATGAACAGCAAACTGCCAGGCTAGCTCTATCGGGTGGTCCCTTTAAAGACTTTTTAATGGCTTTAAATAAAATTCAAACTGAATATCCAGAAAATAGCTCACCGATTCGTACCGCATTAGTCACCGCACGTTCTGCTCCGGCTCATGAACGGGTCATTCGCACATTGAGAGAGTGGGGCATTCGTATTGATGAAGCCATTTTTCTGGGTGGGATGGAAAAAGGGCCTTTCCTTAAATCATTTGGTGCGGATATCTTTTTCGATGATCAGGAACGTCATTGCATATCTGCAAGAGATCATGTGGCAACAGGCCATGTTCCGCATGGTATTGCCAATCAGCTTATATTGAAAGATAACGACGAATGACACCAATTCCAGTTGCCGCACAACGGTTTATTCATCAGCTGACCAATAAACACATGCCGGTATTTCCAAATACCATGTTGGAGATTAACCAGATCCTGGAGCAAGAAGATAGCGCGGCGGTTGATGTTGCTCAGGTAATTCTTCGTGATGCAGCATTAACCAGTCGTCTGCTAAAAATGGCCAATAGCGTTTACTACAATCCACAGGGCCACCATATCAATACTGTATCGCGGGCGTTGATGCTGTTGGGATTTGAACAAGTTAAAGTCCTTGCACTGACACTGGTTTTGATTGACTCCCTAAAAGCCACCAAACGTCACGACAAAGTGCTTAAAGAAATGGCTGTTTCTCTGCATGCAGCTGTTCAGGCACAAAATATGGCAACCCTCTGTCATTCTGAAACGCCTGAGGATATCTTTATTGCTGCATTATTATCTCGTTTGGGGCATTTAACTTTTTGGGCGTTTGCTGATGAAAAAACCGTAACCGCTTTTGAAAGCAGAGATTGTAATGCTACTGCCGAAAGTGATGTATTGGGCTTTACACTTCAGCAACTTACTCAGGGCCTGGCAGAAGCCTGGTCGTTAAACGATTTATTAATCGATAGTTTTCGGCCGAATGTGAAGTCCGAATCCGTTCTGATAATTAGATATGCTGGTCAATTAGCGATTGAAACCAGTAACGGCTGGAATGCCGACAAACTTGATCCATGGTTTGAAAAAGTTGCGTCATTGACACACCAAAAACTGGAAACACTAAAGCCCTCTGTACATGAGAGTGCATTGTCGGCACAAAAGTTACTTAACCTCACCGGTAGTGAACGTGTGAGAGGTTTGATTCCGCTACCTCCAGAAGTAAAAGCTGAAGGGGAACAGCAAGATTTTTCCAGCGATTTAGAACCAGCAGCAGATTATCCAGCACCGGATCAATCCATGCAGTTACGCATTTTGCAAGACATTTCCCAAGCCATCCAGGAACATTGTGGCATCAATCTGATATTGGAAATGGTGATGGAGGGGATTTATAGGGGTGCGGGAATGGATAGAGTGATTTTTGCCGTATTATCAGCAGATAAAAAGCAACTGAATTGTCGTTATGTACTTGGCAACCAGAATGAACAGTTCTGTGAATTGTTTCAGATATCGATTGATAGCAATGCACAGACACTTTTTAAAGATTTACTCGCAGCAGAAGATGCCGTATTGATCGACAATTCACAACCTTCGCTGTTAAAAAAACTGCACAAGGAAAGTAATCAGCTAATGGCGGGCAAACCGATGCTGGCTATGCCGTTGAAAAAATCCAACAAACCGGTAGGTTTATTTCTGGCTGATAGACAAGCTTCTGACCGGGGATTAAATCGACAGGATCTGATTGCTTTTCGTCAATTTTGTCAGCAGGCATCCCTGGCATTCACCTTTTTGACAATACAAGGCTAGTTTTGGTTAGTTTATCTGGCTATAATGGCCGACTTGATTTGATATGAATGCATATTAATAACGATTTGCGAGAGTGGCGGAATTGGTAGAC
>Ga0114916_1002195_pt1 | contig 10416 bp, 11 predicted proteins | sample MalvirAntarct_66_FD_83501 | JGI IMG/M metagenome (GOLD analysis project Ga0114916, IMG submission 83501) | Marine viral communities from the Global Malaspina Expedition - Malaspina viral metaG Antarct_66 | ecosystem: Environmental > Aquatic > Marine > Oceanic | place: West Anvers Island... | reverse complement strand
GTATTATGTTACGCATAGTACTAAAATTTAACATTATTTTATGAATTTGTATTTTGAATTTATTGTGATATATTAGCTAAAAAATATTCTGAAATGCCTGTAAAACCTAGAGGAATTGATACTTTCATCATGCTGAAGCTCCCCTCAGCTTTTTTATGTGGAGTGCGTTTAAAATCGATGACTGACAGTTCGTGTATGACTTCAGTTAAGCATAGATGGATCAATCAAAATCCATTTAATTCGATGTTTTGGGCCGTACAAGGCATGGCAGCAGAGCTAGCTACCGGAGGGCTGATGTTGGCTTATATTAAGGAAAGTGGCCATCGCGTTTCTATGCTCGTGGCGAACAATAAAGCCAACTTTAGTAAAAAGGCTAGCGGTAGAATTACGTTTACCTGTAATGACGGACTCGCCTGTAAAGAGGCCATAGCTAAAACCATTAGCACAGGCGAAGGGCAAACCATCTGGATGCAATCTGTTGGAGTAGACAAAGATGGCGATATAGTTTCTACATTTGATTTTGAATGGACAGTGAAGGTGAAGCAGTGATTTAATGAGTTAATGATATACTAGCATTGGTATCAATGAGTGATTGCTATGAAGAATTACTGATTTAATGCATTGAAGATGTAACATTTCCTTCTTTCCTTCAACTTATCTTCTCAAAACAACTCAACCAAAACCTTGCTAAAATGACTGCACACGAAATAGACTACACCATCCATGGTGAAGAAATGCAATATGTTGAAATCGAATTAGACCCTAACGAAGGCGTAGTTGCCGAAGCAGGCAGCTTTATGATGATGGATGACGGTATATCGATGGAAACCATTTTTGGCGATGGTTCAAAGAAAGATTCAAGTGTCTTGGGTAAAATCTTCGGCGCTGGAAAACGTCTTTTAACTGGTGAGAGTCTTTTTATGACTGCTTTTTATAATTCGGTTTCTGGTAAAAAGAAAGTGAGTTTCGCTTCACCTTATCCAGGAAAAATAATTGCTATCGACCTAAATAAATTTGGTGGCAAATTCGTTTGTCAGAAAGACGCTTTTCTTTGTGCTGCGAAGGGAGTTTCTATTGGAATTGAGTTTTCGAAAAAATTAGGTCGTGGCCTCTTTGGTGGTGAAGGATTTATAATGCAAAAGCTAGAAGGCGATGGAATGGCTTTTGTACATGCTGGTGGAACTACTTCGGTAAAAGAATTGGGCCCAGGCGAGAAAATGAAAGTAGATACAGGATGTATTATTGGCTTTGATCAAACGGTAGATTATGATGTTGAGTTTGTTGGCGGTATAAAAAACACCTTGTTTGGTGGCGAAGGGCTGTTTTTTGCCTCGTTGACTGGGCCAGGAACTGTTTTCATACAATCCTTACCATTTAGCCGCTTAGCAAAACGCGTTTGGGCAGCTGCACCAAGAGGCGGAGGGAAGGATAAAGGAGAAGGCAGTATTTTAGGTGGTTTAGGCGATTTATTGGACGGTGACAACCGATTTTAACACAGTTTTGAATAAGTAATTCTTCCTTTTCTGAATAATTATTAGTACCTTGAGGGAAGTTAATTGTTAAAAAAAAACAGCGTATAGATTAAAACTACTTAACCTTAATTATTTCAAATACATATGGCTAGAGCAATGTATGATTACACCAAGGCTGTGCTTGCAAAAGTAAGCTTCGATGTAAATTTGTTTGCTAAAGAGTTGCAAAAAGCAATGTCCAGACTACTTCCTTACGAAATTGAGGAATTAAAAATCTGGGTTGATGCACTCATCAGACAAAACCCACAATTAGAGCAATGTTTAATTTATCTTAAATAATAGAGAAAAGCCTTCGAGACATCGGAGGCTTTTCATTTAATTTGGTTTCGGACTAATAATCTTTACATTCGAAAAGGCAATAGCACCGCGTATTACTCCTGAAATTACTTCATATAGCGCATTAATAATCTGCATCTTTAATTCGCTTTTACTGTATAATAAGCTTACTTCTCGCGATGGAGATGGCTCTTCGAAATAACGTAAGTTCTTTATCTGCTTTTCTGAAATATCTAGGGTGTGCAAATAGGGAAGCAGCGTCATGCCTAATCCTTCATTCGATAATTTAATTAGGGTTTCAAAACTTCCACTTTCTAATTGGAAATGCTCATCCGGACTCAACTTTGAAGCTTTACATAGATTAATCACACCATCTCTAAAACAATGCCCGTCTTCTAAGAGCAATATATCATCCAAATCTAAGTCTGTACGTTCTAAAATTTTCTTATCAACAAGTCTATGATTATCAGGTACATAGCCAACAAAAGGTTCGTAATATAATACCCGCTCCTTTATTTTGTCTTGTCCAAGGGGAGTAGCAGCAATGGCAGCATCAAGATGGCCATCGCTTATCTTTGAGATTATTTCATCTGTGGTGAGCTCTTCAATTTTTAGTTGCACCTTCGGAAAACGATTCGTAAAGTTCTTTAAAAACATCGGTAACAATGTTGGCATCACCGTAGGGATGATTCCTAGATGAAATTCGCCGCCAATAAAACCCTTCTCTTGGTCTACAACATCCTGCATCCTATTGGCCTCATTTACAATATTACGGGCCTGATTTACAATTTTACTTCCTAACGAAGTTAACTCAATAGGTTTCTTCGATCTATCAAAAATTTGAATGCCTAGTTCTTCTTCTAGCTTCTGAATCTGCATGCTCAACGTTGGTTGGGTAACGAAGGTCTTTTGGGCTGCCTTCGTGAAATTCTGTTGTTCAGCGACAGCAAGCACGTATTTTAGTTGTGTTATCGTCATGTCATTCGACTTTAGTCAAAGATACATATTGTATTGATAAAACTTATGGTACCTCATAGATTTTAAGAATATATCTATAGTAAAAATGCACCCATCATGGGTGCATTTTAGTTTTAAAGTGAGAAGGTGTACTGACTATAGGCTATTTACAATCTAATCTCCAAAGTGATTGGGGCTGCGGCTACTTCAAATTTAGCGTCGCTCCACATTGGTGGTCCAAAGCTCATTATGTTATTAGATACGCCATACATTTCTTTTGGCATTCCATTTAGTTCAAAATCCATTTTTTTGTTTCCGTTTTTGTCATGATACAATACGATACCATACGTTCCTGCAGGAATGTTTTTAAAAGTAACGGTTGCTTTACCATCAATGATTTCGCTTTCTAAGTTGGCAAGACCATTTCGCATAAATGTTTCTTGAGAATGTAATGAGAAAAATACAGACCCATCGTCGCTAGGAATAGGAACGTTAACGGTAATAGATGTTCCTTGGGTTATAGTTGGGGCTTGATCTGCCATTAAAGTGGGCGTTGCCACAGTGGTTTCAACTTGTGATTCATCTAAGGGGGATATTTCAGTTTGTGCAGTGATGATTGCTACTGTTAATGATAATACGAGCGTTAATAGAATAGTTTTCATATGGATGTGTTTAAGTGATTGTTTCTAATTACACTGCAAAAGTGCATAGAAATACCTTTCAGAAAAATAAAGAGATACTGACCTGTAGCATTTTCAGGATGAAATGTATTCTGAATCAATTTCAGAATGACAAGACTGTTAAATCAGCACTTTATCCATTCGACTGCGCTCAGTGTGACATTCTCATGGCAGACAAGCTCAGTGTGACAGATCGGGCTTGGAAACTAAAGCAATCCTCTTGCTTTTATCTCAAGATATTTATTGATTGTATTGACGGTAAGGTCTTTTGGATCTGTGAGTACCGTTTGGATGCCGCGCTTCTGAAGCTCTATTGCCATTAGTTTTTTGTCAAATTGAAATTGCTGCGCGATGGTCTGGTCAAATACTTCATGTATGTTTTCAGCCCTGCCCTCACTAAGCTTTTTTAGCTCAGTGTTTTCGAAAAATATTACTACCAATACATGTTTCTTCGCAATAGCAAGAAGAAACGGTAATTGTCTATGCAAGGATGAAATGTGTTCAAAATTTGTATAAAACAACAACAGACTTCTATGGTTGATGCGTCGCTTTACGAAGGCTTGTAGCGCGCCATAATCTGCATCTAAGAACTTTGTGTTTATATTGTACAAGCTCTCCATGATGTTGTTTAAATAGGTTTTTTTGGCTTGTGCCGGAAGGAAACTCCCAATCTTCGCACTAAAGTCTATAAGCCCAACCTTGTCGTTTTTTTTGAGTGCAATATTTGAAAATGCCAAAGCACTATTAATGGCATAATCTACCAACTTCAATTCTTCGAAAGGCATTTTCATCACCCTACTGGTGTCAATAATTGAATAGACAGGTTGCATCTTTTCGTCCTGAAATTGATTGACCATCAATTGCCCATGCTTGGCAGTGGACTTCCAGTTCACTGTTCGCACGTCATCTCCTGCCACATATTCTTTAATCTGCTCAAACTCCATGGTATTACCAATACGCCGTATTTTCTTAAGGCCCAGATAGGATAGTCTGTTATCGATGGCGAGGAAATCATACTTCTTCATCTGTACAAAAGAAGGATACACCTTGACCATTTGTTCGCTATTAAACGTGTAGCGGCGTCTTATGAGTCTGGTAAGCGTGCTCGTATAGCAATTTAACTTTCCGAAGACATATTCACCACGATCGACCGGGCGCAAGCCATATTGCAAGGTGCTAGACGACTTAGCTGCGACTTTTTTAGTTCTGAAAAAATCTCGCTTTTGAAATTGCACAGGCAATTCATCTATAATAGCTATTTGCGTGCTAAATACATGGTTGTTTTTTAATTGAATACTAACTTCGTTGTCATCGCTTAATGAGAACTTTTCTGGTAGGACGCGGGCTGCATAAAGTCCGTTAGCGCTATAAAGCATACTCATTTCAAAGAGCAGCAAGATTATCAGGCCTAGCACAATTAGCCAACTAATCCCATAGAATCCTTCGAGCCAATATGACAGCAAAAAAAGTGCAGCCATGCAGCCGAACGCGTAAAAAAAGCGCGGTGTGAAATACAGGGATTTGATGAATTTAATCACTAGCGAGGAATTTCTATGGATTGTGCGATCATGTCAATTACGGTTTCTGGCGTCATGCCTTCCATCTCGCGTTCAGGCGATAGAATGATGCGATGTGTCAATACTGGAGCAAGTCCGCGTTTTACATCTTCAGGAGTTACAAAATCACGTCCGTTAATCGCTGCGAAGGCCTTAGCAGCATTCATAATTGCCAATGAAGCTCTTGGTGAACCACCGAGATAAAGATGTGGGTGGTTTCTAGTTTTATCCACTATCTGTGCGATATACGTAAATAGTTTGTCCTCAATGATGATGTCTTGCACCTGACCTCTAAATTTCTTCAAGGCTTCTGGTGTCAAAACACCTTCAATTTGATCTTGTGGGTCTGCTTGTTTTCTATCGTGATGCGTTTTTAGAATAGTAATCTCATCATCTACGCTTGGGTAGCCTACTTTTATTTTGAAAAGAAAACGGTCCAACTGAGCTTCAGGTAAAGCGTACGTTCCTTCTTGTTCAATTGGGTTTTGCGTGGCCAAAACCATAAATGGATATTCCATCAAATAGCGGGTGCCATCCATTGTGATTTGCCGTTCTTCCATAACCTCAAAAAGCGCTGCCTGCGTTTTGGCAGGTGCTCGGTTAATTTCGTCAATGAGGATGACGTTTGAGAAAATCGGTCCTTTTTTAAATTCAAATTCTGACGTCTTCATGTTTAAAATTGAAGTACCCAATACATCAGAAGGCATAAGATCTGGCGTAAACTGAATCCTACTAAAATCTGTCTTCAATGTTTTTGCAAATAGCTTCGCTGTTATTGTCTTTGCTATTCCGGGGACTCCTTCAATAAGCACGTGGCCTTGTGCTAATAAACTAACGATGAGTAATTCAATAAAATCATCTTGACCAATAATAATTTTCCCTAATTGGGTCTTGATATTAGCAACTGCAGATTTTAGTTCGTCTAAAGGAATACGGTTATCGAAGTGTAATTCTTCGTTTTGAGCATCAGGATTTTCCATCGGGTGTATTTTTAAATGTTGAAATGTCTGTATATAATTTTATGAGTTCGGCTTCTACCGTATCTTCTTGGTTTTGCACTTTTTCAATAAAGGTAAATAGTTTCTGGGTGTCTTCTAGTGTATTTCCACTTCCGGCTGCCACCGCTTTCAGAAATCTTAAGTTTATATGCGCTGTTGGGATACGAAGACGAGTGCGTACATGCTCAAAAAACAATGAAATTTGTTTCAAAGCAATTTGATGATTTTCTTTTTTGTCGATATACATCCCAGCGATCGTCCGCGTATACGCATAGGTCCTATTCGTAAGTTGAGGTACCATAGGAATGGCTCGTTGTTTTCGTTTTCCTTCGAAAAACACAAAAAGTAATCCTCCAATCCAGAGCGAATAATATGCCCATTTCAAGCTTTTTGAATTCAGAATAATAAATAATGGTGAGGTGTTCACACGTTTTCCAGCCTTATAATGCATATCCCAAAAAACGGTTTGATCTGTGTCTAGATAGGATAAGACTTTCTCTGTGTAGGTGTTGTTGTCTTCTTCAAGAAGAAAGTAATTAGTGAATACTTCCGGTTGTGTATGTAGGTAAATTGTTCCTGCACCAAAGGGTGCTTCAATAAAGTTTGCGTGCGGATTGGTGATTTTGAGGGCGTCTCTATAGGTTTGTGAAACTCCAAGTATGCGGTGTTGTAGGGTGTCTATTTCATCAAAGTATACCACTTTCATTTCCCTATTTGATAGGTAAGGTGCTGCTGCTTTTAAATTCTTGTTAACGAGATTGAGTAGTGGTTTGCTGCTAATTTGATCAAAATACACATGATTCTTAGTGTCAACCTGAAGGGTATCTCTTAGTTTAGAACCAAGATCATAAGCGGCGATAAACATGGTATTGCCATTAGAAACCCAATCGAGTAAATTGTTTAATTCAGTTTCGTCAAAATCGATACGCGTATTAATAAAAAGGTAGGTCCCATTTATGTTGCTATCGCGTAATTTTTCAAATGGAGAAATTGAAACGTCCTCCAATGTTTTACCGAGTTTTTGTTTCAGTGCATCATGTAAGACATAGGTGCCAAACGGAATTTTATCAATTTGGGCATAACTAGGAAACCAATTTATTGGTTGCGCCTTAGTTGCTTCTGCATAGACCATTAATGCAATAAGCAGTAGAAAAACACCGAAGATGACCTTTTGAAATTTACTCATTGGCTTTCGGTTTTATGGCAACGAGACGGTGCTCTAGTTTGGCAAATGTTTTCTGTGCTTTTTTATAATCTTCTTCGGAAATATCAAAGCTACCATACCAGACATGGTCATAGAGGTCTGTCACTTTTATAAACTGCTCGCTGAGCTCTTTCTGAGTAATCTCGGCTATATAGTCTGTGTTCGTCTTGTCAAACTCATATACAATGACCTCAGACGTTGATGCTTTCTGAAGAATTAAGAGATAATAATAGCGAATAGCCAGGCGATAATTTTTGCTTATGAAGGCTTTAGTTATGAGCTTTTGAATATCCTTCGTTTTAATAATTTCTTCGTCTTCAGTGAAGAAAAACTCAGGCGGTTTCTTTTTTCCGAAGATACTTGCGCCAGGATTCAGCTTAAAAAATAACCAAATAACGAAGGCAACGGCGCCAATGACAATAATATAGGGCAGCACTTCTATTACAAAACCCCAGAAAGGGCCCGGTTCCACGCCGTCAAATACCCAATTCCAGAAGTTGACCCATAGATCACCAACCCAGTTTTTAAAACGCACCCACCAATTTTCTTCTACTTCGGCTTCCGTATAATCAAAGGCCTTCTCATTTTTTAAATTTTCGATAGTGTTGTCATCTAAATCCAAAGCACTCCTATGGCTGTCACGATCATATTGTACTTCTTGATCCGGAGCATCTACAGCAGCCTGCTCTTGTGATAAGGCAGTACTTCCGAAGAAAAACAAAAACAACATGAGATGGCAAATGCGCATTATTCTTTTCCTATAGCATCAATAGATTCCATTGTTCCTGTAAAGTTTTTACGCTCATTTAGATTATAATAGACAAATACACTGCAAATTACAATCACCGTGTGAAGCATATACTGAGCAATTGCAGCTATAGTAGTGAGCGCAATATAAATCCAGTCAAACATTTCTGCTGGATTTGGGGATGCTTGACTTGTCATGGTTAACATCTTAATAAATAAATAGATGTACTGCGGAATGTTAAAGATCATCAGTATAAAATAGTAGAGCAAGAACATCACTAAAATGGTTGCGAAGGTAATCCACCATTCACCTTTTATGAGACTAAAGCTATAGCTAATAGAATCTGATATGCTGCGACCTTCAAGAATGTGAATGGAATAGGTTGTAATTAGAACGATTGCTACATAGATGCCTGGTGCAACGCACATAATTAAACCAACTGTAGAGATGATTGCAACTAAAAAACTAAGACCAACAAGGCTCCAAAAGCGGTTTCTAACGCCAGTTTTAACCTCAAGATCATCTACAATGCCATTGTTTTTTACATAGGATTTAATGTAGTGAATTATGGTCCCATAAAGCAATGCATAAAACGCAATTGCCGCAAACATGAGAACAAAAAGCGATATAAATGTATTCAGTGTGAAGCCGTCTAAGGTATTTGGGCTGCTAAAATCACCAAAGCTCCCTAAGGTGGTGTGCATATAGAACATATAGGCCGCAATCACTACTACTAAGGCAGGGCCAGCAATTTTAATAATACTCCCAAATAAATGCTTCCATTCATGTCGCAAAAATTTGAAAGTGTCCGTTATAATAGATCCTAAGTCGCGTTTTTGTTTAAATTCAATGTAGTTGTCCTGCATAGCGTTTTTTAAGTTTTATGGGGTAGAATACGTAATAGAATAATATAAGATATAATGAGCCGCTAATAATTAATACTGCCAACCAGTCTGGCATTTCGGTGTGCCTGGTTACAAAACCTTCGAGAAATCCAGCAATGATGAAAAAGGGGATGGTGCTTATTAATATTTTTAAGCCTGCTTTTGCACCGCGCACAAAAGACTGGAGTCGGGTGTACGTTCCGGGGAATAGTATGCTACTTCCCAGGACCAAACCGGCACAACTGGCAACAATTATCACCGAAATCTCAATGGTTCCATGAATCCATATAGTTCTGGCAGATTCCCAAAGCATGCCTTGATCATAAAAAAAGTATTGAAACGAACCAAGCATGACTGCGTTGCTCATGATAATGTAGATGGTGCCTAAGCAAAGTAAGATGCCAAATGCGAAGGCCATTAAGGCCACTCTGATATTATTAACGGTAATCCCTAAAAACATTTGGACTTCTTCCATGTCTTTGTAAACCGCCATAGGATCTCCGTTTTCTATATTTTCCATGGTCATATTCACATAGCGATCTCCAAGAATAAGGCGAATAAAGTCGCCATCTGTTGCTGCTGAAAAAGCTCCAATCAAGGTAAAAAGACCAAAAATGAGTAAGGCGATGAGCAGCTGTCTATGATATTGTGAGAAAAACAGCGGAAATTCGTGCGTATAAAATGTAATAAGGCGCTTTCTTGATTCCCTTTTCGTTTTATATATTTTTTGATGCGCTAAAACCGAAAGACCGTTGAGGTACCGGAGTGTATTGCTTTTTGGGTAGAAGGTCTGTGCGTAGCTTAGGTGATCTGTGATTTCAACATAAAGCGCGCTGAGTTCATCCGGATTAATTTGAATATTATTCCTAAGAACGCTTTCAAATTTTAACCATTTGTCTTTATTTTGTTTCGCAAAGGCAGCTTCGCGCATAAGCAACAGTTGTTTTAGTCCAAAGAAACAGATTAAATGGATAATTTTCAAATAGAAACGGCCCAAAATGTCAACATTGTTCAAAATGTTGCAGGTATTGGGGATCGTATGCTGGCGTATCTAATAGACGCTCTTGTGCTGGGGGTTTATATTATCTTGTTGTATGTGGTTGTTATCGGCTTTTTTATTTCTGAAATGGATTTAGGAGATAGCGCCATGTTTGTTCTTTTTATGGTTGCAGGACTGCCCATTTTACTTTATCATTTGCTTTTCGAAATGTTTTGGAATGGTCAATCTCTAGGGAAACGTGTTATGAAAATTCGTGTGGTGAAAATTGACGGCTCGAAACCTGCTTTTTCAAACTATCTACTACGTTGGTTATTACGGGTAATCGATTTTACTTTGGCCAGCGGTGCTGTGGCCTTGGTGACTATTTTAATGAATGGAAGAGGGCAGCGTTTAGGCGATTTGGCCGGTAATACCACCGTAATTTCTGAAAAAGCTCCAGTCCATTTTTATCAAACTATTTTGGTAGATATCCCAGATGGCTATGAGCCAAAGTATCCACAGGTAACTGTTTTTTCAGATTCGGATATGCAAACTATCAAAGAATTGTTTAGAACATCTAGATTTGGTGGGAACCATAATGT
>Ga0114916_1002193_pt1 | contig 10419 bp, 10 predicted proteins | sample MalvirAntarct_66_FD_83501 | JGI IMG/M metagenome (GOLD analysis project Ga0114916, IMG submission 83501) | Marine viral communities from the Global Malaspina Expedition - Malaspina viral metaG Antarct_66 | ecosystem: Environmental > Aquatic > Marine > Oceanic | place: West Anvers Island... | reverse complement strand
GAGCTAAAATAACTTATAAATAAGATTTTGACATGTTATATTAAGTATAATATCTCAAGATATGTTTGATAATCAGTATTTTTAAACTTGTCCATGTTTTGTCCAACAACCTAAAACAGAAATAACAAATTAAAATCGATAGTTTTGTTCAGCGCAAACTTTAAATACTACAATACAAAAAAGGTATTGAAAAGTTATTAAAGTTCTGAAGGGAGATAGGGTTAAATTACTTTAACCTGATGTGATAAACAAATCTAGTACAATGTGGTATTGTACATAGTATTCCCAGTAAACCAATCACGTTCTCCCTTCGGATTTTAATTTCTGGAATTTAAAATGAATACTAAATCACATAGATAAAAAACTCGATTTTGTAGTTTGGTTCAAAATTTCATTCAATCAAATCACTTAACTCTGCAGTATTCTATCGAACTCCTTTCTGGATTTTTATTTTCGGAAATACCAATACAGTCTTTATTTTTAAAAACTGCATTCCACTCTTTTGTTGTTGAATTACCATAAAGTGAGAACAATGGTGCCGCTAGTTTTAACTCTGAAATAACAAATTCAAAATTGGAACTTCTTTTTATACTCTTCACCCATTCATCTCCTTCTGACAGAAAAAGTTGAACATATTTGTTGTCATTAAGCTTGACAACTGTACTAGAAACTTTGCCTGATTTATCAACTTCAATCTCAACTTGTATCCCTTGAAAAAGACTCCTTCCTTTTAACTCCCAAACTCCAGCAAACTGACTCTTCGGTGTTTTTGAAAAATGACTATTATCGCACGAGATCAAGCTCAATGTTATCATTAAAAAGAATACAGTTTGAAATTTCAGTCTCATGATACTTTTCTATTTTTCACATGGCAATTTATAATCCCAATAAAAGTCTTTAAATGTAATGCGCGATTCATACCAAATAGTTTTCGCTTTAACTTCAAGCGTGTCATTCTGTTTAAAAGTAATATACTGCTCAGCTTTCGGCAGCATCAAATCACTCTTATCAAAAATAATTTTACCTGTAGATTCTAAATCCTCAATCAAATCATCTTGTCGATCTGAGGCTAAACCTCTTGCTTTACATTGTACAAAATTTGATTTATCTATAAAGACTAATGCCGAATCCTTTGGTAAGCGCAAAAAGGTGCCTTCACCTTTTAGTTTTTCAAAACGCTGGGGCCTTTCATCTTTTTCTAAGTAATGAATCACAGAAACATAACTATCCTCATAAATGGCAAATTGTATGCGTTGCATTTCTTCTCCAGAATCTCTTTCAATGATATAAACCTTCGGATAAACTCCTTGATCTTTTAAACTTTCGCTGAAATTGACATCCCCCTGTGCCATAAACTCATACAAAACTTCTTTGGTAATGTTATTTTGTTCTAACTGAATTAATTCTTCATCTTGAGCAACAATGACTTTATCTAAAATAGTATTCTTCACTCTATTCTGAGGAGTCCAAGCACATCCGCGATTTTGAAAAAAGAAAAATACAAATACTAGTCCAATGCTAAAACCAATCAAATAGAACCTCAAGCGTTTCCAGAAACCTTTCATGAATTTTGAATTACGAATTTATTTGAGGCAAAAATAGGAGTAAAGTTACATTCCCATCAATAAAAGTTCAATTTCTTTATAGCGTAGATCAAACACTTTACCTAAAATTTCACTTGTGAGGGTTCCTTTGTACATGTAAACGCCACTTCTGAAACCATAATCTCCTTTGATCAACTCTTTACAACCGCCATGATCTCCCATTTCCAAAAGAATAGGCGAAAATATATTTGAAATGGCAAAAGAAGCTGTTCTGGATACACGAGAAGCAATATTTGGCACGCAATAATGTGTCACACCAAATTTATCAAATGTTGGTGACTCGTGATTGGTAACCTCTGAAGTTTCAAAACAACCACCTTGATCGATACTTACGTCAATTATTACAGCCCCTTGCTTCATGTTACTCACCATATCTTCAGTTACAATACAAGGTGTTCTCCCTATCGATGAACGTACTGCTCCAATAACAACATCTGCACGCATCAGTGCTTTAGAAAGTACCTTTGGTTGAATAATAGAGGTGTATATCCGATCTCCTATTGAGCTTTGTAATCTTCGCAGTTTGCTTAATGAATTATCAAATACTTTAACGGAACTACCTAACCCTATTGCTGATCGAGTTGCGAATTCACCAACAGTACCTGCTCCTAGCACAACAACTTCTGTCGGTTGAACCCCAGCTATTCCACCGAGCATAACTCCCTTTCCGTCATTAAATGAACTCAGTAATTCTGCTGCAATTAAAAGTGAAGTAGTTCCTGCAATTTCTCCCATAGCACGAACTACAGGGAAATGTCCTTCTTTATCTCGAATGTAGTCCCAAGCGATCGCTGTCACTTTTTTCTCCATTAACTTTTGAAGAATTTTTTTGGGCTGCATGGTAATCTGTAAAGCTGAAATCAATGTTTGTCCAGAAGTCATCATTTCAACCTCTTCTTCTATGGGAGGAGAAACCTTGAAAATAATATCACACTGAAAAACTTCTTTTGGGTCGTAAACGATTTGAGCACCTGCCTCACTGTAATCTTTGTCTGAAAATTTAGCGTTTACACCCGCTTTGGTCTCGACTTTTATTTCGTGTCCATTAGCTACTAAAAGTGAAACAGCCTCTGGGACAAGTGCCACACGACGTTCTTGAAAAGAGCTTTCTCTAGGCACTCCAATATTCAATCTTCCTTTCTTTCTTGCAATCTCCAACATCTCTTCCTGAGGAATGAGATGCCCTTCTTTCATAAGGTTTTTAATGATCTCTGGATCTGTTATCATAGCTCTACTTCAATCGTACGACCGTCGTTATCGTCCTTTGTTATAGTTACCCATACGGAGTTTTCGGGCAAAAGGTTATCAATATTTTCTGCCCATTCCAAAAAAACATAGTTATCGCCGTATAAATACTCTTCTATTCCAATATCAAAAGCTTCAGATTCGTCATTAATCCTGTATAAATCAAAGTGATAAACTGTGCCGTAAAAAGGACTTTCATACTCATTAACATAAGCATAAGTTGGTGAAGAAACCTCATCAGTAACTCCCATAGCTCTAGCTAAATAAGAAATAAAAGTAGTTTTACCAGCTCCCATTTCTCCTTTAAAAGCAAAAACGCGATGTCCTTCCACAGCTTCTAAAAATGCCGTGCTCACATGAATAAGATCAGATTCCTTGCTTGCGTAAAACTTCATTTAACAAAATTATGCTGCAAAAATACTACTTTGGAGACATCTCAACATACGGAATTAATATTTCTTCCAGAGAGATTCCTCCATGCTGAAAAGTATTTTTAAAGTAATTTACATAATAATTGAAATTGTTCGGATAAGCGAAAAAGTCATTATTTCTACAGAAAACAAATTCACTTGAAATACTATCCTTCGGTAAAAATGCGTCTTCAGGATTCTTTACTTGAAACACTTTCTTCGCATTGTAATCAAGGTTTCTTCCGACTTTATATCTCAAATTTGTATTTAAACTTTTCGGACCAACAATTTTCACAGCATCATCTACTCGAACTGTTCCATGGTCTGTTGTTAAAATAACTTTTGCCCCTGTTTGCGCTATTTTCTTAAAAATATCTTGAAGTGGAGAATGTTCAAACCAGCTTTCGGTTAGAGATCTGTATGCTGCTTCATCATCTGCTAATTCGCGAATTACTTTCATGTCTGTTTTAGCGTGAGAAAGCATATCCACGAAGTTGTAAACGATAACGTTTAAATCATTATTTTCTAATTGATTAAAATTATCACTCAGCTTTTTCCCTGCATCCAGATTGGTGATTTTATTGTAACTCACCTTGAGATCTTTTCTTCCAAGACGCTCCAATTGCTTTTTGAGCAATTCAAACTCAAAATTGTTTTTCCCTCCTTCAGCCTCTTCATTTGACCAAAATTCAGGATATTTCTTAGCTATTTCCGAAGGCATTAATCCCGCAAAAAAGGCGTTTCTAGCGTATTGAGTTGCTGTAGGAAGAATAGAATACACAATATCCTCCTCATCAAAATTGAAATACTTTCTCAAAACTGGACGAAGCATTTTATACTGGTCGTAACGCAAATTATCGACAACTACCAAATAAGTAGTTTGATCTAATTTCGGGTGAACTCTGTCTTTAAACAAAGTATGTAACAACTGCGGACTCTCCTCGACTCCATTCACCCAATCGAGGTAATTATCTTCGATGAAACGCGAAAACTGATTATTTGCATCTTTTAATTGCATTTCAAGTACTTCCTGCATTCCCTGGTCTTCCAGTTCTGCAAATTCGATATCCCAGTAAACTAATTTTTTATAAATATCTGCCCATTCTTCAGCATTTAAATTATCTGTTAGTTCCATTCCAATTTGACGGAACTCGCGTTGATAATTGGTATTTGTAGTTTCTGATACTAGTTTACTTTGATCCAAGTTCTTTTTTAAACTCAGTAAAATTTGATTTGGATTCACCGGTTTGATAAGGTAATCAGCGATTTTACCACCAATTGCTTCCTCCATGATACTTTCCTCTTCACTTTTTGTGATCATAACTACTGGAACCAGCGGTCGAATCAATTTTATCTTGCTCAAAGCGTCCAAACCTGAAATTCCAGGCATGTTTTCGTCCAAAAAGATAATATCAAACGCAGTTTCCTCACATTTTTCGACAGCTTCTCCTCCACTATTTACGGTCTCAACCTCATACCCTTTCTGCTCTAAGAACATAATATGTGGTTTCAATAAATCTATTTCATCATCTGCCCAAAGAATTTTTACCTGCATTGTCTTAATATTTTTAATTTTACAACGATTTCTAAAAGTATTGATTTGCGACCAAATCTCAACATAAATAACAAAAAGAAAATTATTAACGACCCGGTATACGGTTTTATTTCCCTGCCGAACGATATAATTTTCGACTTAATTGAACATCCCTACTATCAGCGGCTGCGTAGAATAAAACAATTGGGGATGTCTCATTTGGTTTATCCTGGTGCGTTGCATACTCGATTTCATCACGCATTGGGTGCAACTCATTTAATGACAAAAGCAATTCAGAGTTTGCGTCGTAAAGGACATGAAATAACAGACGAAGAAGAAACTGCTGTTTTGATTGCTATCCTCTTACACGATATTGGTCATGGTCCTTTTAGTCATACACTAGAACACGACATTGTAAAAGACATCAATCACGAAGAATTATCGCTTTTATTCATGAAGCGCTTGTCTGAAGAATTTGACGGTAAACTTGATTTGGCTATTGAGATTTTTGAAGATAAATATCACAAATATTTCTTACATCAACTGGTTTCTAGTCAGCTCGATATGGACCGCATGGATTATTTAAATCGCGACAGTTTTTACACTGGGGTTTCAGAAGGTGTCATTGGAAGCGATAGAATCATTGAGATGCTGGAGATTAAAAATAATCAATTAGTCGTTGAGGAGAAAGGTGTTTATTCTATTGAAAAATTCTTAGTCGCACGCAGACTTATGTACTGGCAAGTTTATATGCACAAGACAGTCGTAGCTTCAGAAGTTATGCTCACTTTTATCTTGAGAAGAGCGAAAGAACTGATTAAAAATGGAACAGATCTTTTTGCAAGTCCTGCTTTTAAATTATTTCTTCATAATGATTATCAAATTGAAGATTTCCATAAAGACAGTAGTTTGTTAGAGGCATTTTCTCAATTAGATGATACAGATATTCTGGGAGCTATTAAAGTGTGGCAAGATTGTGACGATAAAGTACTCTCACTTCTTTCAAAACAGCTCATCAACAGAAAGCTATTCAAAATCGAAATAGCAAAAGAACAATTTTCTGCCGAACGTATCGCTTTTGAAAAGAAAACTTTAAAAGAACATTTTGATATAGAGGATGATGAAATAAAGTACTTTGTTCATACGGATATTCTCACAAATAACGCATACAACGAAAAGCGTGAAACCATTAATTTACTTATGAAAGACGGGAGTGTAAAGGATGTCAGTAAAGCAGCAGACAATTTGAACATTCACGCGCTTTCTGGTCCGGTGGAAAAATATTATTTATGTTATTCCGTTGAGAGATTATGAAATTAAAACAATCTGATGTTAAAAAATAAATACTAATTCACCTAAGTAGTTTATCTCTTTTTATATTTTTGAAGAATGGAATTTTCAGCAGAACAAATTGCGGGCATACTTGAAGGAACTGTAGAAGGCAATCCCAATATTACTGTAACAGGACTTTCTAAAATTGAAGAAGGTCAATCTGGCACTTTAACATTTTTGGCAAACATGAAGTACGAAGAGTTTATTTACTCAACGGGAGCTTCGATTGCTATTGTAAATAAAGATTTTAGCCCCAGCAAAACTCTTCCTTCATCATTAACGCTTGTAAAAGTGGAAGATGCTTATTCCTGTTTTGCCAAATTGCTGGAAGTTTACGACCAGATGCGTCAAAAGCAGCCTGGAATTGAAAAAAATGCAACTATTTCAGATACAGCTAAAATCGGTAAAGAAGTTTACATTGGTGCTGGAGCTTATATCGGAGACGATGCAGTGATTGGTGATCATGTAAAAATATATCCAAACACATTTATTGGAGATAACGTTACGGTTGGTGATCACACGTTGATTCATCCAAATGTTTCTGTCTATCACGACTGTGTTATCGGTAAAAACTGTCTTATTCATGCAGGAGCTGTAATAGGTGCGGATGGATTTGGTTTTGCTCCGGATGAAAATGGAGAATTTCAAAAAGTTCCACAAATTGGAAACGTAATTTTAGAAGACAATGTTGATATCGGTGCTAATAGTACGATCGACCGAGCAACGCTTGGTTCTACGATTTTAAGAAAAGGCGTTAAGATTGACAACCTTGTTCAAGTAGCACACAACGTAGAAATCGGAAATAATTCTGCCATGGCTGCACAAGTTGGAATTGCTGGTTCAGCTAAAGTTGGCAAACACGTAATGGTAGGTGGTCAAGCGGGAATCAGTGGACATATTAAAATTGCTGACAATACGCAAATCGTAGCGCAATCAGGAATTCCTGGAAGTGTGAAAAAATCTGGAAAAATATTGATGGGCTCACCAGGAATTGAAATCGATGACTTTAAAAAATCGTATTTTGGCTTCCGAAAGCTGCCTTATATTTTGAATAAATTAAGAGAATTAGAAGAAAAACTTAAATAAGACCATTCGGTTTGAATTGACTATGGCTGATAAACAAAGAACATTAAAATCCTCAGTTAAACTACAAGGAGTTGGTTTACATACAGGAGAAAAAGTAGAGTTAGAAATTTGTCCTGCACCAGAAAATCACTGGTACAAATTTCAAAGAACAGATTTGGAAGGACAACCAATCATTGATGCTGATGCAGACAATGTTATTTCTACTGAAAGAGGTACAACTTTAGAACAAAACGGAGGTAAAGTTTACACTACTGAGCATGTCTTGGCAGCACTTTACGGTATGGAAATCGACAATGCTTTAATAAAAGTTTCAGGTCCGGAAATGCCTATTATGGATGGAAGTTCTGCTCCTTTTGTAGAAGCAATTGAAAAGGCTGGTATCGAAGAACAGAATGCTGAAAGGAATTACTTTGAATTAGATGAAAATATTCCTTGGGAGGATACAGAAAAAGGAATTGAGTTTCTTGCTGTTCCAGATAAAGAATATCGTCTAACTGTAATGGTTGACTACAATTCGCCTGTTTTGGGAACACAGCATGCAACAATCTACAAAATATCAGATTTTAAAGAACAAATCTCTACATGTAAAACATTTGTTTTCTTGAGAGAGTTAGAATATTTAGCAACTCATGGTCTCATTAAAGGGGGTGATGTTGACAACGCTATCGTTTTAGTTGAAAGAGATGATGTTAAGCAAGAAGAATTGGATCATTTAGCGAAACTGTTAGGAAAAGAAGAGCTAGAGGTTCAAATCAAGGGGATTGGTACTTTGAACAACTATAAAATGAAATTCCAAAATGAACCAGCTCGTCATAAATTGCTTGATATTGTTGGTGACTTGGCATTAGTTGGTCGACCAATTAAAGCACACATTTTAGCTGCTCGTCCTGGACATTCTGGAAACACTCGTTTTGCTAAAGTTCTTAAAGAACAAATTAAAAAACAGGCTAAAGCGCCGAAGAAATTTGATCTTGAAAAAGAACCAGTTTTCGATATCAATCAGATTGAGAAAATGCTTCCTCACCGCTATCCATTTTTATTAGTGGATAAAGTGCTAGAGATTACTGAGGATTCAATTGTTGGTGTCAAGAATATCACAATGAATGAACCACAGTTTACTGGACACTTTCCTGGAAACCCTATTTTTCCGGGAGTACTTCAAATCGAAGCAATGGCTCAGTGTGGTGGGATTTTTTCATTGAGCACAGTTGAAGATCCTCACTTGTACTCTACTTACTTTATGAAGATTGATAAAGTGAAGTTTAAACAAAAGATTGTCCCTGGAGACACAGTCGTTTTCGAACTAAAATTACTTTCGCCTATTAGAAGAGGATTAGTAAATATGTCTGGAAAAGGCTATATTAACGGAAATGTTGTAGTAGAAGCAGAAATGCTTGCTCAAGTAGTAAAAGATAAAACAGAGAATGATAAGTAAACTTGCTTCAGTATCTTCAGATACCAAAATAGCTGATGATGTTATCGTTGAGCCATTCACATCTATTTATGAGGATGTAGAAATAGGAAAAGGATCACATATTGGTCCTAACGTTACTATTTATCCTGGTACGCGAATTGGTGAAAATGTTAAGGTTTTTCCGGGGGCTGTTTTGGGAGCTGTTCCTCAAGATTTAAAATTTGGAGGGGAATACACTACTGCTGAAATTGGAGACAACACTACAATTAGAGAGTGCGTTACAATTCATCGAGGCACAACGGACAAATTAAAGACTGTTGTTGGTAAGAATTGTTTGATTATGGGCTACGTTCACATTGCACATGACTGCACTTTAGGGAACAACGTTATTTTAGCAAATTACGTGGGGCTTTCTGGTCACGTTCAAATTGAAGATTATGCCATTTTAGAAGGAAAAGTTGCAGCTCAGCAGTTTATGCATATCGGAGCACATGCTTTTATTGCTGGAGCTAGTTTAATACGTAAAAACGTACCACCATTCGTGCGTGCGGCTAGAGAACCATTAAGTTTTGCTGGTGTGAATGCTGTAGGAATGAGAAGGAGAAATTTCTCTGAAGAGGATGTGAAATTAATTGAAGATATTTATCGAATAATCTTCGTTCAAAACAATAATATCACTAAAGGATTACAATCATTGAACGATGAGCTACCCGACTCAGAATTGAAAAAGATGGTGGTGGACTTCATTAAGAATAGTGAAAAAGGAATAATTAGAGGTTTATTATAGATACTATGCTATCAAAGAAGACTAAATACGCAATACACGCACTCTCTTTTTTAGCAAAGAAGGATAAAAGTAAACCACAATTAATTGCGAACATTTCAGAAGAAACTAATACTCCAAGAAAGTTTCTGGAAGCAATACTACTTGACCTCAAGAAAAATGGAATTCTAGGTTCAAAAATGGGGAAAGGAGGTGGTTATTATTTAATGAAAGACCCACGCGATGTCAAACTCTCGACTATTCTCAGGTTATTTGATGGTCCTATAGCCTACGTTCCGTGCGCAAGTCTCAATTACTATGAAAAATGCGATGAATGTGAAGATGAGGAGAATTGTGGTCTTCATCACATTATGGTCGACGTAAGGGATGAAACACTTAAGCTTCTTGAGAATAAGTCGATTCAAGATATTTTAGATAAGGAGGTTTAGATTTTAATCCTTAGCATCGATTGTACATAAAATCAGTGACGATTTACGAGTGACATCATCTCGCGTAGCGAGATTTAGTGACGAATTTGGAGGGCGATGTTAGAGCGTGAATATTGTCCATACAAATTTATCTATTGGGTGGATATATCTAAGCAAATAACAACACTGACAGTCAAAAAGGCCTTTAAAGGGTATACTATTTCGCCCCCTCATTCGTCACTAAGACAAGCCTGCGCAGTCGTTGTCACTCGTCACTACATCAGAGAAAAACTAAGAAACTTTCAGAATATTACTGACATTGCTTCTTTCTCGAATTCTAATTTTTTTATTCGTTAAAATCTCGTATGCTCGTTGTTTTTCTAACAGTCGATACCAAGTAATTGCTGGGATAATTTTATTAGAATGAATTTCCAAACGAATTAATATCTTTTCATTTGGTTTTCTATGCTGATTGAGTATTTGACTTAATTCTGTCTCTGCAATGCTAATATCGCGCGCAAACTCTTTATTTTTCATATTTAATATATCCAAATAACTTCTAAGAAAAAAACCAAAAGATTGTTTCGAGTCATAATTTGGACT
>Ga0114916_1002191_pt1 | contig 10428 bp, 13 predicted proteins | sample MalvirAntarct_66_FD_83501 | JGI IMG/M metagenome (GOLD analysis project Ga0114916, IMG submission 83501) | Marine viral communities from the Global Malaspina Expedition - Malaspina viral metaG Antarct_66 | ecosystem: Environmental > Aquatic > Marine > Oceanic | place: West Anvers Island... | reverse complement strand
AGCCCAGGAAGCGGATGCGCACCAGATCGTCGTCGGGCAGCTTCGACGTGGCGTGCCGCTCGACCGCCAGTTCGAGTTCCTCAGGCGACATGCCGCGGCCGTCGTCGACCACCGCGATCAGCGCGCGGCCGCCGTCGCGCAGGGTGACGTCGATCCGCCGGGCGCCGGCGTCGAGCGCGTTCTCGACCAGTTCCTTCACCACCGACGCCGGCCGCTCCACCACCTCGCCGGCGGCAATGCGGTTGACCAGCGTCTGCGGGAGGCGGCGGATGGTCATGGAAATACGGGTTCCGGCTGCGTTCGGGCGGCTTCGCTTATGGCCCGCCCCTCGTGCTTCGAGACGAGGCCGCTCCCGCGGCCTCCTCAGCATGAGGGGCTACGCAATCCTAGCATAGTTCCGGGCGCGCCCCATCCTGAGGAGGCCGCGGAGTGGCCGTCTCGAAGGACGCCGGAGGGCCGAACTCACCCCCCGGCGATCTTCGGGATCAGGTGGATATCGCTGTCGGGGGGGATCGGCTCCATCAGGGTGTCCTGGCAGATCACGCCGTCGATGGCGACCGCCATGCTTTCCTCGACCTGGTTGCCCAGGCCGGGGAAGCGGCGGTCGAGTTCGCGTACGAGCCGGCCGATCGTGTCCGCCTTCACCTCGAACTCGGTCTCGCCGCCGGTGAGGTGGCGGGCGACCGAGCCCGAGACGAAGACGCGGGCCATGGGGCCCCTACTCCGCCGCCATCGGCAGTTCGCCGGCGTCGAGGGCGGCGCGGATCTTCGGCGGCGACATCGGCAGGTCGTGCATGCGCACGCCGATGGCGTCGCGGATGGCGTTCGCCACCGCGGCCATGGGCGGCACGATCGGCACCTCGCCGACGCCCTTGGCGCCGAAGGGGTGGCGCGGGTTCGGCACCTCGACCATGACCGCGTCGATCATCGGCAGGTCGGACGCCACCGGCACCCGGTAGTCCAGGAAGCCGGGATTCTCCAGCAGTCCCTTGGCGTTGTAGATGTACTCCTCGTTCAGCGCCCAGCCGACGCCCTGGGTGACGCCGCCCTGGATCTGGCCTTCGACATAGGTCGGGTGGATCGCCCGGCCGACGTCCTGCACCGCCGTGTAGCGCAGGATGGTGACGTGGCCGGTCTCGCGGTCGACCTCGACGTCGCAGACATGCGTCGCATAGCCGGGGCCGGCGCCCTGGGCGTTGACCGAGACCTCGGCGGTGATCGGTCCGCCGGTGCGCCCGGACTTGGACGCGATCTCGGCGAGCGGCAGCGGCTCGAACTCGCCGGCGTTCGGACCGGCCGGATAGGCCGTGCCGTCACGCCATTCCACCGCCTCGGCACTGATGTCCCAGAGGGCCGCGGCGCGGGCCTTCAGCTGCTCGACCACCTTCTCCGCGGCCTGGCTGACGGCCATGCCGGTGGCGAAGGTGACGCGGCTGCCGCCGGTCAGGAACGAGTAGGCGATCGACGCCGTGTCGCCGACGATCGGGCGCACCCGCTCGACCGGAATGCCGAGCACCTCGGCCGCCATCATCGCCATCGAGGCGCGGCTGCCGCCGATGTCGGGATTGCCCGACACGACGACGACCGTGCCGTCCTCGTTGACGTGGACGGCGCCGCTCGACTCGCCGCCGATGTTGAACCAGAAGCCGCAGGCGACGCCGCGGCCCTGGTTCGGGCCGAGCTTCGCCTGCATGTTCGGATGGCTCTTCGCCGCTTCCAGCGTCTCGACGAAGCCGATGTCCTTCAGGGTCGGCCCGTAGGCCGCCTTGGTCCCGTCCTTCGCCGCGTTCTTCTCGCGCAGCGCGATGGGATCCATGTTCAGTTCGCGCGCCAGATCGTCCACCGCGCTCTCGACGCCGAAGGCCGAGATCGGCGCGCCGGGCGCCCGGTAGGCGGCGACCTTCGGCCGGTTGCTGACCACGTCGAAGCCGACGACCTTGACGTTCTCCAGGTCGTAGCAGGCGAAGGCGGTCATCGCCGCCGGTTGGACCGGCGAACCGGGGAAGGCGCCCGCCTGGAACTTCAGCAGGCATTCGGCCGCGACGATGCGGCCGTCCTTCATCGCGCCCAGCTTGACCTCGACGACGCCGCCCGAGGTCGGGCCGGTGGCGCGGAACACGTCCTCGCGGCTCATCACCATGCGGACGGGCCGGCCGGACTTGCGCGACAAAGCGAGCGCCAGCGGCTCGAGATAGACGAGCGTCTTGCCGCCGAACCCGCCGCCGATCTCGGCCGGCATCACGCGGATGTCGGAGAGTTCCATGCCGAGCAGCTTGGCGCAGTAGGCGCGAACCATGAACTGGCCCTGGCTGGAGCACCAGACCTGCGCCTGGCCGTCGCCGCTGACCGATGCGACGCAGGCGTGCGGCTCGATATAGGCCTGATGCACCGGCTTGGTCGTGTAGCGGCCCTCGACGATCACCTCGGCCGTCTTCATGGCGGCGTCGACGTCGCCCAGGATGAATTCCACCCGCTTGGCCACGTTCGACGGCTTCTCCGGCTTCGGCGAGACACCGGCCGTGAAGACGTCGTCGTGCAGCAGCGGGGCGCCGTCCGCCATCGCGTCCTCGACGTCGATGACGTGCGGCAGCACCTCGTACTCGACCTCGATCAGCGCCACGGCCTGGGCCGCGGCCGCCGTCGAGGTCGCGGCCACCGCGGCGACCGCGTGGCCTTCGTAGAGCACCTTGTCGCGCGCCATGCAGTTCCGCGACAGGTCGCGGAAGTTCATCGGCCCCTCGCCGACGAAGGCTTCCTCCGAGGCGATCTCGGGGAAGTCCTTCGCCGTGACGACCGCCTTCACGCCGGGCAGGGCCTCGGCCTTGGACGTGTCGATCGAGAGGATGCGCGCATGGGCGTGCGGGCTGCGCCTGATGGCGCCAGTCAGCATGCCCGGGAGGCTCATGTCGGCGCCGAAACTGGCGCGCCCGGTGACCTTGTCCGCACCGTCCGGACGGATCGGGCGGGTACCTACGACCTTGAGCTTCTTGGGATCGCTGACGTGGTTCATCATGCCCTCGCTTGGCTCGGTGTTTCGCCGCGCAGCTCCGCGGCCGCACCCATCACGGCCTTGATGACCTTGTCGTAACCGGTGCAGCGGCAGAGGTTGCCGGCCAGCCAGTAGCGCGCCTCGGTCTCGGTCGGGTTCGGATGGTTGTCGAGCAGCGATTTCGCCGCGACGAGCAGGCCGGGCGTGCAGAAGCCGCACTGCAGCGCGCCTTCCTGGAGGAAATGCTGCTGCAGCGGGTGCAGCTTCTCGCCCTGCGCCATGCCCTCGATCGTGCCGATCGAATGGCCCTCGGCCTCGGCTGCCAGCACCAGGCAGGAGCAGACGATGCGGTCGTCGACCGTCACGGTGCAGGCGCCGCAGTCGCCCGAGCTGCAGCCTTCCTTGCTGCCGGTCAGCCCGAGCTCGTCGCGCAGGACGTCGAGCAGGGTCTGGTGCGGCTCGCACAGGAACTCGGTCGGCTCGCCGTTGATGGTGGTGGTGACGTGCGTTTTGGCCATTTAGCGCTCCCCTGCGCGCTTGAATGCGATCGCGGCCGCGCGGCGTGCCAGGACGCCCGCGACCTTGGTGCGGTATTCGATGGTGCCGCGCTTGTCGTCGATCGGCTTGCACGCCGCGCGTGCCGCCGCGTCGAGCTTCTCGAGCGCCGCGTCGTCGAGTTTGCTGCCGATCAGGGCCTTCGCCGCGTCCGGCACGATGACCGCCGTGGGCGCCACGGCGCCCAGGACGACCATGGCGTCGGTGCAGACGCCGCTGGCGTCCAGCGTCACGTTGACGGCGGCGCCGACGACGGCGATGTCCATCTCGGTGCGCGGAATGAAGCGCAGATAGGCGTCGGCCGAACGGGCCGGCCGCTTCGGCAGCTTGAAGGCGATGATCATTTCGTCGCGCGCCAGCGACGTCTTGCCGGGCCCGACGGCGATGGTTTCGACCGGCGCCTCGCGCTGGCCTTTCGACCCGGCGATGACGCAGGTCGCCCGTGCGGCGATGAGCGCCGGCACGCTGTCCGCCGCCGGCGACGCGTTGCACAGGTTGCCGACCAAGCTGGCCCGGCCCTGCACCTGGGTGGAACCGATCAGTTCCATGCCCTCGACGACACCCGGCCACGCCTTCGACAGCGCCGCATGCTCGTCGAGCATCGCCCCCGACGTCGCTGCGCCGATGAGGAAGCCGCCATCCTCTTCCTTGATCCCGATCAGACCCGGGATCCGCTTCGTGTCGACGATCAGGTCGGGACGCACCCGGCCAGACCGCAACTGAACAAGCAGGTCGGTCCCGCCGGACAGCAGCTTCGCCGTTCCGGTCGCACCCGCCAACGCCGCCACGGCCTCGTCAACCGTCGCGGGCGCTACATATCGCAATCCGTCCATATCCATCCCTGGCTTCGTTGGCTGGGCACTGGACGCGGCCGAGGCCCCGTCGGCGCCCCTGTTGCTGGGTTGGCTCTTCCATCCCCGCGTCTAAGCTTACGTGCTCGCCGGCCCGCGCGCTACCGGGTCCCGACATGTTTCCGCACACGGCCGCAAATGCCAGCGGAAGCCGCCGAAAGCGGCTAGAATCAGCGCACCGGCACGGCCGTCGTGTACTTGATCGTCTCCATCGCGAAGCGGGAGGTGACGTTGGTCAAGTGCAACCCTGCGATGAGCTTCTTGTAGAAGCGGTCGTAGGCGGCGATGTCCGGCACCACCACGCGCAGCATGTAGTCGACGTCGCCGGCCATCCGGTAGAACTCCACCACCTCGGGCATGGCGCTCACCGCCTCGGCGAAGCGTTCCAGCCACTCGCCCGAATGCTCGCCCGTGCTGACGCTGACGAAGACCGTGACGCCGCTGCCGACGCTGGCGGGGTCGAGCAGCGCCACGCGCTTCAGGATCACCCCCTGCTTCTCCAGCTTCTGGATGCGCTTCCAGCAGGGCGTCGGCGACAGGCCGACGCGGCCCGCGATCTCGGCCAGCGACAGGCTCGCATCCTCCTGGATGGCACGCAGGATCTTGCGGTCGATGTCGTCCATCTCTCCGGGCCCCTCCCCGTAGCGGAAATCCGCCGCCCGATGCGGGCGATCTGAAAAGATTGTGCTTTCTACGCCGCCCATATTGCCCAAAACAGAAAAATATTTCTACATTATCAGCCTGCGAACCCGTTCACGGCGCTCCAATGATCCCGATTGCCCTCGACCCGGCCCACCTCTCGATCGCGCTCGTCGGGCGCGGCGACCTCGCCGTGCGGCGCCTCGGCTCGCTGCGCGCCGGCGGCGCCACGGCGACGACCGTCTATTCCGATGCGCCGCGCCCGCTGCTGGTCCAGGCGGCGGGCGACCGGCTGGTGCGGCGGCTGCCGACCGAGGCCGACCTGACGGCGATCTGGCTGCTCTGGATCGCCGACCTTCCGCCCGATGCTGCGCGGGACTTGGCGGCGCGGGCGCGTGCGGCGAAGGTTCTGGTCAACGTCGAGGACGACCGGCCGAACTGCGACTTCCATAACGTCGCCCAGGTGCGCCGCGGCGACCTGCTGCTGACCGCCTCGACCAACGGCGCCAGCCCGGGCCTCGCGTCGATGGTGCGCGAACAGCTGGAGCGGACCTACACCGCCGACTGGGCCGAGCGCCTGGAGCGGCTGCGCGGCCGGCGCGCTTGTTCCGCCTGATCCAAAGCCCTTCTTATGCCGCGCATAACGAGGATAAGATTCCGTTCTGGCCCCGGTCGCCGCATCATCCGCCTCGCACCACAGACGAGGCCAATTCGATGAACGCCGTCACCGAGATCGCAGAGATCGTGCTCCGCCCGAGCACGCCGGGGGACATACCGGCGATCACCGCGATCTACGGCCGCGAGGTGCGGGAGGGCCGGAGTTCGTTCGAACTGGACGCGCCCGACGAAACGGAAATGACGGCGCGGCGCGAGCGCCTGGTGTCGGCCGGCTACCCCTATCTGGTCGCCACGGTACGCGGCGAGGTCGCCGGCTACGCCTATGCCGGCGCCTACCGGCCGCGCCCCGCCTATGCCGGCACGGTCGAGAATTCCATCTACGTACACCGCGACTTCCACGGCCGCGGCATCGGCCGCCTGCTGCTGCGCCGCCTGATCGCCGAGGCAGAGGCCGGCGGCTTCCGCCAGATGGTGGCGGTCATCGGCGATTCCGCCAACCGCGCCTCCATCGCACTCCACGCCAGCCAGGGTTTCGAGTCCGTCGGCACGCTGCGCTCGGTCGGTTGGAAACACGGCGTCTGGCTCGACTCGGTCCTGATGCAGCGCCCCCTCGGCCCCGGCGACACCGCCCCGCGCTAGTCGAACAGTGCGGAGACGCGGGCGAGCACGTCGGCGACGATCGCGTCGGGGACCCGCTCGACGAACCGACCGCCACGCGCGGCGAGGTCGAGTGCGCGGATCTGGTGGCACAGCACGACCCCCGTCGTCGCGGTACCCGCGTCGTCCAGCGGCACCGCGAAGCCCCGCATCCGCGCAAAGTTGCCGCCGCTCGTGATCGGGGCGACGATCGGGGTCCCGAGCAGGTTGAAGGCGCGGGGTGTGAGCACGAGCACGGGACGCGCCTTCGCCTGCTCGCGTCCCTTCGTCGGATTGAGGTCGACGCGCCAGACTTCACCGCGCTGCATCAGAGCATCTCGCGCCCGACCGGTTCATCGTCCCGCCAAGCCTGCTCTTCGTCGGCGATCCCGGCGTCGGGGTCGCACTGAGCGATCAGGTCGGCAAGCGCATAGCGCGGCTTCGCCCGCGGCTCAATGATGAGACGCCCGTCCGCGACGCTGAGGTCGACCTTCTGATTCGGCGTCAAACCGAGGCTTTCGAGCAGTGACTTCGGGATGGCCACCATCACGGAGCCGCCGACGGTGCGGAGGGTTGCGCTGGACATAACCGCCTCCTGTTATACTCGAATATAATATGGCGTCTTTTTGCTTGAGCCGCCAGTGGGCTGGAGGACGGCTGCGGAAGCCCCCATATCCCTGCCATCGCGGCCTCCGTGAGGACGACCTCACCCGCGTTAAGGGGGCATCGGCGGGGACGGCCCTGCCTTCGGACATCGGGGTCCGCAATGGCATGGATTCTCCTCTTCGTCGCCGGCCTGTTGGAAATCGGCTGGGCGATGGGCCTCAAATACACCGACGGCTTTACCCGCCTCGTTCCCACCCTCGCCACGCTGACTGCCATGATCGTCAGCATCGGCCTGCTCGGCCTGGCCCTGAAGAGCCTGCCGGTCGGCACCGCCTACGCGATCTGGACCGGGATCGGCACGGTGGGCACGGCGATCCTCGGGATCGTCCTCTACGGCGAGCCGGCCGACGCCCTGCGGCTCGCCTGCATCGCCCTGATCGTGGCCGGGATCGCCGGCCTGAAGCTGCTCAGCCCGTAGCCGGGGCGAGCGCCTTCAGCGCCTCGACCACCTCGCGCAGCCCGCGGTGCAGGACCTTGTCCCGGCGCAGCACGAGGCCGAGTTGGCGGCTGAGCGGCGGGTCGAGCGGCCGGACGGCGAGGCCCTTCTCGCCCGCCGGCACCGCCATGCCCGGCAGCACGCCGCAGCCGAGCCCGGCGCCGACAAGCTGCTTGATCGCCTCGACGTTGCCGAGTTCCATCACCGGCGCGATCGAGACGCCGGCCTCGGCCGACCACAGGTCGACGAGGCGCCGGGTGTGCGCGCCCGGCTCGTAGAGGACGACGGGCCGCCGGGCCAGCCAGTGGGCATCGACGGTGTCGGGCAGGTCGGCGGCATCGTCGGCGGCGGTGAAGGCGACGAAGGGGTCGTCGAGCAGCGGCGTCACGTCGAAGATCCGCCCCGGCGTCGGCAGGGTGAGCAGGCCGACGTCGATCCGGTTTTCCTCCACGGCACGCGCCAGGTCCGGCGTGTTGCCGGTGACGACGACGATCTGCAGCGACGGGAAGGCCGCGCGCAGCCGGCGCAGCAGAGGCGGCAGCAGGTAGGTGCACGCCGTCGCACCCGTGCCGAGGCGCACCTGGCCAACGGTGCCCGTGGCGTGCCGGTCCATGGCGGCGACCGCGGCGCCCACGGCGGCGTCGATGGTGCGGCAGTGCGCCAGCAGTTCCTCGCCGGCGAGGGTCGGCGTCGCGCGCCGGCCCAACCGCTCGATCAGACGCACGCCGAGACGCCGCTCCAGGCTGCGCACCTGCTGGCTGATCGCCGGCTGCGTCAGGTTGAGCCGTACCGCCGCGGCGGAGAAGCTGCCGCGCTCGATCACCTCGACGAAGGCCCGCAGATGGTCGAGGTGAAGGTCCCGCACCCAAGGCCCCGCTTATCCGCTGCATAACCAACCAAACATTGGCTTATGCGCGGCGGCGCCGCAATCTTCCCGGCGATTGTTACGGATCGATGACGGGCCGGGGACGGCCCAGGGACGGGGCGGGATGATGGGGACCGAAGCCGGGGCGCGCCCGGATCTGCCGGGAGCGGTCTCGCGCCGCACCGTCTGGTGCCTCGGCCTGTCGCAGCTCGTCTGCTGGGGCATCACCTTCTACATGATCGCCCTGTTCGGCGAGCTGATCGCCGCGGACATGGGCTGGAGCCGGTCCGCCGTCTTCGGCGGCTTCTCGGCCGCCCTCGTCGTGATGGGCGCCACTTCGCCGCTGATCGGCCGGCTGATCGACGAGCGCGGCGGCCGGCCGGTCATGGTGGCGGGATCGTGCCTGTCGGCGCTGGGCTGCGTCGTCATCGCCTCCGCCCACGACCTCGCCGTCTACTATGCCGGCTGGCTGTGCCTGGGGCTCGCCATGCGCATGTGCCTCTACGAGGCGGCGTTCGCGGCGCTGGCACGCATCGCCGGCCCGGCGGCGAAGCGGCCGATCTCGCAGATCACCCTGCTCGGCGGCCTCGCCTCCACCGCCTTCTGGCCGATCGGCCACGCCCTCGCCGAGGCGTTCGGCTGGCGCGGCGCCCTCCTCTGCTACGCCGTCATCGCACTGATGACGATCCCGCTGCATCTCGCGATCCAGCCCGACCGCTTCGCGCATCCACCCGCGCCGAAGACCGCCGACGGCCAGCCCGTGGCGGTTCCCGGCCGGTTCCTGGCGGGGCTCCTCTACGTCACCAGCGTCACGCTGGTGAATTTCCTGGCGTCTGGCATGTCGGCGCACATGATCGGGCTGCTCGGCGGGCTGGGGTTGGCGGCGGGCGCGGCCGTCTGGATCTCCACCCTCCGCGGCATCGGCCAGTCGAGCGCGCGGCTGTGCGACGTGCTGTTCGGCGGCCGGCTGCACCCGACGGCGCTGAACCTGATCGCGACCGGCGCGCTGCCCATCTGTTTCGTCGCCGGCCTGTTCGGCGGCCTCGTGCCGGCGGCCATCGCCTTCGCCTTCCTCTACGGCGCCGGCAACGGTCTGCTGACGATCACCCGCGGCACCCTGCCGCTCGTCCTGTTCGACCCGCGTACCTACGGCGCCCTGGTCGGCCGGCTGCTGGTGCCGAGCTTCTTCCTGTCGGCCGCCGCACCGCTCGTCTATGCGGTGGTGATCGAGCGGTTCGGCGATGCGGCGGCGCTCGCCATGTCGCTCGGCATCGCCTTGGTCATCGTGGCGGCGGGCATCGTCCTCTACGCCCGCTTCGGCCGCGGGCCGTCGTCCGCACCCTAACGCGCGGGTGCAGCGCTGGCGCCCATGCCGAAGAAGCCCTGGAGGAAGGGTGCCAGCTTGCCGACGCGGCCGGCCACGGCGCTGCGGTCGACCGCCTCCGGGTCGAGCAGGACGTCGCCCAGCGGACGGTGGTCGAGCCGCACGTCGGCGAGCAGTTCGCCGCGCGTGACGCGCCCGTCGCCGTTGGCGTCGAAGCTGTCGAACAGGGCGGGCAGCCCGGCGGTGTCGACCAGCCAGACGCCGAGGGAGGCACCGGTGCGCTCGGCGGGGGTCAGCTTCGGCCCCTTCCAGGCGAGCCAGGCCTTCAGCTCGCGCCGCACCACGTCGAGTTCGTCGACGGACAGGCGGCCGTCGCCGTCGCGGTCGGCGAACGCCAGTCCCAGGTCGACGCAGCGCCCCGACGCCTCACGTTGGCAGACCGGTCCCGACGACGCGACGAACCGGTCGAAGCGGCCGACGGCCGCCGTCGGCGGCGTCTCTGCCGTGGCAGGGGGCGCAGGGGGCGCCGCCCGGACGGGGACGACCGATGCGGGGACGGCGAAGGTCAGGGCGAGCAGCGCGAGGGCGGCGGTTCGGATCATGCGCGGATCGGCACTCCAGGACACGGACGGTCACGGTGACGATCGAATATGGCGCAGGAACGGCGAACTGCCAGCCGCCCCGAGGCGCGTTGCCGCTACTCGAGGGTTTCGAGCAGGCGGATCAGCAGCTTCGCGCGCGGCTCCAGCGAGGAATAGTAGAGATGCTCTTCCTCGGTGTGCGCCCCCGCCCCATCGACGCCCAGGCCGTCCAGCGTCGGAATGCCCAGTGCAGCCGTGAAGTTGCCGT
>Ga0114916_1002190_pt1 | contig 10432 bp, 10 predicted proteins | sample MalvirAntarct_66_FD_83501 | JGI IMG/M metagenome (GOLD analysis project Ga0114916, IMG submission 83501) | Marine viral communities from the Global Malaspina Expedition - Malaspina viral metaG Antarct_66 | ecosystem: Environmental > Aquatic > Marine > Oceanic | place: West Anvers Island... | reverse complement strand
GGACGGCGGGGGGAGCCATTGCGGGCGCGGGGTACACGACGAATAGGCGCGCGGGCCTAGTAGGCGTGCTGTGGGAGTCCCCCGAAGCGCTGCTCTAGCACTCGACGACGGAAGTCGAAGATCGCCTGTACGCGACGCTGAACGATCAGCAGGTTCACGATGTCGCCGATGGGGCCGAAGCCCACGTCGTAGTGGACGATGTCGCGCATCTCGACGCCGCCCGGGATCTCCCGAAAGTGGTGCTGGTGGTGCCAGAACTTGTACGGACCGAAGCGCTGCTCATCGACGAACATCTGGTGCTCGATGACGTGCGAAATCTCCGTCACCCATGTGACAGGCACCTTTAAGAGCGGCCGCACCTTGTACTTGATGATCAGGCCCGGGTGCATCCGCGCCGGGAGGTCCGTCTGAACCTCGAAGCCCATCTCCGGCGGCGTGATGACGGCGAGGTTGCGCGGGTCGGAGAAGAAGTCCCACGCCTCCTCGATCGGGATCGGCAAACGCTGTGAATCGGCCATTCGATGCAGGGCCATGGTGGCCTCCTGTGGGTCGCCCCTCCGCGGTTGATCTGCGAGCGAGCGCCCCTAGTGGCTGGTCGCCGCCTGCTGCGCTCCACCCTTCGAGGCCTTCCCCGTGGCCTCGCGGATCGCTTCGGTCGCCGTCCCGTACTCCCAACGGAAGCCCGCATCCGCCAATTTCGCCGGGACGATGCGCTTGCTGGCGAGCAGGAGCGGCCCGGCCATCTCGCCCAGGACGAGCTTTAGGGCGAACCCCGGGACGAAGAACAGCGTGGGGCGCTTCAGTACGGAACCGATGACCTTCGTGATCCCGGCGTTCGTGATCGTCTCGGGCGCTGCGACGTTCACGGGACCCGACACATCGGAGGTGAGCAGGAACTCGACCGCCCGCACATGGTCACGGATGTGCACCCACGGGAACCACTGCCGGCCGCTGCCCAGTTTCCCGCCGACGCCCAGCTTCACAGGGCGCGTGAGGCGCTTGAACGCCGGTGCATCGCCAGAGACGACGAACGAGGTGCGGGCGATCGCCACGCGCGAACCGAGCTCGGACTCGGCGCGGCTGCCCTCGGCCTCCCAGTCGCGACAGAGCTGAGCGAGGAAGTTGTCGCCAGGGCTCGCCGACTCGTCGAGGCGCTCCTCGCCGCGGTCGCCATAGACGTCGACACCTGAGCCCTGCACAAAGACCGAGGGCCGGATGCCGTGCAACTTCAGTTGGTCCACGAGCACGCGAGTCGAATCGATCCGGCTGTCACGCAGCACCGCCTTGCGCTCAGCGGACCAGCGCTTCGCGCCGATGTTCGCCCCGCCAAGGTTCACGACGCCGTCGATGCCCTCGAGCGCCTCGCCGCGGATCCACCCCTCGTCGGGATTCCAGACGGCCTTCGGGTCGCTCTTGGCGCCGCGCTTCATCTCGACGACCTCGTGCCCCGCGCTCCGAAGATGCGCGGTGAGGGCGGAGCCGATGAGGCCGCTGCTGCCGGTGATGGCCACCTTCACGATGTGCCGTGCCTTTCTGCGGAGACCGCCTCCGCGTCAGTCCTGACGAAGATGCTACGCCTCGTCGCTTAACTTATGCAAGAGGACATCAGAAGTTGTGCAGGGATTGATCAGCAGCCGGAGGTGCAAGACGGGACTCGAGGCCAACGGCACTCGCCGTCCGCGACAGGCGATCTAGGCTTGCCACCTAGCGCGAGGGCCGACAAACTCTGGGGACGCGGCAGGGTAGCTCAGTGGTAGAGCAGCGGACTCATAAGCCGTTGGTCGGGGGTTCAAATCCCCCCCCTGCTACCAGCGACACACAAACGAGGGCGTCCCGAGAGGGGCGTCTTCGCTGGCTTCGGTGTCCTCACTCCGCCCGGTATCGCTCCACGCGCGGAACGGCGCCGGCGGCGCGGGCGCCCGCGTCGAAGCGGCCAAACTCGGGCGAACTCAGCCACCGCTCGGCATCCTCGGCGCTGCTCCAGCGCGAGGTGTAGAGCAACGATCGTCGGGAGACCCAGCGGTGCGACCTCGCTCGGCCGGGGAACCGTTGCGACTGGTGATCGAGGCGGCGGAACCGCCAGAACTGACGTGGCATTGCGATCACGCTGCCGAGGTGCCAGGCGTTTAGCAGTACGACCTCACCTGCCTCAGCTCCGTCCTCAGGCATCCTGCCTCCCTCCAACACGACGCTCCGTCGCCCGCTCTTGCCCGGCTTCGCCTTCGGCACCCTCGTCCGAGTCCTTCTGTCCGAGGGTGAACAGGTCGCCAACGCTCACGCCGAGCGCCCAGAAGGCGACGAGTCCGGAGACGTTGATCCACAGGTTCACGAGGAAATGGGTCGTGAGCGCGTAACTGAAGGCGACTTGCTCGTCGACACCAGCGATGACGAGGACTCCGCTCACGAGCGCCTCGTACGGGCCGATGTTCCAAAGCCCGAGCGGTATCGCGACGGCAAGGTTGGCCGCGACCATCGCCGCCAGGAACACCGGGAACGACAACTCGAGGCCGAATGCCTGGCCCATCGCGGCGAACACGCAGGCTTCGAGCAGCCACGCGGGGAGCGACAGCCCGACTGCGCCGGACGCTCGAGGGACGGAGCCAAGTGCATCCAAGCCCTCCTGTAGGTTCCCCATGAGCCCCTGCACGCGTTCAGGCAATGGCAGTTGTTGCCCTCGCTTCCGAAGCAGGACCGCGAGCGCGAAGGCGACGAGGGCGACCGCCACCAGTGCGAGGATGACCGGCGTGGTCACGCCCGGGACTCGGCCCATATCCAGGAACGCAGCGCCGAGGCCCATGAACAAAATGAACACGATGCCGTCCAGCGTCGCCTCGACGACGAAAACCGACCCAGCGACGCCTGCCCTCGACATCCCGTAACGAGAGGCGAGGACCTGGATCTTTGCGACATCGCCCGCGCGAAACGGGAGCAGGTTGTTCGCCATGTTCCCGACGAGGAACGCGCCGAACAGCGCGAGTTGCGGTGGACGTCCGACGCCGCGGAGCAGGTAGCGCCAGCGGAACGAGTCCACCAGCTTGGCGCCGCTGAAGAGCGGGAGCGCCACGGCCGCCCACCACAGGTTGATCCCGCGGACCGTCTCCCACAGTGAACCGAGGTCGATCACCCGCACGACGAGGAACAGGAACACGGCAGTCACCGCGACCTGGAAGCCAACGCGGAGTAGCAGCCCTCGGTCCACGCGTTCCTCCAAGGGGTGCATCGCGGGACGCTTGTCACGATGGTGCGCCGCCGGCGCGATACGCCCGCCGTGGATGCTAGTCAACTGCGGTTGAGCCACCGTGCGACAGCAGACGAGTGACTGCCTCCCGCGTCCTCGTCCGTGCAGGCGTTAGCCGCTTGTGACACGAGGGGCGATGAGTGTTACTGCGCCGTTCTGGCTGGTGGTTATGTTCGAGTTGTCAGTCCCCTTGGGCTGGTTCGCCGGGCGGCGCTCGGCGAAGGGCGGATCGAGAGACCGCAGTGGGGTCGGCGACACGCAGTCAACGAACCCGTGGTAGGAGGACGAGTACATGGCTTCCGAAGTTAGGACACGACGAAGCGCAGACGATGGTGACTCCGGGATGGTGCGGATGGAGCGGGGCATGGCCCTGATCCTGGCGATCACAGCCGCAGTGCTGGGCGTGATCGGATTGCTCCGCGGGTTCGGAATCGTTGGACCAGGCGGCATCGATGCAGATATCGGCGGGATTGCCGAGGCTGGAGGAGTCCAGGCAGCTGTCGAGAGCGACTTCTGGGAGGGCATCCTCTGGATGCTCCCGGCGTTCGCGTTCGGGATCATCGCGTGGCAGTACGCGAGCGCTCGAGCTCATAACGGCGACGAAGTGCAATCTCCGATGCGTGCCGTCGCGCTCACGCTCGCCGGGACCACTATCGCCCTGGGGGTACTCGCGCTCCTGGTCGGCTTCGGGATGATCAATGCTGATGCCCAGCCGACGGACGGCGTCCTGTGGGGTCTGACGGCAGTGCTCGGTGGCCTGCTGACCAGCGCAGCCCACGCGGCGATCCCCTCGCCCGTACCGGACGAGGAGTACCTTGTCGCGCTGGTGGACGCGCGGGTCGCCCCAGGCGCGACGGACGTTCGGAGCCAGGAGGGGCGGCGCGGGATCCCCTAGTGCTCGCCGCGAATTGAATCGATTTGTTATGAATCGCTACTGCACCACCATTAGTTGTTGATTCATACCCGGCACCTCGGATAGCCTCTGACCGTAGTCGCTATCCGAGGTGCTGATGTTCGACCCTTTCCGACGCATGCGCCTGCAGCGCCTCGCCCACCGGGTGAGGGTCGCGCGCAGTCGAGGCCTCGGCGTCTACATGCAGGAGTGGCGGGACGACCAGGTCGACGGCCACGCCGGCGAACCCACCCACATCAGCGCCCACGATGTGCTCGGCTGGTGTCGCGAGACGATGGCCGCAACTCGCCGTCCGTTTGGCCTCGCACGGTTCGACCTCGCGATCGCGGCGGCGTCGGCATCCGTGGGGCGAGGCAGCCTCTCGCTACCGCGCCTCGCCCCGACCGACCTCTACCCCGGAGATGCCCTAGTCGCCGAGGTCGAGCGGTTCCTGCACGACCACGGCCCGGTGACGCACGTGGCCGCGGCGCTCTTCTCGTGGGGCGATGCCGCCCACGCCATCGAGGGCATCTAGTCCACCTCGGCCGTAGACCCACACTCCAAATCGAGCGTTCCTCCCGCCCCCCGACATGACACGCGGTCGTTATCTGGCCTCGCTTGCTGTTGCCCGCGAGGCGGCTGGCGAATGCCACCTTCGAGGTCAGCGCTCTCACCCGGCTCCGGATCAAAGTCGGGTTTCGACCAGCGCTGGAACACCTTGAGGGAGAACCGATGCCAACACCACAGACGTGGAGGCGACGCCCGTGGCGAAGCCTTGCCCTGCTCGCGTCGCTGGTCGCCGCCATGGCGTTGATCGTCGCCTGTAACGGCGACGATGACGGAACCCCAACGACCACGGATACGGAAACCACGCCGACGCCGGCGGCCAGTACGGCGGAAGCGACCCCAACGGCTTCGCCCACGGAGACAACCACCGAGGGCAGCGACGAGCCGGCACCGTACGCGATCGCAGATACACCGGTTGGCCTAGAGATGGTCGCCGACGACCTGACCGCGCCGGTTGACTTCGCCGCACCCGATGACGGCAGCGGCCGCCTGTTCGTGGTCGAGCAGACGGGGACGATCCGCGTCGTCAGCCCGGATGGCGAGGTCCTCGGCGAGCCGTTCCTCGACGTGACGGATCGGCTGGTCGAGATGGACGAGGGCTACACGGAGCGTGGGCTCCTGGGGCTGGCGTTCCACCCGCAGTACGCGGAGAACGGACGCTTCTTCGTCTACTACAGCGCCCCGCTCGCCGAGGGCGCTCCAGAGGGCTGGGATCACACGAGCCACCTCTCTGAGTTCCAGGTATCCGCTGACAACGAGAACGTCGCGGACGCTGGCTCGGAGCAGGTCATCATGACCGTGGACCAGCCGCAGTCGAACCACAACGGTGGCCACATCACGTTCGGCCTGGACGGCTACCTCTACATCCCGCTGGGTGACGGCGGTGGCGCGAACGACACGGACGAAGGCCACACGGAGGATCTCGGCAACGCCCAGGACCTCACGAACGTGCTCGGCAGCATCCTCCGGATCGATGTCGACACGCCGGGCGAGGGCGGACAGGCGTATTCGATCCCTGAGGACAATCCGTTCGTCGACCGAGAGGACGTCCCATCCGAGATCTGGGCGTACGGCGTCCGGAACCCGTACGACATCAGCGTGGACTCCGAGGGCGAATACAGCATCCTGGTGAGCGACGCCGGGCAGGAGCTGTTCGAGGAGGTCAGCATCGCCCACGCGGGGGACAACCTCGGGTGGAACATCCGTGAGGGCACCCACTGCTTCGACCCGGAGAACACCGAGACCCCGCCCGAGCAGTGCGCCGATACGGGCGCCGACGGCGAGCCGCTCGTCCACCCGGTGATCGAGTACGACCGGAGGAACTTCGGCACCGTGGTCACCGGCGCCTACCTCTACCGCGGGACGGAACTCCCCAACTACCAGGGCCAGTTGTTCTTCGTCGAGTGGAACACCGCCACCGGTGATGGCGCTGACGGCGCGGTCTTCGTGGCGGAACCTGGCGACCAGATGGCGGCCACCGGTGTCGACGAAGGCCTCTGGGACTTCGAGCGCATCGAGCTCGAGCAGCCCGACGGTACGTCCGAGGAAGGCACGGGAACGGGCTTCTACATCACGGCGATCGCCGCCGATGCTGAGGGTGAGCTCTACATCCTCGCGAACAACGCAGCGACGCCGGAGGAAGGCGCGGGGGCGGTGTACCGCCTGGTGCCTGCCGAGTAGGCACGATCCCGAACGCAGTTCGGCCTCTGGATGAGTGAGAAGGGCGCCCCAGCGGGCGCCCTTCTCTCGTCTGAGTCAGTGACCGTTCGCCGGGCAGCCCTCGAAACCATGCCTCCCACTGCTCCGGGATTTCGCCGCCATCTCAGTTCCATTAAGCCCGCCGCGTTTGATGGTCCGTCGTAACTCCCCCGTTATGTCCCCGTGCTTAGGTTTCAGCGAAGGACTCGTCGAGGAGTATTAGACGGGGCCGACATCACCCATCCGGCACGTGAGGCCCCCCGGAGTCCGGGCCCTCGTTCCCCCGCGAAGGAAGCGCGGCTCATCATGACCAACCGACTCGTCGTCGTCTCAAATCGAGTGCCCGCGCCCACGGGAGCAGGGATCACACCCGGAGGACTCGTCTCGGCGCTCTTGCCGTCACTGGAGGCGACCGGCTCCGCGGTCTGGTTCGGCTGGAGCGGCGAGATCGGTACACCCCAACCGCGGCCACGGCGCGTGGTTTCGCGAGGCGTCGAGTACGTCACGATCGACCTCGAGGAGCGCCAGGTCCGCGACTACTACGAGGAGTTTGGCAACCGCGTCCTCTGGCCGCTGCTTCACGGCATGACGCAGCACGTCGCTCCGGGCGCGGCCGGGTCATACGCGACCTACCGCGAGGTGAACCGTCAGTTCGCGCGCTCGCTCTTCCCGCTACTGCGGCCTGATGACCTCGTGTGGGTGCATGACTACCACCTGATCCCGCTGGGAGCGGAACTTCGTCAATTGGGCTGGCGCGGACGCACCGGCTACTTCCACCACACTCCCGTCCCCACGCTTGAGGCGTGGTCGCAGTTGCGCCATGGCGCGGCCCTCGCAGATGCGTTCGGCGCGTACGACCTCATCGGCGTGCAGACCGAGCGAGACCGCCGGAACCTCGGGGACATCCTGATCGAGGATGACGTGGCGCAGCGCATTGCGGCCTACCCAATCTCGATCGACACGGAGCGCTTCCGGGAATTCACCGCTGCGGCGGACGCCCAGCTCAAGCAACCGGCGCTCCAGGTACCCGACTCGGCTCTGCTCTACTTCGGCGTCGAGCGTCTCGACTACACCAAGGGCATCCCCCAGCGCCTCGAGGCGTTTGAGCGCGCGCTCGCCAACTGCCCGGCGATGCTGGAAGGTGCGCGCTTCGTGCAGTGGGCCGCACCCTCGCGGACCTCGGTTCCCGAGTACCAGGCAGAACGCGATGCCGTCGACGAGGCGGCGCGCCGCCTCAATGAGCGGTTCGACCGTGAGCCCCTGATCATCGACTTCGAACCGCACCCGCCCGGACTCGTCGCGCCCGCCCTCGAACAGGCCGATGTCTGCGTCGTGAGTTCGGTCGCGGACGGCATGAACCTCGTGGCGAAGGAGTTCGCGGCGGTCCACTCCTCGGAGAACCCCGGCGTCCTCGTGATCTCCGATATGTGTGGCGCGTCCGAGGAACTGACCGAGGCGCTGATTTACCCGTCGGGGGACATCGAGGCGATGAGCAAGGCACTACAGCGCGCCTACTTCATGCCGGAACGCGAGCGTCGCATGCGCGCCGCGAGCCTTCGCGAGGTCGTTGACCAACACACGAGCCGCGACTGGCTCAGGGAGTTTGTGACGGACCTCCGCGAGGTACTTCCGCGCACGAAGGTGGTCCGTCCCTCGCTCGTCGGCCGCAGGGAGGAGCCCGAGCACCGCACGAAGGCCCCTTCCCGAGCACCACTCGCATCGAGGTAGTTGCGACGAGCGGGAGGTGGAGGAGCCGTCCAGGCTACCGCCGACGCACTTCGCGACCGAAGCGGTCGTACAACCGCTGGCCGTCGACGTAGGTTTGCTCCACAGCAACCTCGCGCAACATCGTTGGATCGACGGCGGTTGGGTCGTGGCTCAACACGACGAGGTCGGCTCGCTTCCCGATCTCGACCGTGCCCGCCTCGGCCTCACGGTGCATCGCGCGGGCACCCGCCGTCGTGTAGAGCCCGAGGGCTTCCTCGGCCGTGATGGCCTCGTCGGCGGCGATGGGTGCGAGGCTGCCCCGCGTTTGGCGGCTCACGAGCGAGGCGATCCCCGCGAGGGGATCCAACGGGCCGCACGGGAAGTCCGATGACAGGGCGACGCTCAGCCCCTCGTCGATCATGCGTCGCAGCGGTGCCGGGGGCGCGTCGATGCCTGCCTCGCGAAGCCGTTCTGCTGACTTCTCGCCGCCCTGGTAGAAGAACGAAGGCTGCGTGACAACGGTCAGGTCCATGTTCGCGGCGCGCGCGATCTGCTCATACGTCGGCGTTGTGAAGTGCTCGAGGCGGTGGCGCTGGTCCGTGCTGGCTGACTCGCGGATCGCCTCGCCGATCGCGTCCATCGCGAGGTCGATCGCCCACGTCCCAAGGCAATGGATCGCGACCTGGAGGCCGCGCGAGGACGCCTCCGCCGCGAGGGCCCCGGCTCGCTCTGGCTGATAGTACGGCCGGCCCAGCCGCTCCTTCGTGCCATCCGCATGGATCTGGTAGCCAGCGTTCCGCGGGAACACCGGATCCATGAACATCTTCATCGTGCCGCCACGCAGCCGGTCCGTGGGCGGCGAGGCCTCGAAGAACTCGTGTTGCGCGACGGGATCGGGCTCGGCGAAGAAGCCTGCCCCCGCACGCATCTCGTGGAGCGTCATCGGCAAGCGGCCGAGGCGGTCGGCGGTGCGGTACACCTCGGCGGCCTCCGGGGTGACCGAGGCATCCGCGACGCTGGTGATGCCGAGCGAGAGGTGTCGCTGCGAGTTCTGCCGCACGAGCTCCGCTACCGCTTCCTCGCCGTACGCCTCGGCAAGTCCGGCGATCGACATGCCGTAGATCGTGTCCATGGCGCGCTCCCAGAGCGTGCCGGCAGCCTCGCCGTGGACGTCGCGGACGTAGTGGCCGCCCTCGGGGTCCGGCGTCTCCTTCGTCAGCCGAGCGAGGCGCATCGCCGCCGAGTTGGCGTACGAACAGTGGACGGACAGGTCGACGACGCACACGGGGTTGTCCGGCGCGGCGACGTCGAGGTCCTCCCGCAGGAGTTCCATCGGCGTCCGGCCATTCCTCGACGAGTAGCCCAGCCCGAGGATCCACTGACCGACGGGCGCCGCCGAGGCGGCGGCCGCAATCGCGTCGATCACGGCGTACTTGTCGCGTAGTGGTGGCACGCGGCAGTCGACCGCCACAGGCTCGAACGTCGTCATGCCAAAGTGCGTGTGCGGATCGACGAGGCCTGGGATGAGCGTGCGCCCCACGAGGTTGACGACCTGCGTGCCTGCCCCGATCCAGGCGCCCACCTCGGACGACGGACCGACGGCCACGATCCTGCCGTCGATCACGGCCACAGCCTGCGCGCGCAGCCCTCGATCCATCGTGAGCACCTGCCCGCCGAGGAAGACCAGGTCAGCAGCGGTCGCGTCCATGCGCGGACAGTACCGCGCCTGCGTGACCGCGAGGTGACGCCAGCGTTTCCAACTGACCTTCCGTGCCGCGTGGGAGACGCCGGTCTGATATCAAGCCCCCACGAGATCAAGAAGGAGGGCAACGTGGGCAAACTGGATGGCAAGGTCGCGCTGATCACGGGTGCCAGCCGCGGAATCGGCCAGGGGATCGCGGAGCACTTCGCTCGCGAGGGCGCGAAGGTCGTCGTCAGCGCTCGGACACTGCACGAGGGCGACCACAAGATGCTGGAGGGATCCCTCGACCGCACCGTGGAGCACATCCGCGCTGTGGGGGGCGAGGCGACCGCGATCGTGGGGGACGTGTCGCTGGAGGACGACTGCAACCGGATGGTCGAGGAGGCGAAGGCGGCCTACGGCCCTGTCGACGTGCTGGTGAACAACGCCGCGCTGAACTTCTACATCCCGATCGTCGACTACCCCGCGAGCCGCTGGATGCGCGCCTTCGCGGTGAACGTGCACGGGCCCTTCATGCTCTCCAAGGCTGTGCTCCCCGACATGATCGAGCGCAAGAGCGGCGGGTCAGCGTGTTCATCTGATGCACGAACGACTCGTCGGAGCCGGCCTGGTACCGCGCGATGGCGAG
>Ga0114916_1002189_pt1 | contig 10433 bp, 8 predicted proteins | sample MalvirAntarct_66_FD_83501 | JGI IMG/M metagenome (GOLD analysis project Ga0114916, IMG submission 83501) | Marine viral communities from the Global Malaspina Expedition - Malaspina viral metaG Antarct_66 | ecosystem: Environmental > Aquatic > Marine > Oceanic | place: West Anvers Island... | reverse complement strand
TCCCGATGATCCCCCCCGAGCAGGCCCGCCGCGCCTAGCCTGGGATCCCGCCTCGCGCGCAAGATTCACACACAAATTCTGCCATTCACGCGTAACTATTCACCCGTTCCGGTGTCTAACTAAGTGAATGACCACCATCGAAGACGTGAAGTCCCGACTCGACATCGTTGATGTCGTCTCCGGCTACGTGCCCGAACTGAAGAAGTCCGGCCGGACGTTCAAGGCGCCCTGCCCGTTCCACAATGAGCGGACGCCTTCCTTCGTCGTGGATCCGGAGCGCCAGACCTGGCACTGCTTCGGTGCGTGCTCCACCGGGGGCGATGTCCTCGAGTTCGTGCGGCGTCGCGAGGGGCTCGACTTCAAGGAGGCGCTCCGCCTCTGCGCGGACCGCGCGGGCGTCGAGTTGCGTCCGCCCACCCAGCGCGAGGTGCAGCAGCGTGAGCAGTTCGAGCGGCTCCTGCAGGCCAACGAGGCAGCCGCGATCTTCTTCGCGTCACACCTCAAGGCGGCGGACGGCGCACAGGCCCGCGCGTACTGCGACCGTCGAGGCCTGGACGACACCGCGATCGAGACGTGGCAGTTGGGATACGCCCCGGACGACTGGCGCACCCTCACCGACCACCTGCTGTCCCGTGGCTTCACCGAGGACGACATCGTCGACTCCGGCCTAGCGATCCGATCGGAGAACGGGCGTGTGTACGACCGCTTCCGCAACCGGCTGATCTTCCCGACGAGGGATGCCCGCAGCCGCCTGATCGGATTTGGCGCTCGCGCGCTCAACCCGGACGACGAGCCAAAGTACCTGAACACGCCGCAGACCCCGCTCTTCGACAAGAGCGGCAACCTCTACGGCCTCGACCGTGCGAACGACCAGATCCGTCGAGGTGACCGCGCCGTGGTCGTCGAGGGCTACATGGACGTGATCGCGGCGCACACCTTCGGCTTCACGGAGGTCGTCGCCTCGAACGGCACTGCGATCACCGAGAAGCAGATGGACCTACTGAAGCGGTACACGCACAACGTCATCCTGGCGTTGGACGCCGACAACGCCGGCTCCGCCGCCACCCTCCGAGGTGTCGAGGTGGCGGCCGGCGTCGCCGACCGTCGCAACACCGTCTCGCTCGGATACGGCGGCCTCATCTCCTACCAGGAGGTGCTCGACGCCGACATCCGCGTCGTCGCGCTGCCCGAGGGCGAAGACCCGGACTCGCTCGTTCGCAAGGACACCGAGCGCTTCCGGGCGCTCCTCGACGGCGCGAAGCCGGTGCTCGACCACATCTTCGAGGTGATCACCGGTGGCGTGGACCCCCTCGACGCCCGCGCCCGTTCGAGGGCGGTCGAGACGCTCGTCCCGTACCTCGGCCGCATTGGCGACGAGGTGGTACGGTCGAGTTATGTCCAGAGACTGGCCCGCTTCGCCCAGGTGGACGAGGCGACCATCCTCCGCCGCCTGACCGAGCGTCGCGCCTTCGCCGACGGACAGCCCGCGGGGCCTCGCCCCGTCGCGACGAAGCAGGAAGTCACCGCCGCGAAGCGCGAGAAGAGCGCTCCGCCCGATGGTGAGACGCAACTCCTGCGGCTCATCGTGCAGCGGCGGGAATCTCGGGGTGCGGGCCTGTCCGTAGACCCCGGACTGTTCGAGGATTCATTGAACCGTGCCGTGTACGACGCCTGGGCCGCTGACATCGACCTGGACGAGCACGCGGACACCCTCGAAGAGGACATCAAGGAACGGTACGAGGCGCTGTGCGCTGCCTCGCTGCCGGAGTACGAGGCGCGCCACGTCCCCGACATGGTGACGGCGATGGCGCGCGAGTTGCGCACGCGGCGCCAGCAGCAACGGCTGCTGGCCGTCGCTCGGGAGCAGGCGGAGGCGCTCAAGAGTGCTCGCCGCGGCGACTCGAGCGGCACTGTTACCTCGGAGCCACCGCATCCAGGCGATGAGCCGGCGGGACCGGCCGTGCATGAACCCGTCGTCGTGGTCGGCGAGGTGGCAGACGAATTCATAGAGACGACCCGGCGTCAGCGAGCGCTGACCCGGTCATACCAGGTAGCGACCGGCCGATCCCATAGGGACGGCAAGGCTGCTGAGACTGGTGAGAGAGGTGAACCATGACCCAGGCATTCGAAGACACCGCCCTGGCCGACGCCGGCCTGGACGCGCTGCTCTCCAAGGGACGGCGCTCCGGCCACGTCACTGCTGACGACGTCATCGAGGCCATCCCCGAGGCCGAGCTGAACGCGGAGAAGCTCTCTGCGGTCATCGCCCAGCTCTCGGAGAACGGCATCTCCGTCCGCATCGACCCGGTCGGCCGCGAGGCCTCGGAGGTCGTCCAGGCCGCCAAGCGGATCGTGGACGAGGTCTCCGGCATCGACGACCCGGTCCGCATGTACCTCCGCGAGATCGGTAAGGTCTCGCTGCTGACGGCCGACGACGAGAAGCGCCTCTCTCGAGCAATCGAGGAGTGGATCCACGTCGAGACGATCGTCGAGGAGTACCGCGAGGAGACCGGCGACGACCCGACCTGGTCCGAGGTGTTCGTCGAGCTGCTGAAGCAGTTCCACGCCGACCGCGCGGTCTACCAGTTCGTGTCGCGCTACCTGGAGCTGCCTCGGCAGTCGTTCTCGGAGCGCATCATCGACCGGGAGTTCCGCAAGGCGATCGACGGCGAACTGGACGAGGCCATGCACGAGGCCGTCCAGAAGGAGTTCAAGTGGGACGCCGAGAAGGCGCGTGACCAGATCTTCCGCCACTCGATCATCACCCACATCCTCCGGCCGGAGCACATCAAGTGGGCCGCCGAGGTCGCTGGTAACGAATCGAAGTTGAGCCCCCCGCCGAAGAACCTGGCGGAGAAGCTCGAGGCGGAACACGGCGGCGCGTTCCAGTACTACTTCCAGAAGATCATCTTCGACGGGAAGCGCAGCGAGCGGCAGCTCACGGAGGCCAACCTCCGCCTGGTCGTCTCGGTCGCGAAGAAGTACATCGGGCGCGGCATGTCCCTCCTGGACCTCATCCAGGAAGGTAACATCGGCCTGATCCGCGCGGTCGAGAAGTTCGACTACCGCAAGGGCTTCAAGTTCTCCACCTACGCCACGTGGTGGATCCGGCAGGCCATCACCCGCGCCATCGCGGACCAGGCCCGCACGATCCGTATCCCCGTGCACATGGTGGAGACGATCAACAAGCTCGTCCGCATCCAGCGTCGCCTTGTCCAGGAGTACGGCCGCGAGCCCACTCCCGAGGAGATCGGCGCCGAGCTGGAGCTGCCGCCGGACCGCGTCCGCGAGATCCTGAAGGTCTCACAGGAGCCGGTCTCGCTGGAGACCCCGATCGGTGAGGAGGAGGACTCCCACCTCGGTGACTTCATCGAAGACCCGACGGCCCTCGCGCCGCAGGATGCCGCCAGCCACCAGCTGCTCAAGGAGCAGGTGATGGACGTCCTCTCGTCCCTCACCCCCCGCGAGCGCAAGGTGCTGGAGCTCCGCTTCGGGCTCGAGGACGGCCGTTCGAGGACCCTCGAAGAGGTCGGCCGCGAGTTCAACGTGACCCGCGAGCGCATCCGTCAGATCGAGGCGAAGGCGCTCCGCAAGCTGCGGCACCCGACGCGCTCCAAGAAGCTGAAGGACTACCTCGACTAACCATCGACGGTCGGTAAAATGCGGAGGCCGGGCACATGCCCGGCCTCCGTTCCATTCGTCTGCTAACGGGAGCGTCACCAGATGCCGATCTACGAGTACGGCTGCAAGAAGTGCGGCAACAAGTTCGAGTTGATCCGTCGCCTCGGGGCCCGGGATGACGCGGCCCCCTGCCCGAAATGCAAGTCGAAGACCCCGAAGCGCATCGAGATGCAGCGCGTCGCGGTGCCTCGAGGCACCCGCCCCAACGCCGCCGAGGGCGAAGGCGAAGCCGAGGACTTCCTCGACGGTGGTGACGACTTCGGCATGGACGACTTCGACTTCGACGACGACTTCTAGCAGGCGCGCCGGCCCGAGCACGCGCCATCACCACGGACCGCCCCGGAAATCCTGGGGCGTTCTTCGTGTGCTATACCCACGGCGTAGGCGGCGGGGGAAGGTTCAGATGAGCGCGGTAGCCGTGTATTCCTCGGTGGGAGAGCTCACCGACGAGGTCACGTTCATCGTCACCCTCAAGGACAAAGACGGCATGCCCGTCCCCCACGCGGCCATCAACGTCGCGCTCATCGGTGGCGGCTCACTGCAGCCGGACGGAGGGCGTCCCGGCCTCCCCTTTGTCTTCCAGGAGACCGATGAGAGCGGCACGGTCCGCTTCTCCTGGCTCTCCGGCCTCGACCAGCCGTCCGAGGTCATCCTCAACGCCTCATCCGCCCGCGGCGACTCCCTCTCCATCCGCCAGCTCTAGTCGCCCGCGCCTGCGATTGGTCGCCACACGTCTCGATGCGCCGGGGCACGGGTGAGTATCGTTGCATCCCGGGTGCGCCGAGGACACCGTATTCGTCGGCAACTGGGAACTCCCCATCCTCGTTTCTTGAGCGCGTGACAGACATGAGGAGCATGGGACGGCGCAAGCCTGATCTATTTCTCGCGGCGCTCGGGAGGGCCTTCCGGGATCATCCTCAACGCATCCAGCCGAAGCGGTGCGTCGCTCGTGCTCCGAGAACTGAAGGCCCGCTAGTGCGCCCGCCCGCTACTCGGCCGGCTCGGCGACCGGAGCGACCTCAGCGGTGCGTACGCCTCGACGGCGGCGACGCGAGAGGCGCCGCGCCTCCGCGCGGCGGTCGAGCCAGATGATGTAGCCGAGCCCGGCGAGGGCGACCGCTCCGCCCTGGATCACGCTCAGCACACCCACCGCCAGCGTCACGTCGAACCAGAACCCCATCGGGAACATCTGCACGAGGCGGTCCGTCCGAGGATCGAGCTGCCAGAAGTCGTTGCTGAACGACAGGATGTGAAACTGCTCGAAGATCGCATCGAACCCCAGCATCACCCCGACAGCGGCCACGCTGAGCAGGCCCACCGTAGCGATGCCGGCCGTGATGCCCTCCCGGGCGAGTTGGCGCATCGAGCGTTCACGGGACCAGAGGTAGACCGCCGCGACGTACGCGACGACATAGACCAGGGCGAATTCGTGGATGCGGTACACCAGCCAGAACAGATCGCGCACGTCCGCCATGTGCAGGATCTCGCGCTGGTTGAAAAGCGCGATCTCCTCGTCCCCGCGCTGCACGCGGATGTCGAGGAGTTCATCCGACTCGGATGTCTCGAAGTACGCGATCACCTCGCGCGCGGCGCGGTCGAGCTCGGGGCGCTCGATGCCGGTCACGTCGACGACGTCATACTGCGCGAACGCGTAGTCGTAGACCCGCTCCCATGACGCTGCGACCCGGACGTTCGTCAGGACGAGCAGGAGCGGAATGCAGGCAATGAAGATGCCAGAGGCGACCCAGCGGAGCGGCTGCACCGCGAAAGTATACTCGCGACATGCCTGAGACTCCCGCAGCCTCGACGTCACTCGACCAGATCGCCGCCGCCTTCGGCCTCGCGCCGCACGAAGTGCAGGTCTTCGACCCAGCCCACCCGAGGTTCGACGCGCAGCGGCCGCTAATCGTGCTCGCACCACAGGCCGAGGTGGCCCGCCCCCTCGTCCGCGAGCACTACCGCCCCGACCTCGACGCCCGCGTAGTCGTCGATGGCGTCGCGAGCACGACGAAGGTCGCCGCACTTCCGCTCGACGCCGAGGCGTGGCTCCTCCCGGCGCTCCCGCCCCAGGCCAACACCCGCTCGATCGAGGGCCTCAGGCGCGTCATGGAGCACCTGTTCAGCCCGGACGGCTGCCCCTGGGACAAGGAGCAGACGCACGCCACCCTGCGCCCGTACCTCCTCGAGGAGGCCTACGAGCTCGTCGACGCGATCGACCGCGACGACATGCCCGGCCTGCGCGAGGAGATCGGCGATGTCCTCGCGCAGATGTTCATGCTCACCACCATCGCGGACCTCGGCGGGTCGTTCACGTTGGAGGACGCGGTCCAGTACGCAAACGAGAAGTTCGTGCGCCGCCATCCCCACGTCTTCGGAGACGAGGCAGCCGGCAGCCCAGCAAGTGCAGAGGTGCTCAACCAGCGCTGGGATGCCATCAAGGCGCAGGAGCGCGCCGCACGCGCCACCGAAGGCGAAGCGGGCGAGACCGACGTCGTCGAGGGCGCCCTCGACTCCACACCGGCGGCCGCGCCATCGCTGCAGCGTGCCCAGTCGCTCATCCGCCGCGCCCGCCGCGCCGGCCTTGCCGAACTCGGCGCGACACCGCACGAGGCGCTCCGCGTCGCCCTCCGACGGTCGGACTGGGCCGCTGCACTGTGGTCGCTCGCCTTCCTCGCCGCGGAGGAGGGCTTCGACGCTGAGGAGACCCTGCGGGAGGCTTCCTCGCGCTTCACGGCAGCCTTCCGCGCCCTCGAAGCAGAAGCCCGCTCCACGGGCGTCGATGTCGACGCCCTGCCCGAGGACCGGCGTGCGATGCCGTGGGCGGCGGTCTCCGCAGGGCTTCCGAACGTCGTGTAGGGATCGCGTCGTTGCCGCCACGCTGTAAAATCTACCGCGCGCCACTCCGCATGCTGTACCGTGCATACATCCCGATGAGCGCCCTCAACGCCTGCGAGTCACCTCGGCAGCCGCGCCGGGATCCAGCGATAGAAACGTAGGAGGACACCCATGACTGCCGCTTCAACCATCACGCGTAAGGCCTCGTCCGCGAAGCCGGACTCCGTCGTCACGCCGGAGCGCTACGCGCAGGGCCTGGACTCCTTCGACGCCTGGATGAGCGCCATCGAGAAGAACAAGGAAACCTTTCAGCGCCACTACGACGAGTGGCAGCCAGAGCAGGCCGACATCGACGGCATCAAGGGCCTCGTCGACTCCCACGGCGTCAAGGCGCTCGTGCTCGGCGAGGACTGGTGTCCGGACGTCTGGCGCGGACTGCCCGTCATGGCCAAGCTCGGGGAGCTCACGGGCATGGAGGTGAAGTTCTTCCTCCGCGACCAGAACAAGGACATCATGGCCGAGTTCCTCAAGGATGGGGAGTTCGAGTCCATCCCGACCGTGGTCCTCTACGACCGAGACCACAACTACCTGGGCCACTGGATCGAGCGCTCGGACAAGGCCAACAGCGAGATGCCCGCGCTCCGCGAGATCATGGCGGGCAAGGAGCGCGACACCCCGGAGTACGAGGAAGCGCGCAAGCAGTACCAGGCCAAGACCTGGGACTACGCCGAGGGCTGGCGCGACAGCCAGGTCAGCGAGCTCCGCGCCCTCCTCGAGGAAGCGCTCGGCTAGCAGTCAGATCGACCAGCACATCGACGAAAAGGCCGCCCGGTGGGCGGCCTTCTTCGTGTGCTCGGAACGTCCGAGGGGTGCGCTACTCGTCGGCGCTGCTGTTCGCGGCGGGACGAGGGCGGCGCGGGCGTGGTGCCGGCGACTCGTCGCCGCTGCTCGCCTCGGCCTGCCGTCGCGGCCGTCCGTTCTGCGCACCCTGCGCATTCGAAGACGACGACTCCGAGGCAGACGCGGCAGGACGCGACTGGCGCGCTGGTGCCGTGCGTGCGGATGCGGCTGCAGGGGCGGGTCGACGGGCGCTGGCTGCTGCGGCTGCCTCGGCCTCGCGCTGGCGGGCGACCTCGGCGGGATCGGGCTGGGGGCGCGGCTTCGGGGTCTGGCAACTCGGGCAGACACGCCACGAGAACTGCAGCAGGCGGTTGCATGAGGCGCACGCGGACTTCAGGGAGGTGCCACAGAACGCACAGAACTGGAAGTCGTCCTGCACGGGGCGGCGGCAATTCGGACAGCCCGTGACGGAGTGCAACTCGGAGAGGATTGCCTCCTGCTCGAGCTGGCGGTCGTAGGCGTCCTGCAGGGTCTCCTGCGGCCGCACAACGACATACACGGGGAGCCCGACGAGCGGGAACACCACTGAGATGCCGACACCAATGGCCTGCGTGATCGGATCCTGGCTGCGCGACTGAATGTCGCGGTACACCCACAGGATCGAGGCGAACCAGAGGACGAGCAGGTAGCCGCCGATCAGCGCGCCGAAGAGACGCGCTGTGGCCTGCCAGTCACCGCCTGGCCACGGAATTGCATCCAAGTCCACACGGACCTCCGGATTCCCCCGCCGTAGCGACTCAGGCTAACACGCACTCTGCTCAGGATCGCCAGCGGAATTCGCCATCTGATTGGGAAGCCCCCTCCCCTGGAGGAGGGGCTGATGGGGCGAACGTGCCCATCGAGGTCCATGCGCTGCAGTCCCCCCCCCCAACCCTCCCCTGGAGGGGAGGGGGCCGGATGAGAGGAGGAGGGCCGAACGGAGGGGGGCCACTTGGAGAGCTCTGTGGACGCACCGTGGAGGGGATGCCGCCGGGCCCTCGGTTCGTAAGGGTCACCCTCCTACAATCGGGAGGTGACCACCTCAATCCATGACGTACTGAACGAGGCCCAGCGCCGCGCCGTCGAGACGCCCGGCGGGCCGCTCATGATCCTCGCGGGGCCAGGCTCCGGGAAGACGCGCGTCATCGCGCACCGCATCGCCTACCTCGTGCGCGACCGCAAGATCCACCCCTGGCGCATCCTTGCCGTGACGTTCACGAACAAGGCCGCCCGCGAGATGCGCGAGCGCGTCGAGGGCCTCCTCGGCCCCGAGGCGAACGACCTCACCATGGGGACGTTCCACTCGATCTGCGCGCGCATCCTGCGACGCGAGGGCGAGGCGATTGGCCTCCCACGCGACTTCGCGATCTACGACACCGACGACCAGGCCTCGCTCGTGCGCAGCATCGAGGCCGAACTCAGCATCGACCAGAAGCGCTTCAAGCCTCGCGCGGTGCTCTCCGCGATCTCGTCCGCGAAGAACGAGCGCAAGGACTCGGCGGCGTTCCACCGGCAGGCGGACAACTACTTCGAGGAGATCGTGGGCCGCATCTTCGAGCGGTACGAGGAGGCGCTGCGCCGCGCAGGCGCCGTCGACTTTGACGACCTCCTCGGCCGCACGCTCGAGCTGTTCGAGAACCACCCTGCGATCCAGCAGAAGTACGCGGACCGGTACCTCCACGTCCTCATCGACGAGTTCCAGGACACCAACCTCGTCCAGTTCGAACTGTCGAGGCAACTCTCGAACATCCACCGCAACCTGACGGTGGTGGGCGATCCCGACCAGTCGATCTACTCGTGGCGCGCGGCGGACATCCGCAACCTGCTCGACTTCGAGCGGACCTTCCCGGACGCCCAGACCGTGCTGCTGGAGCAGAACTACCGCTCCACCGGCCACATCTTGAAGTCGGCGCACTCGGTCATCGCGAAGGCGGAAGGACGCCCCGAGAAGTCGCTCTGGACCGAGAACAACGAGGGCGACCAGGTCGTTGAGTACGAGGCGGACTACGGCGAGGAGGAAGGCAACTTCATCGCCTCCGAGATCCGTCGACTCATGCGCCAGCACGACTACCAGCCCGCTGACTTCGCCGTCATGTACCGCACGAACGCCCAGTCGCGAGGCATCGAGGAGGCGTTCATCTCCTCTGGCGTGCGCTACCGCATCGTGGGCGGCACGAGGTTCTACGACCGCCGTGAGATCCGCGACCTGATCGCCTACCTGCGCCTCGTCCACAACGAGTACGACACGGTCGCCTTCGAGCGGATCGTAAACGTGCCGACCCGGGGCATCGGCGCGAAGACCGTCGGCGAACTCCTCGCTGCCGCGGTCGACCTCGGCATCTCGCCGATCGCGATCGCCCATCGCACTGCCTCGGGTGACTCCACGCCCGGCGTGCCGCAGCTCGCCTCCCGCGCCCGAGGTGCGCTGATCGCCTTCATCCAGATGTATGACCGCCTCGCCGCTGAGCGCGAGACGACGAGCATCGCCGGCCTCCTCGACCGCGTCCTCGCCGAGACCGACTACCGCCAGCATCTCCGCAAGAGCGAGTCCGAGGAGCAGGCGGACGTCCGCTGGGAGAACGTGCAGGAGCTCCGCTCCGTCGCCGCCGAGTACGCCGAGGTCGAGCGCGAGGGCAGCCTCGCGTCCTTCCTCGAAGAGATCGCGCTCGTCTCGGACATCGATGACCCGTCGGCGGACACGCCGGACGCAGTCACGCTGATCACCCTGCACGCAGCGAAGGGGCTGGAGTTCCCGGTCGTCTTCATGGCGGGCATGGAGGAGGGTCTCCTCCCGCACCTGCGCGCCCTCGACGATCCGTCTCAGATGGAGGAGGAGCGTCGCGTCTGCTACGTCGGCATGACGCGAGCGAAGGAGCGCCTCTACCTGACCCGCGCGCGACGCCGGTTCATGTACGGCTCCATCCGCGCGAACCCCTCGTCGCGATTCCTCCGTGACCTGCCCGATGACTCCGTTACTGCCCCGCTCGGCTCGTCACGTCGAGGTGCCGGCGACAGCCTCACCTCAAGCGGCCTACGCG
>Ga0114916_1002186_pt1 | contig 10435 bp, 16 predicted proteins | sample MalvirAntarct_66_FD_83501 | JGI IMG/M metagenome (GOLD analysis project Ga0114916, IMG submission 83501) | Marine viral communities from the Global Malaspina Expedition - Malaspina viral metaG Antarct_66 | ecosystem: Environmental > Aquatic > Marine > Oceanic | place: West Anvers Island... | reverse complement strand
GTCCTCTACTATGCGGACCAGCAGATAGGGCAGCGGCGCCTTGTCTGGCTTGCGCTCAGCAAAGCCGTAGACGCCGCGCAGCTGCGTGGCGTAGCCGTTGGCCTGGTTGATGACTTGCAGCTGCGCCTCGATGGCGGCAGATAACTCGGTGCCTCTGGTCATCTCGCCCCCTTGGCGACTTCTCGCTTAATGCGGCGCTCGAATTCTTGCTGGAGGAACGTATTCGTCCAGCGGATTGTTTGGGTGCTGGTGAGCTGCTTGAACCAGTAAGCGGCGCTCGGGCCGATTGCCAGCTGGCGAGCCGCCCACAACGCGCCACCCTTCTTGCCCTTGGCCCGCTTGCCGCGCGTGCTCCAGGGGAGTTTTTGTAGGCTGGATGGGTTCACGAAACCAGCCGCAACCTTCCGGCCGGCCGGGCCGCGAACCCATATCCGGGCGCGCGTGGCGTCGATCTGGTCGAAGCCCCAAGCCCGATAGTTCTGCACGAGCACGCCTGAACTGGACGGGATGATCCGCGAGTTCATGCGTCGGCTATTGGCGCGCTTTACTCGCATCGCCGCCCTCAACCGCTGAGGCTTGATAGTGCTGCTCAGTGGTTTCACGTACCGTTCGGTTCGCGCCTTGGTCGCCGTGGTGTTTAACGCGCCTCGGAGAACGGGATCGACCTTCCGGCCAACCTCGGCCAGGCGCGCCTTGGCCAGCTCCATGCCAACCAGCCGAACCTGAACTTGCATCAGACTTTCTCCAGCCAGAGCCCGCGAACTACGCCGTCGTCTGTCTCGTCGGCGTAATCAAGGACGACGTACAGGGTGCCAGCGATAAGCAGTTGGTCGTCCCGCTGCGGGCGGCCAACCTCAATCACGGCGACCTCTGCGCGCGTCTTGTACTCAGTGACTTGGCCCATCTCGTCGCGGTACGGCGCCTCGTGAGTCAGATGCACGCGGCAGGCGACCGGGACGCCTTCTTGCGGCCGGTACTCGGCAGGCTGGCCGATCAGCTCATGGGCGCTGATAACCATCTCGGCGCGGTTGCCGAGCGGGTCACGGACGCTGGTGAGGTGGAACAGCCGCCCAGCCGAGGCGAGGTAGCGCCCCTGGGCGAACTCGTCGCTATAGCGCGCTCTGATCTCGATCAGAGCCATCGAGCGCAAGCCGTCGGCGGCCGGCACGTCGCCGGCATCCTTGGCGCGGATACCCACCCAGCGCGACCCGCGACTTTCGGCTGTCAGCTCTGCCGTCAGACGAATGATTTCGGCGCGCTTGTCGAGTTTGCCCGCTCTCATAGGCGCGCCCACTTGTGCGGCATCCACAACGCTCTGGTTGCCAACGGGACTTCGGATGTGATGGTGCCGATCACGACTGATTCGCGGTTGGCGTACCAGTTTCCGATCAGCAGCAAAGCCCCCTGTTTGATGCTCTTGCTCAGATGCAGGGCGTTTTCTACTGGCTCAGGGAGCGGCTGATCTTCGGCGACCAGCTTTCGGTTCGTCCAGGCCTCGAACGCGCTGATTGCCGCGTCTGTGTACGCCTTGATCAACGCATCTTCGTCGGCGCCATCAACGCGCAGATGGCTTTTTACTAACGCGAGGTCGATCATTTTCCGGTGCCTCCCCCGCCAATGTGGCTACTTTCAGGTGATCCACTGCGACGATTGCGCAGCGGTCGGAAACTTCTTGCTCCCCGGCTTCGATGCGCACGACACGATTTCCGTCTGGCGCGAACGGGAAGGCTTGGTGAACGAGTATCTTGGGCATTGCCTACCTCCGAGAAGGAGCGCCCGAGGGCGCCCCTGTCCGGTTACACGCTGAGGGTCAGCACCTTGACCGCCTGCGAGTCGACCAACATGCCGCCGACGCGCTTGGTGGTGTAGAAGCCGACGTTCGGCTTGTTGGTGTAGGGGTCGCGCAGCACGCGGGTGCCGATGCGATCCACGATGGTATAGGCGCGGCGGAAATCACCGAAGGCGATGGCGTTCGCGTCTGCCGCTACTTCCGGCATGTCCTCGTTCTCGGTGATGCCGTAGCCGAGAATCTGCGACGGCTGGCCCGCTTCCAGGCCCGGACGCCAGAGGTAGTTGCCCTCGGAGTCCTTCATCAGGCGGATCTTGAACACGGTGGTGCCCGGCATCATCCAGCTTGCACCGTTGCGGAAGCCGCGGCGCAGGGTGTAGACCATCTTGATCAGGTCGTCAGCGGTGAAGTCACCCGCTACGCCGGAGTGGACCTTCTGCAGGGTGCCGAAGGCGCGTGCGGCGTCGTTGTCGGTGCTCATGGCATAAGCCAGCAGACCCTTCGGCTTGTTCACGCCGTCGCCGGTCAGGAATGCCAGGCCTTCCTGCTCTGCGAACTCGCGGGCGACCTCTGCCGACAGCCAGCCTTCAGCGTCGAAGAACATATCGTCCAGGCTGGTCTGGGTGGCTTGCGGGTTGGCGTAGATCTCGCCCATGAAGGCGGAAATCTGCGCCAGGGTCGGCGTGCCAGTGGCCGGACGCGCAGCGGTCTCGCCTACCCAGCCGGAGCCAGCGCCGCCTAGGTTGACCAGGCGCTTGTAGTCCGGGGTCGAGACGGTGATCTGGTTGCAGACCGAGCGCATGGGCGACTCGTCGCGCAGCAGTTCGATGATGGAGCGGTCCAGTTCTTCCGGCACTGCGTAGCCGCCGTCAGCTTCGACAGTGGTCTGCAGGGCTTTCTGCTGAAGTTCGGCCAGGTTGTCGTCCTTGCCCTTGCGTACAAACTGCATGAATGCAGTCTTGTGCTCGGAAACGGACTTGGTGCCTGCAGCGCCTGGACGCTTGGCGTCGGCCAGTTCCTTTTCCAGCGCGGATTTCAGTTCGTCCAGCTCGGACAGCTTGCCGTTCAGGGTTTCGACCTGGCCAGCCAGCTTGCCCTTCTCGGACTCCAGCGCCTCGACGCGCTTGTCGTTGGTGCTTTTGAATTCGTCGAACTTCTTGCCGAGGGCTTCGGCAACTTCCTGTACGTCTTTGATTTCAACGGCCATGTGGCCTCCTTAAATGCGAGAAATTAGGGTTTTCAGGGATTCAAGCGCTTCATCTGCCGCCGCCTCTCGCGGGGTGATCGCGCTGTAGCCTTTGGCCATGAAGGCCTTGGCTTGGGAGCCGGAAAACCCAACCTCTCGAAGGGCCTTCTCGACCTTGCTTGGCGGGGGCGTTTCGCCACGTTCAAGCAGGGATTTCACGTCAGAAATTCGCGCTTCATCGTTCGCCGGGAAGGTGACCAGGGAGACTTCCCACAGATCGACCTCCTTCAGCATGAAGGCGTCTTTTGTCTTGTCGTATTCGTAGTCGTTGAGGATGTAACCAATGGAAAGCCCCGACAGACTGCCGGCCTTCATGTGCGCGTGGGCACGCTTGGCTAGCGGGTCGTCATCGATCAACAGGCGACCCTTCAGGTAGAGGCCCGTCTCATCCTCGCGCATCTCTGTGTAGATGCCGATCGGCTCGCTCATGTTGTGCTGCCATAGCAGCGCAGGCATGCGGCCCTTCTCTTTCCAACCGGCCAGCGATTTTTGAAAGGCTCCAGGCACGATAATGTCTGAGTAAGAATCCTTGACCCCGAACACGGAGCCATAGCCTTCAAACTCGCCGGTATCGCTGACCGTTTTAATGGTCAGCGGCATATCAAGGCGTTGCTTGGTCAGCATTTGCTGCCTCCGGGTCTGTCGTCATGTTCATTGGGGTCAGGTAAACGTCGCCGCCGTCTCGCGGGTTGAGGTCTTCCAGTTCGCGGCAGTCGTTGGGGCTGAGAATCCCCCACTGAATACCCTTGCCGTAGCTCTCATAGCGACCTTTTAGGTCGCCGCGCAGCAGTGCTCCGGCATTGAATTTGGCGTAATGGTTGGCCCGTTCCTTGTCGTTCAGCAGGCCGACGCGAATGCGGTTCTCGATGCGTGTCAGATACGGCACCAGGGCGTAATTCACGAAGGAGAGGCCGAGGTTTTCCACGTTGTTGAACGTGGCCTTCTCAAGGCTTGCGACCAAATGCGGCGGGACGCGGAAAATCGCGCAGATCTCGTCACGCTGCATCTTGCGGGTTTCGAGGAACTGACTGTCTTCGGCGTTGAGGCTGATCGGCTTCCAGTTCAGGCCCATTTCCAGAATCATCGGCTTGTAGGCGTTGGCAACGCCCATGTGCTCGCCGTGGAACTGTGTTTTCAGCCGGTTGAACGCTTCATCTGTCAGCGCTTGATCTGTCGTCAGCACGCCAGATGTGACGGCGCCGTTGGTGAACAGCCGGCTGCCGTGTTCTTCGGTGCTCAACCCAAGCGCGATAGCCTGGCGGGCGTAAGCGATGGGGTTCAATCCGTTGAGTCCATCCAGCGTAAACAGGCGCACATGCCAGATTTCGTCCTGGCTGAGGGTGCGCTGCTCGCCGTTTCGGAAAGTGACCTTGTAGGAAACCGTCCAGTCGTCATTCAGCTTTGGCGTTACCGACCCGGGATCTATCGGTAGTAGCTCGACAACCTGACCCAAGGCGTAGACCTTGTAGGCGAAGAAGTTGCCGCGCAGGCACAGGCACGCAATCAGCAGTTCCCAGAACTCCTGACTGGTCATGTAGCCGTTGGGCGCCACGCTCAGCAGGTAGTTGAGCCGGTGAGAGGATGCTGTCTCGATTGCTCGCCCATTCTGCTTGACCAGGCGGCAAGGCAGCATCCCGACCGACTCAGCCAGCACGCGGACGCAGCCGAAAACGGTCGTCATCTGCATGGCCCTACTGGTCGTGACAGTTTGCCCGGTGACCGTTTCGTAACCTGCACCAAGCGCGGCCGCCAGCTTTTCGCTGGTATCAATCAAGACCGGATCGCCCTTGACGCCGAACAGGCCGCGTAGCTTGTTAATCATGCCCATTAGAGCGTCCTGATTCCGTTTTTGGTGATGTGCTCGGATAGGCTCGGGGCGCTGTCAGCACCGGAAATGGCACGACTTAGCGCCATAATCAGCCCAACAACGCCGTCGATTTTGTTCTCCGGGCGTTCTTTGTTCGGATAGATGTTGTCCTTCACGTCGAGCTTGGCGACCACGTTCGAGGCCATCCAAGTGAGGATCGGGCAGTCGCCGTGAGCCAGCACCTTGCGGAGGGTCAGGGCTTCCAGCTCCTTCATTGGCTCGCTGATGTTCTGTACGGTCTGGCGCACCTCGACCATCACAAGCCCTTCGGCCTGCATTTCTTGCGCGATCTGCGTGGCTTGCCATGGGTCGTAGGCAACCTGCTGAACATCGAACCGGCCGGCGAACTCGCGCAGATCCTCCTTGATGACTTCGAAGTCAATTACCTCGCCGTCAGTCAGCGTCAGAAGGCCGAGCGCATCGAACTCCCGATACCGCGCCGTATTACTGTCCAGCTCCTCAATCACGCGCGCTTCCGGCAAGTAGTACCGGCCGTGCACATGCCAGAGCGGGTCGTCTGGCGTAGGCGGAAAAACCAGAATGTTGCCGGCGATATCGATCTTGCTGGCCAGGTCCAGGCCGATGAAGCATGGACGGCCTTCGAGTTCGGAAAGGCTCTTGCGAGCGGGCGCCTCTCTCCAGCGCAGCATGTTCAGCCAGGCATTCTTTGCGCCAACCCACTCGTTCAGATGCTTGGTGCGAAACGTGGCCTGCTTCGTTGCCGACTGCATGGCGTCACGCTGCCGGGCAAGCAAGAAATCCTCGCTGATGGAGATGCCGAAGTTTGGATTCGCCTTGCGTAGCGCCTCCTCAGAGGTCCAATCGTCGCCCTGATCGATGGTGTAGAGCGCCGGCCAAAGGTCCGGACGGTCGATGACACCCTCGAGCATGCGCTCAGAATCGCGTACCAACTGATGACAAGGCCCGCCGATGCTCGATCCTGCCGTGGTAATCACCAGCATGATCGGCTGCTCGCGGGCGCCCATGCCCGTTTCCATCGTGTCGAACAGGGTTGAATCTTGGTGTTCGTGGTATTCGTCGACCACGGAGCAGGATGGAGACGAGCCGTCGCCAGGCTTGCCAATGACAGGCTCGAATCGAGAGCCGTCCGACAGGCAGATCATGTTCGAGGCATTGACCTCGACGCCGTAGTGGTCGCGCAGCTCTGGCGTCCGCTCGATCATTTGCTTGGCAGGCCTGAAGACCTCCCATGCTTGTTTTTCAGTTGTCGCGCCGCTGTATACCTCGGCACCGAACTCGCCATCAGCGACGAACATATAGACGCCAAGGCCGCCGCCGATGATCGACTTGCCGTTCTTACGCGGCACGAAGACCAGCAGCGTGCGAAAGCGTCGGGTGCCGTCCTTCTTGCGCAGCCAGCCGAACGGGATGCACACCGAGAACAGCTGCCACGGCTCTAGCTTGATCAGTTCGCGCTTTCCGGCCCACTTGCCCTTGGTGTGGGGCAGCAGCTGCAGGAACTTGGCGACACGCTCAGCCTTGGCAGGGTCGAAGCAGTACGGGTAGTCGTCCTGCTTGGATAGCTCCAGCTCGTCCAGATGCTTCTTGCAGAGGAGCTGTATCCACTTGCAGGCAACGATCTTTTCGGAAACAACGGCGCGCGCGTAATCCTCCGCAGCTTTAACGCCGGGGTACTTGGTCTTTCCTGCCATTACAGGTTCGCGAAGGGGTTGCCCTTTGGCGCCTCTTTCTTGCCGCCGACCTTGGCGCGGTCAGCCGGGGTCATTCCGAACTTACCGAGCAGCGCTTCGAGGCGGACAAGCTTGGTGGACGGGAACTCGACTGGATCGTTTCGGAACTGAGCCAATAGATTCGCAGCCACTTCGAGCGCGATCCGATCTGAGTCGGTCAACACGTCAAGCGGCGCGTACTGCGCGATCTCGTTCCAGGCATGCAGGGCCGCGCCACCCAAATGAGCGGGTGCGGATGACAATGGGCCAGCGCTTTCCGCGTCCTGGCGAGTGCGCTGGGGGTTCTTTTTGAACGCACCCGTCAGCTCGAGGACATTGGTCGGCTTGCGTGGTCTGGCCATTTTTCGGGACTTCGAATTTTGTGGATACGTAAAAGAGGTTCCCCCCGACGTTCGGAAAGGCTTCGAGTCAAAGTTTTGACCCTCCCCCCCCCACCTATCCCGTCAACGAGAATGATTCTTGGTTATGCGAAGAGCCTTAATCCAAGCTGCCCGAAGGAACTGGCGCCCTTGGCTCTGTTGCACTGCCTGCATGAGCACGCAACGTTGCCCCATGTGTGAGTGCCGCCATCCTTCAGGCTCACGATATGCTCAAGCTCTGGCGCTCGTGGCTCTGAGGTTCCTCGCAACGCTTTGATCGTACGTATGCCACATATATGGCAGCGCCAATTATCGCGCTCGAAGACCTTGAATGGGTTGATGCGGTCATGTTCGCCTATCCTGCATCGCGCCCTTCGCATTGCCTGCCCTATGCTTGCGCTATCTCTCCTGGCCTGCCGGACACACGTCAGGCTGCAGGCTCTCTGCCATCTCCTGCGCCGCACGAAGCACGTGCCACACTGCGGGCATTCCACTTTAGCGAACAGCGCCTTCGATGCTGCTGCAATCCTGGCAAGAGCCATGATCTCTTCCCGTACAATGCGGCGAGACTCTCTTGCCGAGTCTCTATCTGCAAGCATCTGTAACTGTATGCAGCCGCTCGCTCTTGAGATGTTCACTGCCGAGGTGCGGCACGAGCGCGAGCAGAACATGTCTCGATTGGTATTCTTCTTAAAGAACTCGTCACCGCAATGAAGGCAGACGAATGGCCCGTGCATCTTTGTTTTCTTGTAGTGCTTGCGCTGGCAGGCATCAGTGCAGTACTTGGCCCGAGCAATCTTGCTTGTAAACTGGGTGTCGCAATAGACACAGCATTTTAGCTGTGTAGAATTCGCATCAGTCATTGCCGTGATCCTTATCCGATCAGGTAGTGATTAGAAGCCCGGACGTGTTAGCGCACTCCGGGCTTCGTCATTCTATCACTACTTTGACCCTAACAGTCCGACCTTCTCCCCTATCCGGTTATGGCAGGGATTGCACAGGGCGCGAAGGTTGTTCCACTCGAAGAAGAGTTCAGGGTGTGTCTTGCTTGGCTTGATGTGATCGACCATCTGCGACGCTTTCACGCGGCCTTCTGCCTCACACTGCGCACAGAGGGGATGGAGCTTGCGGTAATAGATACTCAGCCTGCGCCACTTCTCCTGCTTGTAGCGGCTGTCTGATATATCCCTTACTGCGTTGTATCGTTTGTTTGCCCGCTTGATCTGCGCCTCTCTGCGGGCTTGTGCGGCTGGCCTGTGCGTGTCGCAATGAGCCGTCCCCCTTACTAGAGCCGAGCAACCAGGGCTGGCGCATGGCTTGAGGGGTTTACTTCCCATGCTTCCACGCTCTCCGACCCATCCTCCACGCCTCACAGATGAACAGGCCACATAGGCAGGCTGTCAGGTAGGCGAAGAGGACGTATGCGTATAGGCGTCTCATGTCAGTGCCTTCGCTATGCTGTAGCCAATGAAGCCAGTCCATAGCAGGCCGGTGGCGAATACGAATGCCCAGGTGATGCGCTTCATACCTTGCCCTGCCGCTCTTTCTGCTTGGCCTGCTCGATAGCTTCGAGCTTGCACTTGCTGCACCAGAGATGAGGCCGGCCCATTGGAGATCCGCACTGCTTGCAGGCGAACCCTTTACTGTTCATTGCCAGTCACCTTCGGCTGAGGAATCACCCTGGAGATAGCGGCAGCCATACCCAGCACCATGTTGACGCTTGCCCACAGGATCGGACTGATATGCCCGTCGAACGCTACCCATCCCACTGCTGCGGCGTTTAGCGCTGCGGTGATGAGTGCGAACTGCATGCTTGATAGGCGCCACGACTTGCGCCATTCAGGAATCAGGTTCATGACGTCATAGCCTTCAGCAGGAACGGGGCAATGACCTGCATCACGGTAATGATCGCCCCAGCAGCACCCAAGCCATACACGACCTTCTTGCCCATGCCCTCGACGTTAGTGTTTAGCGACTTGAGCAGTTCGGATTGGGTCTGTGCGATCAGCTCCAGGCGGCCAACCCTCATGGGGAGGTCTTCATGGTGCCGGTCGAATCGATCAAGCCTGTGCTTGACCAGGTGCATGTCTTGCTCCAGAGCACCGACCCTTTCGGGCACGGAGCGTCCGGCCTCGTGATGGCTGTCGGGCATAGTGGAGTCTCGTGAATAAGTCCGGCCTCACATGCCTATCGCTATCCGCTGGGAGCTAGGAAGCAGTCAAAGGCATGGGGCCGGAAGAGGGTTAGAAGGCGTCGATGCGCTCTTCCAGAACTGTTGCGTAGTCACGCATGGACATGGCTTGGCGAAGCAGTCGATCCTGCTCAGCCTCCGGAAGGCTCTTGAAAAACTCAGTGCCGATAAAGCCGTTGAGCTTTTGCACCTTGTCGTCTAGCTGCACCTTCTCGCCGATCACTCGCTGTTGATGCGGGGGCAGATGGCCAACATGACCCATCGGCAGATAGGCGGCCTCGAATACTTCCTTCGGGCTCCAACTGATATAGCCGTCGGCGTACTTCACCGCATATCCGGACTGGCCGTCTTTCTCCTGCTCCCATGCGGTGATCTGCTTGGTGCCGATGTAGTCCTGAGTCATGTCTCGCTCCAGAAACAAGAAAGCCCCGACACATGGCCGAGGCTTGTAATGAAAATCCGCGCGATTTGTGCATGACCGGCTTGAACAGGGTTCGAGGCGGCTAGAGGCATGGCGGATGTGTTGAATTGGTGCGCTGGGTAGGTGAGCCCTTGTCGAACCGTTCGCGCATAACGACGAAGCCCCGACCAGATTGCTCTGTGCCGGGGCTTCATTTGTTCAGTGTCATTCCTTAACGCGTAAATCGGTCAGGATGGAGAGATATTGGCTCAGTGGCTTACTGAATGCAATAGGCAATTGCAAAAAACTTCACGCTCTTACGGATTCCTACCAATCAAGCAGCCTGATCAGCAAGAATCCCCTCGGCCGCGAGGATTTCATGAGCCTCAACCAACGCCAGATCCACCATACGCTCCAGATCCCGGCGAATGTCACGGCGCCACCGCTCCAGTGTCTTCTGCGGGCGACCGTCTTCATCCCAGTTATCAAGCACGTACCAGCTGGCCGGCAGCACATTGGTCGAGCGCTTGCCATCCATGCCCGGCAGTTTCGGGAATGCCCAGGTTGCAGTGGCGCATTGGACGAACCGCTTCGGTGCTGGTGACTTTACCCGGCCTGCAACAGCCATCATTGAGGCGTGCTTGCGGTCAAGGTGAGTGCTGTACTTGGAGGTCAGTGCATCCCATAGGTGAGCCGGCAACGCCTTATGCAGACGCCCATGTACCCAACAGTCCGTTAAGAAAGCCTCTTCCTTGCCGCAGATGGCACCCGGCACACGAGCGGCCTGCACCTTCGGTTGGAAGTCACAGCCGCCAGCTGAGTTGATCACTTCGCTCGCTAGGGCGCGCACTACTGCGGAAACTACGTTGCG
>Ga0114916_1002185_pt1 | contig 10438 bp, 11 predicted proteins | sample MalvirAntarct_66_FD_83501 | JGI IMG/M metagenome (GOLD analysis project Ga0114916, IMG submission 83501) | Marine viral communities from the Global Malaspina Expedition - Malaspina viral metaG Antarct_66 | ecosystem: Environmental > Aquatic > Marine > Oceanic | place: West Anvers Island... | reverse complement strand
CGGTGCAACTGGCCGCAAACCGGCCGGCACGCGGCCGCGTAGTGCTTCTTTTCCAGCCGGCGGAGGAAACCGGGGCGGGCGCGGCGGACGTGATCGCAGATCCGCGCTTCGAACTGATCCGCCCGGATTATGCCTTTGCCCTTCATAACCTGCCCGGGTTGCCGCTGGGATCGGTCGGGGTCCGGTCCGGTCCGTTCACATTTGCCTCCGAGGGGTTGGCCATCCGGTTGACCGGCCGGACGTCACATGCGGCCCAGCCCGAGGCCGGGGTCAGCCCGGCAGCGGTGATGGCAAGGCTGGTCGAGACCCTGCCGGCGCTGCCGGAGACGCTGGGTCATACGGCCGGCCATTCGCTGGTCACCCTTTCGCATGCGCGGGTTGGCGAGGCGGCTTTCGGGATCTCGCCCGGTGAAGCCGATGTCTGGGTCACGATCCGTGCCATTGATGACGAGTTGCAGGCTGACCTTATCAATCTGGCCGAGGAGCTGGCTCGACGGCTGGCGGAAGCCGGCGGCCTGGGCGTTGAATTCTCCCGTCACGAGAATTTTGCCGCCGGGCACAACGATTCGGAAGCGGTGGCCCATATCGAATCTGCGGCAGGGCTGCTGGGGACCGCCCGTGTCGAGGTTGGCGATCCGTTTCGCTGGTCGGAAGATTTCGGACGTTTTGGCAGTGTCGCCAAGACCGGCCTGTTCGTGCTCGGCTCGGGAGAAGATCACCCAAGGCTGCACAATCCCGATTTCGATTTCCCGGACGCCCTGATTCCGATTGGAACAAGGCTGTTCGAGCAGATTGCCCGTGATCTTTGCGGCGGAGCGCGGTCATAGGCTTCCCGGAGCCCGTCGCCAGCGCGTAAAATCCGTCACAGGACAAGTGAGAGTGTTAAGTGAGGCCGGACCCGGTCTCAGGGAACGCCGGCCTCGATGCGTTCCATGTCTTCATCGGACAGGCCGAAGTGATGGCCGATCTCGTGAATGAGGACGTGGGTTATGATGTCGCCCAGGGTTTCATCATTCTCGGCCCAGTAATCAAGGATCGGCCGACGGTAGAGCAGAACCCGGTTGGCCAGTTCGCCGGTCTCGATGGTGAACCGTTCGGTCAGGCCGCGGCCCTCGAACAGGCCGAGCAGATCAAATGGCGTTTCCAGCCCCATGTCCTCGAAGATGTCGTCATCGGGGAAATCCGCCACGATGATGGCCACGTTGCCCGTGTGGGCACGGAACCCGTCGGGCAGCTTGGCATAGGCATCTATAGCCAGGGATTCGAACTCGGCAAGTGACGGTGCATGCCTGTCCCGCCAATCGCCCGTTTGATCAACCCTCGCCATGAAACTTCCTTTGCCCGACTAGCCGCTTTCAGGGCCTCACGAGGCCAGTATTGTGCATATAAGTGAAAAGTACTGCTTTTTCGAGAGCAGCAGTTCACAGGCAGATCTCATCGCCTTGGAATGTAGCGGTCCGAAAGGCCGCGGATGATCTCGATCAGAACGGCGGTGAAGACGCCGAAGGCAAGCAGGCCGTTGACCGAGACGAAGCCCGAGAGAATGCGCCAGCTGTGCTCGACCACAACATCGCCGTAGCCGACCGTGGTGAAGGAAACCATCGAGAAATAAACCGCTTCCTCGAGCGTCGGGAAGACGCCGAGAAAATGGAACAGGATCGCCCAGAGCCAGACACAGACGGTATTGGCCAGAAGCACGAGGATGACGGCGCTCGATAGCAGCCTGAAAAACTGCCAGATCCCCGGACGGCGATCCGCATAATTGGCTTCCGCCCTGCGCACCAGCCGGATGGTTACAAGGACAAACGCGATCATGACGGCGGTGGACGCCAGGATGGTGAGGGTGCCGATGATAAGCTCGGAGATCATGGAGTTTCTGCTCGGTAACGGGGAAATCGAATGCGGCGGCTGACAAGGAACCAGTTGCTCAAAAGGAACAAGCATGCCTGAGGCAGGCATGTCCATCAGGTTGGTCCGATTTCATTATCCGCCCACGATCGGGTTGCCACGTTGATGCGGATCAAACGCGACACACTTCCATCTTGAGACTTTCCAGGCTTGGGACTTTGGTGTTTCGGCTTGCGCTGCCGAAAGAAAGTCTTGCGAATATCAGGCAAGCCGACCTGTAGCCGCGGGATACCCAAACGGCACCTGACCGCACTCTGATGGACCAGTTTCATGATCTTTGGGATTTGGAGAAACTGGAGCGGGCGAGGCGATTCGAACGCCCGACCCCAACCTTGGCAAGGTTGTGCTCTACCCCTGAGCTACGCCCGCTCATCACCATGTCCGTGGGGAACCCGGACCGGCTGTCCAGACGCTTCCGGCCCGGACCGGCGCTATATGGCGCAACCTGCTTTCAAATGCAACAGGGAATTTTCAGTCAAATGCACTATATCGCGACTTGCCCGCCCGGCCGTACCGTGCGCCCGTGCTGGGCCTGACCTTCACCCGGCCGACAAGCCCGGAAAAGGGCGGGCATTGCGCCGATTTGCCGGGTTGCCTATCAAGGGGGCGAAATCGGGCTGGAATCCTGCGAAATGAAACCCGTCCGCGGATTCAACATCGCCCACCTGACTAATTTTTCAGCGAGAGTGTGTTCCATGCCCAAGACCCGCCAAGATCTCCTCGACTGCCTCGATGCTCTTGAGATCACCCATTCGACAGTTGATCATGCACCTGTGTTCACGGTCGCCGAATCACAGTCTCTGCGCGACGAGATACCCGGCGGGCATACGAAGAACCTCTTTCTCAAGGACAAGAAGGGTGCCTATTTCCTGGTCACGCTCGAAGAAAACGCCGAAGTGAACCTGAAGACGATCCACACGCTGATCGGAGCCAGCGGGCGGGTGTCGTTCGGCAAACCGGAGGCACTTATGGAGAAGCTCGGCGTGACGCCGGGCTCGGTCACAATCTTTTGCGCGATCAATGATCCCGACCACGAAGTGACAATCGTCATTGACGCGCCGTTGCTCGACAACGAGGTTATCAATGCTCATCCCCTGAGCAACGATGCGACCACATCGATCGGGCGGGATGATCTCAACCGCTTTCTGGCCCATACCGGCCACGAGCCGATGATCTTGAAAGTTTCGGTCTAAATCACGATTTTGAACACAGATATCTTACAGCAGGCACGGAATCAGACCCATGAGTGACTTTGACAACCCCTATGCGCCGGCATCCGGCGGCCAGATGAGCGGCACGGTGACGTTCGGCGATTCATCGAAACCGGCCGGTGGTGCCGCTGTTGGTGCCGGGGATCTGATCTCTGACACCACCACCGCGGGCTTTACCGCCGACGTGATCAAGGCGTCGCAGGATGTTACGGTTCTGGTCGATTTCTGGGCGCCATGGTGTGGACCCTGCAAGCAGCTCACCCCGATCATCGAGAAGGTGGTGCGGGAAGCAAACGGTCGGGTCAAGCTGGTCAAGCTCAACATCGATGATCACCCGGCTATCCCGGGACAGATGGGCATTCAGTCGATCCCTGCCGTGGTCGCCTTTTCTGGCGGCAAGCCGGTGGACGGGTTCATGGGCGCGCTGCCGGAAAGCCAGATTCGGGAGTTCATCGACAAGGTGGCCGGCCCGCCGGCGAAATCCTCGGCCGAAGAGCAGGTCGAACAGATTCTCGCACAGTCGCGAGAGGCATTCACCTCGGGCGACGTGGAAACCGCGGCACGCGGTTTCGGTGCGATCCTGCAAATGGACCAGAGCCATGTCGGTGCGATTGCCGGCATGGCCGGCTGCATGCTGGCTGCGGGCGAGTTTGACCGGGCCGAAAAGCTGCTCAATGCGATCCCGCCCGAAGAGCGCAAGGATCCGGAAGTCGCATCTGTTTTCAAGCGCCTGGAAATGGCACGCGAAGTTGCCGAACTGGGTGATCCGGTCGAGCTGGAATCACGCCTTGCGTCCAATCCCGACGACCATGAGGCACGGCTGAAATTTGCCAAGATCCTCAATGCTCAGGGCTACCGTGAAGCCGCGGCTGACGAGCTGTTCGCGATCATGCGCAAGGACCGGGCCTGGGAAAACGAAGCGGCGCGCAAGACGCTGCTCGAGTTTTTTGAAGCCTGGGGTCCTGTCGATCCGGCAACGCTTTCCGCCCGGCGGCAGCTTTCCTCGCTGCTGTTTTCGTGAGCGTCTGTTTTAGGGGCAGACCCTTGAGATTTTAAAGGTTTGCCCCACATTCCGGTTTGTAATGAACGGTGAGGCTTAATGGCATGCAGGTCGGGAACAAATCCTATCGGCTCGAAGCAGATGTTCCGGAACAGGTCCCGGTTTTTCCGCTGTCCGGTGCGCTGTTGCTGCCGGGGTCGCAGTTACCACTGAATATCTTCGAGCCGCGCTATCTTTCGATGTTTGACGACGCGATGAGTTCGCATCGGCTGATCGGGGTAATTCAACCGGCGATGGCCGAGGCGGAATCCTGCAAGGGTCCTGTCGAGGACCTGTGCCGTGTCGGCTGCCTGGGGCGGATTACCTCCTTTGCGGAGACCGGAGACGGCCGCTACGTCATCACTCTCGGCGGTGTCTGCCGGTTCCGGGTGGGCGGCGAAGTGGAAAAAGGCCGCAAGCCCTACAGGACCTGCCGGATTTCACCCTTCCTGGGTGATCTTGAAGCCGGTGATGAAGGGGCGGAAGTCGACAGGAAGGCGCTGCTCGAAAGCTTCAAGGCCTATCTGGACGCCAATGACCTTGAGGCCGACTGGAATTCCGTCGAGCGGGCGAGCACACAGACGCTGGTCAATTCGCTGTCGATGATGTCGCCCTACGGGCCGGCGGAAAAGCAGGCGCTGCTGGAAGCGGACAATCTCAGGGTTCGGGCGGAAACGCTGATTGCGATTACCGAGATTGCCCTTGCGCGCGATTCAGAGGACTATGGACGCGTTCTGCAATAGGCGTGCTGCGTGCCAATGACCAACCAGAGCCAGCCGGAAAAGCCCTCCCGATCAAGGGGCGCTGTCGACATCAAGATGCTCGAGCTTCTGGTGTGTCCGCTGACCTACGGGCCGCTGGAATTCGATGCAGAGCGGGAAGAGCTTGTTTCGGCGCGCGCCCGGCTTGCCTACCCGGTGCGCGACGGTATTCCGATAATGCTGGTTTCCGAAGCCCGGCAGCTTCCTGACGAGGAATGAGACCTCACAGCGTTTTTCCGACGGCGCGCGCCGCTTGACGGGACCACCCGATCGCTCGATTATAAGTCAGCCAACCAAATCAGAAAGGCGGGCTTGTGACGAAAAAGGGCGACCAAAGGCGGGAAGCGATCGTGGCCGCGGCAGCGCGCCTGTTCTGGGTCAACGGCTTTTCCGCAACCAGCATTGCCGACATCGCCCGCGCCGCCGGGGTGCCGCAGGGCAACATGTTCTACTATTTCCGGACCAAGGCGGAACTGGCCATTGCTGTTGCCGATGTTTTCGTCGGCGAAACCCAATCCCTGATTCTCGAAGCCGAAACGGCCTCTCCGGACCCGCGCGAACGGATCCGTTTCCTGCTGCAGCGTCTTGGCCAGTCCAACCGCAGTCGTGTCGAGAATGGCTGTCCGATCGCTGCCGCGGTGCGGGATTTCCGACGTGCAGCGCCCCAGGCGTCCGCCCGCGCCGGGGAGAGTTTTGAGCTGCTTGTCGGCTTCGTTGCCAGGGAATTGCAGAAAACCGGTCCCCGGCCTTCCATCGCCATGGCCCGGGCCCGGGGGCTGGTGATCGAATGGCAGGGCGGGATTTCACTGGCGCATGCCTTCGGCGACATGACGGTGCTGACCGAGAGCCTGAGGCGGGCGGAACAGAGCTTGCAGATCGGGCCGCCGACGGGCCAGTAGAACCCGCGGCTCCCGGCTTGCAGTCAGATGGTTTCGCCGCGCAGCAGCCGCGGGCCCGAGGCATCGGGAATGCCGGCGGCCTGATTGATGAAATAGCGTTTCATCGCCGGCATCCGGTCGACCAGGCCGAGGCCGAAATCCCTGATTAACCGCAACGGCGTGATGTCATTTGAGAACATCCGTGTGAGGATATCGCTGGTGACGCCCATGCGCACCGTGTCGAACCGCCGCCAGGTCTGGTAGCGCTCCAGTACGGTCAGCGAGCCGATATCGAGGCCCAGGCGGTTTGCCTCGACGACCGTTTCAGCCAGGGCTGCGACATCGCGGAAGCCGAGATTGAGGCCCTGACCCGCGACCGGATGGATGCCGTGTGCGGCATCGCCGGCGAGCGCCAGCCGCGGCCGGACAAATTCACGCGCGAGCGTCAATCCGAGCGGGAAAGCCCGGCGACCACCCTCCACAGTAAGTGCGCCGAGATGATGGCCGAAGCGGCGCTCAAGCTCGGCCTCGAAGACGAAATCGTCTTCGGCAACAAGCCGGTCCGCATCCTCGGTCCGTTCGGTCCAGACCAGCGACGAGCGGTTTCTGCTGAGCGGCAGGATGGCAAAGGGACCCGAGGGCAGGAAATGTTCCTCGGCGCGGCCATTGTGCGGGCGTTCATGGGCGACCGTTGTGACAATGCCCGACTGGCCATATTCCCAGCGCTGGGTCTTGATGCCGGCCATCTCGCGCAGGCTGGACTTGACCCCGTCGGCAGCGATCACGAGTTTTGCGGCGAATGTTCGGCCATCAGCGGTTTCGACGCGGGCGTCGCGCTCGGTGATGTCGAGGGCCGATGCAGCGGCTGACTGGTGGATCGGAACCCCGATCTCGGCCGCTTTCTCGCGAAGGGCAGCAACCATGGCAACGTTCGGCGCCATGTGGGCAAATGGCTCGCCGTCCTCGATTGCGCCGTCAAAGGTCAGGAACACCGGGCGGACAGGGTCGGAGGTGCGCGAATCGGTGATGATCATGTCGTTTATGGCTTGCACCTCGGCTTCGATGTCCTTCCAGACGCCAAGCGTTGTCAGCAGACGCCGGGCGCCGGCGGCAATAGCCGAGGCGCGCTGGTCCTTGCGCCACACCTCGGGCGGCGCGGCGTCGATCACGGCAACATCCAGCGATGGCGCCGCAAGTTTCAGAGCCACGGCAGCCGAAAGACCGACATAGCCGCCGCCGCATACCAGAATATCGAGGGTCGTGGTGGTCATCGCATGTTCCTTCTCGAGATCCACATTTGCCGGCAGGCTGCGCGCGCGCTGCCCATCATTCGTGCCCTATCTGAAAGCCGCGGCCTTTGCAGCAGCCTCATGACACCGTATACCGCATTGTCATCTTACAGCCCACCTCTGCGAGAAAACCAAAATGTCGCGCACAGCTCCCACCGCCATGGAACAACTGCTTTCCAGCCTCGACATTGAACGGCTCGAGCAGGACCTGTTCCGCGGAACAAGTCCGCAGGTCGGATGGCAGCGCGTCTTTGGCGGCCAGGTGATCGGCCAGGCGCTGGTTGCGGCGCAGCGGACTATTACGGCCGACAGGCCGGTGCACTCGCTGCATGCCTATTTCATGCGTCCCGGCGATCCCGCTGCTCCGATCATCTACGAGGTCGACCGGATCCGTGACGGCCTGAGCTTCGCGACCCGCTCGGTGGTGGCGATCCAGCACGGCAAGGCGATCTTCTCGCTTTCGGCCTCGTTCCAGAAGGCCGAGGAGGGGCTCGAGTATCAAGACCCAATTCCGGATGTGGCGCAGCCGCAGGATCTGCCGGGCAAGGAGGAAATGCGCGAAGCCTTCCTGAGCGGGGCACCTGACCATATCCGCAGCTACTGGGAGCGGGAGCGTCCGATCGAGGTGCGGCCGCTGTCGCTGGAGCACTATATTTCCGACCAGAAACTCGAGCCGCAGCAGAAGGTCTGGGTCAGGACCACCGGTCCGGTGCCGGATGATCACATCATCCAGGCGGCGATCCTCGCCTATCTGTCGGACATGACGCTTCTCGACACGGCGCTGTTCGCGCATGGCCGCTCGGTGTTCGACCGCGAGTTGCAGGTCGCCAGCCTTGACCACGCGATGTGGTTTCACCGGCCTTCGAAACTGGATGACTGGTTGCTCTACAGCATGGATTCGCCCAACACCAATGGCGCCCGCGGCTTCACACGCGGCAGTCTTTACCAGCGCGACGGAAGGCTGATTGCCTCGGTTGCGCAGGAAGGATTGATTCGAGATCGGGCAAAAGCCTAAAATATAGGCATTTGTTAACTTTTGCCTAATTTGTGATCCTTAGCTGTGCGGCGCGCCGCCCGCCTGAATCAATCCGCTGATTTTTCAGTCATATATTCAACAGGTTGCCGGTTTTTTTCGAAACTGGCACGGCTTTTGATTCCTTGGGGTCAGGCGGACGATCCAGCGGGTGTTGGGTTGTCTGTCAGGAGAGGCGGCATGGCCGCGGACAACAAGGATGGGAAACCAGATGAAAATTGTGATGGCCATCATCAAGCCGTTCAAGCTGGACGAGGTGCGTGAAGCATTGACGGCTATCGGCATTCAGGGCCTGACCGTGAGCGAAGTCAAAGGCTACGGCAGGCAGAAGGGGCACACGGAGATCTACCGCGGCACGGAATACGCGGTGAGCTTTCTTCCGAAACTGAAGATCGAGATCGCGATTGCATCGGATGCGGTGGACAAGGCGGTCGAAGCGATCGCGACGTCAGCCAAGACCGGCCAGATCGGCGACGGCAAGATCTTCGTTTACTCGATTGACCAGGCCATGCGTATCCGCACCGGCGAAACCGACGCCGACGCGTTGTAAGGCAACAGGAGACCTAACCCATGACACTTCAGATGTCACACACATCCCCGCTTCGGATCGGGCTGATGGCAGCGGCTGCACTCGCAGCCTTCGCTGTTCCAGCCTTCGCCCAGGAAGCAACCGAAGCCGCCGCGGCGCCGGAATTCGCCACCGCCGCCGAAACGGCCTTCATCTTCAACACGCTCCTGTTCCTCATCGGCGGTTTTCTCGTCATGTGGATGGCTGCCGGCTTTGCCATGCTGGAAGCAGGCCTGGTGCGGTCCAAGAACGTCTCGATGCAGTGCCTCAAGAACATTGCTCTCTATTCGATTGCCGGCCTGATGTTCTGGATCATCGGCTATTCGCTGATGTACACCAACGTCAACGGCGGCTATTTCGGCACGCCGATGCCGTACAGCTGGCCTGACGCCGGCAGTGCCAACGAAGGCGACTACTCGGTTGCTTCCGACTGGTTCTTCCAGATGGTGTTCTGCGCCACCACAGCATCGATCGTCTCGGGCACTCTGGCCGAGCGCATCAAGCTGTGGCCGTTCCTGATCTTCACTGCAATCCTGACCGGCGTGCTTTATCCGATCACCGGTTCCTGGCAGTGGGGCGCAGGCTGGCTCAGCGAGGCAGGCTTCTCCGACTTTGCCGGTTCGACGCTGGTTCACTCGGTCGGTGGCTGGGCTGCTCTCGCCGGCGCCATCATCCTCGGCGCACGCAAGGGCAAGTACGGTGCAGACGGCAAGGTCACCCCGATGCCGGGTTCGTCGATGGCGCTTGCCACGCTCGGAACCTTCATCCTGTGGCTCGGCTGGTTCGGCTTCAACGGCGCATCGCAGCTGGCCCTTGGGTCGAACGGTGACGCATCCGACATCAGCCGGATTTTTGCCAACACCAATCTCGCAGCCTGTGGCGGCGTGGTCGCGGCGATGATCCTCACCCAGATCATGTACAAGAAGGTCGACGTCACCATGGCGCTCAACGGCGCTCTCGCCGGCCTGGTCTCGATCACCGCAGAACCCCTGATGCCTTCGCCGCTGACGGCGATCATCATCGGCGCCGTCGGTGGTGTGATCGTAGTGTTTGCCGTGCCGATGCTCGACAAGTTCAAGATCGACGACGTGGTCGGCGCCATCCCGGTTCATCTTCTTGCCGGTATCTGGGGCACCTTCATCGTGCCGTTCTCCAACCCGGACATGTCTTACGGCACCCAGATCCTGGGTATCGTGTCGATCGGCGTGTTCACCTTCGTGGTGTCGGGCGTGATCTGGTTCATCCTCAAGTCGACCGTCGGCATCCGTGCCACGGAAGAGCAGGAGATGATGGGCATGGACATGGCGGAAGTCGGTGTCGAAGCCTATCCGGAATTCACCAAGGGCTGATTGTCCTTGTCATGAAATCCCGTCGGGATGGAGTTCCATCCCACCTTTGGGGCCCGGTTTTTCCGGGCCCTTTTTTATGTCCGGGATGCATTGCAGGCGTCGGCACGGCGGTGTTCGGCGCTGGCGCACAAAGCAGCAGTGCCGAAAAATGCGCCATCTTATCCGGCCTGGGTGCACAATAATTCGACAGTTTGCCGCTCCGCCGGGCTGATTGCCCACTCCGGGGGCTTGAAAGCCGCTGGGTTGCCGTTTGGCACGGCACTTGATTGGCGTTTGCCACCCGGACGATCCAGCGGGTGTTGGGTTGTCTGTCAGGAGAGGCGGCATGGCCGCGGACAACAAGGATGGGAAACCAGATGAAAATTGTGATGGCCATCATCAAGCCGTTCAAGCTGGACGAGG
>Ga0114916_1002184_pt1 | contig 10438 bp, 8 predicted proteins | sample MalvirAntarct_66_FD_83501 | JGI IMG/M metagenome (GOLD analysis project Ga0114916, IMG submission 83501) | Marine viral communities from the Global Malaspina Expedition - Malaspina viral metaG Antarct_66 | ecosystem: Environmental > Aquatic > Marine > Oceanic | place: West Anvers Island... | reverse complement strand
TGTCATTTCTGAATATATTGAACTGATTTTTTTTTGTCTTTTGCTAATTGCGCTTTTAATGCATCGACTGATTCAAACTTATGCTCATCACGCAAACGAGCTAATATATCAACTTGAATCTTTTTTTCGTATAAATCGGAATCAAAGTCGAAAAAATTAATCTCTATAGACTTCTCGGTGCCATTGACGGTCGGGTTAAACCCTATGTTCATCATACCGTAAACCAACTGTTCGTTTAACGTGCTCTTTACAATATAGGCACCGTTTTTGGGTATTAATTTATAATCTTCGGCAATGGAAAGATTCGCGGTTGGAAAGCCAAGTTTTCTGCCAATTCCTTTTCCTTTAATTATGGTTCCTGTAAGCATATATTCATAACCCAAATAGCTATTTGCGGTATCGATATCCCCATCTTCGAGTGCTTTCCTTATTTTTGTAGAACTTACCGATACGTCGTCAATTTCCTGTGCGGGAATTTCATCAACCGTAAAATCCAAGGCATTTCCAAAAGCTATTAAATCTTGTATATTGGCATTTCTATTTCGACCAAATCGATGGTCATAGCCAATAATCACCTTTTTTATATTCAAGGTATTTACCAGTATATCACGCACGAAAGCGGTGGCCGTAAGTCTAGAAAATTCTTTTGTAAAGGGATGGATAATTAGAATATCGAGTCCGAGACGCTCTAAAATAGTAACCTTTTCATCGATGGTATTCAATAGTTTAATATCCGCATCCTTCTGTAAAACCATTCTCGGATGAGGGAAAAAGGTGAGCACTGAAGATTTCAGTTCTGTGCTCTTGGCATGGTTTATGATTTTGTTGAGTATTTTCTGGTGACCTATATGAACCCCATCAAAAGTACCTATGGTAATGACCGTAGGGTATTCTTCAATGTATTTGGAAATGTTGCGGACTGTAATCACCTATGATAGAAAATAAAAAGACTTATATTTGATTTGTGATAAAAGCCCCTTAATGATTGCAAAATTACGCCGAGTTTTTACAATTACCATGGTATTTCTTTCCTTTTACGGGGTAGCTCAAACCACATATTGGAAAAATACGGAATTAAAAGGACTCGCTAAACAATTTTCTAAGCAACAGCTACGAGTAGATAAAGGAAAAGCTTTTATTTTAAATCAAGAACAGTTTTCACAGGCAATTTCCAATAAAACCTCGGCTAATATTATCTATTTCCCTGACGAGAATGGCTCTTTGATTCCGTTTCAGGTAGAAGAAGCACATCTTTTTTCGAAAGGACTTTCCGATAAATACCCATCGATAAAGTCATACAAAGGCATTGCATTGCATGATGCCACGAAGCAAGTGCGTTTTAGCGTTTCCCAGAAAGGAATTCAAAGTATGATTACCATGCCAGGGGAGGAGGGACCTTTGTTCATGCAAAAAACCGACGACGAAACTTACGTCCTTTACCGAAGGACCAATCAAGAAAAAAATGATCTCGATTTTATATGCCGTACGATGCCAGAGGCAATGGAGTATTCTCAAAATCTTACGGCAAAGTTAGTCGACGATCAAACCCTTAGAAAGTTCAGGGTAGCAATTTCGGCATCAGGTGAATATACCCAATTTCATGGCGGCACAAAATTGGATGCACTTGCTGCCATCAATGCCACATTAACCAGGATTAATGCCGTGTTTGAGCGGGACTTGGCTATAACCCTAGAATTAATTGAAAATACGGATGAAGTTATTTATCTAGACCCAGAAACGGATCCTTATACCAGTAGTTTGAGCTCTCAGGTTCAAAATACTCTCACATCTGTAATCGGAGAAGCTAATTATGACATTGGGCATTTATTCAATCAACAAGATAATACACTTGACGGTAATTCTGGCTTTATAGGGGCCGTTTGTAAAGACAGTAGAAAAGGTAGTGCTTATACCACTCTGTCTTCACCAGTGGGTGATGCTTTCGATATTGATTTGGTAGCTCATGAAATGGGCCATCAGTTTGGCGCAAACCACTCCTTTTCCCATATTTCGGAGGGAACGACTGTTCAAGTGGAGCCTGCTAGTGGTACGACCATCATGGGCTATGCAGGTATTACGGGGAACAATAACGTAGCTACCAATAGCGACGATTACTTTCATTATATCAGTGTGGTACAGATACGGGACTATCTACAAACCGTTTCTTGCGGAGAAACACAAACATTGACGAATACCCCGCCAACACTAACGACTTTAGTGGATTACACCATTCCGATGGGAACCGCTTTTGTTTTGAGTGGTGAGGCCAGCGATGTAGATACTTTAGATGTGCTTAGCTATACTTGGGAACAGATCGATAATGGTATAGTCACCCAAGCGACCTTCGGGCCTAACAATCCCGCTGGGGCAAATTTTAGATCTTTACCACCCAGTCTTTCGCCACAGCGATATTTACCTAGTATCGATCGGGTACTTAGTGGTGAATTAACACAAACGGCACCCGCCGTAGGTGATGCTTGGGAAACCATTTCGAACATTGGACGGGATATGAATTTTTCGTTGACCGTACGAGATAACGCTCTCAACGGTGGACAATCAATTTCAGATGAGATGCAGGTATCCGTAATTACTGAAGCAGGGCCCTTCGTAGTTACCTCGCAAAATACGGAGCAAACATTTGAAGCCGGAACAGTGCAAACGATAACATGGAATGTTGCCAATACCGACATTTCACCGATAGGCGCAGAAACGGTGTCAATATTTCTCTCCACGAATCGAGGCATCTCTTTTCCAATAGCCTTGATCGAGAATACTTTAAATGATGGTAGTCAAAGTATCATCATACCCAACATAGCTACCGATACAGGGCGTATTATGGTAAAGGCCGATACTAATATTTTTTACGCAGTCAATGATTCCAGTTTTTCTATTACTCCTTCAGAGATTGTACTCAATTTTGAACAGGTGGTGTTCGATGTTTGTAAACCAAACAATATCAGCATCCCTTTTAATTATTTAACTAACTTAGGCTTTGATGAAGAAAGTACTTTTAGTGCTCTAGATTTGCCGACTGGTTTAACAGCTGAATTTACTCCGGTAACCGCAGATTCAACGAATACCTTCGTTACCGTTGATTTTGAAGGTATTTCAACATTAGATGTTGGGGAATACCCAATACGAATTTTGGCGACAGCGGAAACGGTATCTAAAGAAATTACCATACAATTAAGGATATACGACAATGACTTTGAAGAAGTAGTGTTAATCGCACCGTTTGATGGTTTTGAAGATGCATCTAAAGACATTGAGTTGCAATGGGAGGCTTCGGTAGGAAACACCCAATATGATGTTGAGATTGCTACCGATGGTAGTTTTACCAATATAATAGAATCTGGTACTGTCAACTCGGATTCCTATTCACCTATGCTTTTAGACAACAACAGTCAATACTTCTGGAGGGTCAAACCAAAGAATGACTGTGGCGAAGGTACTTTTAGTGCAGCGTATCGTTTTTCAACAATACAGTTTAATTGTACTACAAAAGAAACTACTGGTCTGCCAATAGCTATTTCTAGCAGTGGAACCCCTGTGATTAGTTCTAAGATCGTATTTTTTGAAGATTTACCTCTCGCCGATATAAATGTACAAATTGAATTAGACCATACCTTTTTGGCAGATTTGGTGATTACGCTTACCTCTCCGTCAGGTACTACGGTGACCTTGGTTTCCAATTCGTGTGGCGAAGCTCGAAATATTGACGCAATTTTTGATGATGATAGTCCGGCGTTTAGTTGCTTAATTGAGCCGGGAATTAGTGGTTCGGTAAAACCGCTGGGGAGTTTGAGTTCCTTTAATGGGGAATCGATACTCGGGGAATGGATTTTGGAAGTGAAAGATAATGCCCCTTCGGATGGAGGAAGTTTAAAAGCATTTGCCTTAGAAGTTTGCGTTGAGGGAGATTTTAGGCCAGATGCGGATAATGACGGTGTTTTTGATGACGGTGATGACCTTTGTTTAAACACCCCAGAAGGGCAAGAAGTAGACGCTTCAGGATGTGCGGTTTATCGTTTTCCATCTGAAAATTTTGCAATCAGTATCGTCAGCGAAACCTGTAGGGAAAATAATGATGGTTCTTTGACGATTATTCCTAAACTTACGGTTGATTATCAAATAACAGTTTCCGGTAACGGACTCGATATAACACAAAATTTTTCCAACGCATTCAATTTGGCTAATTTAGCCTCTGGAACCTATTCTCTTTGTATAACTGGTACTGATGGGTTGATCTCATATCAAGAGTATTGTCTGGAGGTAGTGATTACAGAACCATCGCTACTGAACGTTTCTTCTACAATAGCCTTGGATGGTACCCAGATAACTTTAGAAATGCAGGGGGCCTCATTATATACAATAGAGCTAAATGGAGTATCTATACAGACCGAAGAATCGAATGTGGTTTTAGATCTTGAAAAAGGATTGAATACATTAAAAGTATTCACCAATATTCCCTGTCAAGGTGTTTATGAAGAGCAAGTGGGCTTTTTTGAAAAACCGATTGTTTTCCCGAATCCGGTAAAAGAGGTGGTGCAGATCTATCTTGGCGCTCAGCAACAAGAAGTTGACGTACGTGTTTTCGGTGCCGATGGTCGATGGATTTTTAGTAAAATATTAATGTTGCAAGATGGAATTATAAGTTTGGATTTAAGCTCTTTGTCAACAGGTGTCTATTATCTAAAATATGAAGGTAAAACAATCAAAGGAACCTCAAAAGTAATAAAGGAATGATACGCTTTTTAGTACTTGGTATGTGTTTTATTATGGCTTTTACGGGCTGTAAGAAGAAAAGTACACCCGTATCTCCCGAAGCAGTTCAATTGCTGTTTCCGGAACAAAATTCTGAATGTATTACCGGTATAAGTTTGGGAAAACAAACGAGCCAAGTAGAATTTAATTGGTCTGCCGCCGATAATACGGAAACATATGAACTAAGGGTAACGAATACCAGCACCAATACCGTACAAACAATAGTGTCATCAACTACTTCCGCAAAATTGCCACTTGCTAAAGGAGAGCAGTTTTCTTGGCTGGTTCGCTCACGAAATAGTCAAGTTGAGCAAACGGTATCCAGTGATGTTTGGAGTTTTTATAACGCTGGTTCGAGAACGACCTTTGCGCCATTTCCGGCTACTATCGTGAGTCCGGCATCATCGGATAATGTTTTTAAGGATATCAATAATGAGGTGACCTTAACTTGGACTGCATCAGACTTAGACGATGATATCGTAAGTTATGAGGTGTATTATTCTGTTGAAACAACGCCAATTGATTTAGTGCGAACCTTGCAACCAAATGTAACCAGTATAAAGGTGTCGGTCACTGCCGATACGGTGTATTATTGGAAGGTTGTCGTAATTGACGCCGAAGGAAACAAATCTGATTCCGGAATTTATAATTTCAAGGTCCTTTAAGAGTTGTTGTACTGGTTCATGGTTCTTGCAATACCGGCAAGAACGAATGAATTAATGATTTCCGTAGATTTTTTTAGTCGTTCAGGAAGTTTTTCGTATTCTTCCTCGCTCCATTGTCCTAACACGTATTCTACTTGTCTGCCTTTGCCAAAATCGGCACCAACACCAAAACGGTACCTATTATATAAAATGGTTTGCAGAAAGAGTTCTATATCCTTTAATCCGTTATGGCCGCCGTTGCTCCCTTTGGTTTTTATTCGAATGGTACCAAAAGGTAAATTAATGTCATCGGTAATTACCAAAACATTGCTTTGTGGTATGTTCTCTTTGTCCATCCAATATTTCAGTGCTTTACCACTTCGATTCATATAGGTTGATGGTTTGAGACAAATTACTGTTCTGCCTTTGATCTTAAAGGAGCCAATATCCCCAAGCTTAACGGTTTCGAAGGTAAAATCGTTCGCCTTGGCCACTTCATCTAATACCTTAAAACCAATATTATGACGGGTTTCTTTATATTCATCGCCAATGTTACCTAGGCCAACAATCAAGAATTTTTTCATGGAGTCTTTCTCTTCTGGGATTATGCTCTGTTTTGTAAAAAAGGATTTAAATAAACCGAACATTTGAAATAGGATTAAGTTTGTAAAAATACAAAAGCATCCTGATACCAATATCAGGATGCTTTATAGATACATTTAAACGGTAATGTCTATTCTTGAGTAGTTTCTTCAGAAGTTTCAGCGCCTTCAGCACCTTCTTCTCCTTCTTCATCCTCATCATCGATAACGACTGCCGTACGGGCCGTTTTAACTTGTACTACCACCGTATTGTCTGGGTGTAAAATAGTAAAGTCATCGTTCAATAATGATGCTACAGAAATATTTTGACCGATTTTCAATTTTGAGATATCAACGTCAAAGAAATCTGGTAATTTGTCTGGTAAAGCTTTGATAGCAAGTTTACGTTTTCTGAACAATAAACGTCCACCATTACGTACACCTGGCGAATTTCCATTCAATCTTACAGGGATATTCATGGTAACCATTTTATCATCGAATAATTGATAAAAATCAATATGAATGATAGCATCTGTTACAGGGTGAAATTGAATGTCCTGTAAAACAGCTTTAACGGTTTTGTTACCTTCCATTTCAATTGCAACTGTGTGTGCATTTGGAGTGTAAACCAAGTCTCTGAACGCTAGTTCGTCTGCTGAAAAGTGTAATGGTTTATCCCCTCCGTATACTACGCAAGGAACCTTTCCAGCATTACGTAGGGCCTTCGTTGCCTTTTTGCCCACGCTTTCTCTTTCTGATCCTTTAATTGTAATTGACTTCATTATATGTATTAAAAATTAATATTCCTGTGTTTTTCTTCTTGTCTACATTAAAAATTTAGAAGAAATAGAGTTGTTGTTGTGTACCTTATCCATTACATCTGCAAAAAGATTGGCACAGCTCAATACTCGTACTTTATCACTCTTTATTTCAATAGGAATTGAATCGGTAATAATCAATTCCGTCAGATTTGAGTTTTCAATTTTCTCGTATGCGTTTCCGGATAAAAGACCGTGAGTAGTGATGGCTCTTACGCTTACTGCGCCACGTTCCATCATTAAATCGGCCGCCTTTGTCAAGGTGCCTGCTGTATCGACCATATCATCTACGAGAACAACATTTTTGCCCTTAACGTCACCAATCAGTTCCATATGGGAGATAACATTTGCCACGGCTCTTTGTTTATAACACACCACAACATCACAATCTAATGCTTTTGAATAGGCATATGCTCTTTTTGAACCGCCCATATCAGGTGATGCGATGGTTAAATTATCCAAACCTAAATTCTTTAAGTAGGGTAAGAATAAGGTCGATGCAAACAAGTGATCTACAGGTTTTTCGAAAAAACCTTGTATTTGGTCTGCATGAAGATCCATGGTAATGATTCTGGTAGCTCCTGCTGTTTCAAGCATTTTTGCCACCAACTTTGCGGCTATAGGCACTCTTGGTTTGTCCTTTCTGTCTTGTCTTGCCCATCCAAAATAAGGCATTACAGCTGTAATATGACGTGCAGATGCTCTTTTAGCAGCATCGATCATCAATAGCATTTCCATTAAATTTTCCGGACCAGGATGTGTTGAGCCAATTAGAAAGATTCGTGTTCCTCGAATAGATTCTTCAAAGGAAGGTTGAAATTCCCCATCGCTATATCTAGAAAAAAGAACATTGCCAAGCTCCATTCCATATGCCTTGGCGATTTTTTCTCCTAAGATCTTGCTTTGAGTGCAAGCAAATATTTTCGGTTGTGGAACTTGGTATGGCATGTCTTTCGTATTGTTTCCCAAACAGTTGCTTCTATAATGAGTTGAAGACCTTGTTTTTAAGGAGGTGCAAATTTAAAAATTAAATTTGGTTGGAGATGTATAAATATTGATATTTTTAGTGATAGAAAGAAAATAATTATTTAGTTTTGCAGTCCTATTTTTATAGGAAATCGATTCTAATCGAAAAAAAGGCTCGAGTGGCGGAACTGGTAGACGCGCTGGATTCAAAATCCAGTTCTTCGGAGTGCGGGTTCGATTCCCGCCTCGAGTACAGAGTAAATCCCTAATAATTTGTAAATCAAATTGTTAGGGATTTTTATTTGTGTTCAGTGCCGATATTTTGCCGAAAAATGGTATGATGATCTAGAATACGTGCAATTCTAACTCATAATTACACCATATGTAAAAAGGTATAACGGAAATTGTATATTTGTTAATAACCCCTCTTAAGATTACTATTCCAAATGAGTATATTAAAGCGCAACAATGTAAAAGTTTTTGGAACCGGTAGTAAAACACTGTTATTCGCTCATGGCTTTGGTTGTGATCAGGTCATGTGGCGCCACATGACACCGGCCTTTGAAAAAGATTATAAAGTAGTTCTGTTCGATTATGTTGGTTGTGGCAACTCAGAAATCAGTCAATACAATGCAAATAGGTATAATTCGCTATACGGTTATGCTCTAGATGTTCTTGAAATATGTCATGAGTTAAACCTGAGTAAAGTAACCTTCATTGGTCATTCAGTGAGTTCTACGATCGGAATATTAGCTTCTATTCAAGACCCTGACCTTTTTGATGCTTTGGTGTTGATATGCCCTTCGGCATGTTACATTAATAAGTCAGATTATATTGGAGGTTTTGAAGAAAAGGATTTAGTCGAATTGTTGCAGGTGATGGAAAATAATTATGTAGGCTGGGCACATTTTCTTGCCCCTATGGTGATGAAAAATACGGAACGGCCAGAACTTACCGAGGAACTAGAGCAAAGTTTTTGCTCGATGGATAAAGAGATTTCTAGAAATTTTGCTCAGGTCACCTTCTTTTCGGACAATAGGGAGGATCTAAAAAAGGTGCAAGTTCCCACCCTAATCCTTCAATGTACTAACGATGATATAGCCCCGGAAAGTGTTGGGTCTTATATTCATAAGCAAATAGAAGGAAGTGTAATAAATTATATGAATGCCACGGGTCATTGCCCGCATATGAGCCATCCACAAGAAACTATAGATTGCATCAAGAATTTTTTCGATAAAAAGGAGGGTGCAAATTGAGAGACAGTCAAAAAAATAGCATATCCTTCAATAATATACCTGGTTATATTTTTAGGCTTTCTGAGGACGGACTTGTCCTTGATCTAAACAAGCTGATGGAGGAGGTGTTAGGTTATGAGCACAGGGAAGTAGTCGGCAAATTGAGATTTGAAGACCTTCTGACAAGTGGTAGTAAGATATTTTATAAGACCCATATTGTTACGATTTTGATGATGGGGGGAAGGGTAGATGAAATGTACTTCTTATTAAAATCAAAATCAGGATCAGAAATACCCTTTTTGGTGAATATGAAAATGAACCTTAACGATGGTGTTAAGGAAATTTATGGTGCGGGTCTTCAATATTCCAAACGAAACAAATTTGAGAAAGAATTGATTGAAGCCAAGCAGGTTGCTGAGAGGGCTTTGACCGAGAATGAGCTGTTGAACCAGATGAAGTCTGAGTTAGAAGAAAGTCAGGAGAAGCTAGAAATACAGATTCGAGAACTTAAGCGTGTTAATGAGGAGCATGTTTCCTTTAGTAAGATTTTGGCACACGACCTGCAGGAGCCATTGCGTAAACTTCAGGTGTTTTCAAGTAGACTTCAAGAAAAGAATACACACGAGATAGATTTCAATTCTTTGTTATACCTAGACCGCATCTACAACATTTCTCAATACACCCATCAACTATTAATACGATTACAGAAATACCATTCTTTAAAAATTTCTGCTAATGACTATACAACCGAAAGTTTAACTTCCGTTTTTTATTCTGCAATTTCCAAACTTGATCTTCAAAATTTAACCCCTGATTTTGATAAGCTACAGGTGAAAGAAATATATGGGGATATTCCTAAGCTTACGCGGTGCTTCGAAGAATTAATTCAAAATTCATATCAATTTAAATCAACTGAAAGACCATTGTCCATCAGAATTTCATCTACTATGGTGAAGGATAATTATTATCAAGACTTGGATGATACCTATTACTTTATCGACTTTGTGAAAATTAGGTATAGTGATAATGCAATGGGATTTCCGGACTTTTCGTTGGCAACACTTTTTAAACCTTTGCAAAAATACCACAAGCAAAGCGGCATTGGTTTAGGTTTGGCATATTGTAAAAAAACCATTGTACTGCATAAAGGTAAGATTACAATGAAACCCTTACCGGAAGGCGGATCTGAATTCATAATTTTATTACCTGCGAGAGGACTATATTAAATTTTAGAGGCTTATATTTTTGAAAAATCCAGAGAAATTTAATTGTAATTGAAGCTTGATTTCTTGTGATTCCCGTGTTTCTTTTATAAACCTATCAATGGCCAGGCATAGGTTTGTTTTACTCTTTTGTGTTATATGGTCAAGGCATAGCGAATAATTTACTCGATTTTAAATTCGATGTGCTGGTAAGTTTCTATATTATAT
>Ga0114916_1002182_pt1 | contig 10448 bp, 10 predicted proteins | sample MalvirAntarct_66_FD_83501 | JGI IMG/M metagenome (GOLD analysis project Ga0114916, IMG submission 83501) | Marine viral communities from the Global Malaspina Expedition - Malaspina viral metaG Antarct_66 | ecosystem: Environmental > Aquatic > Marine > Oceanic | place: West Anvers Island... | reverse complement strand
GTCTTGTTGAAATTAACTAATTTATTAGGATTCGCCTTCAGGTATGTGCTTTTATGAGCTCCCTGTTAATTTAAAAATAGGATGCTATGTTGTTTTGATCTTGTTGGTGACATGTTGTTCGTTTTGTACAAAAATATTTGATGGGCTTATTTTGAAAAGTAACATTGGTTACATAACATAATGTAGTTGCATTATGAGTGCAAAAAAGAGTGGTTTTTCGAACATTTGATAAGCTGATAATAATCATATTATTTACTGATTTAGACCTTTAAGTTTGTGACTAAATCAGAAATTTATGTGTTCGCTTATTCAAAAATATAATGTACCAGGTCCTCGGTATACAAGTTATCCAACTGTTCCTTCTTGGGATATTAATACCTTTTCGGGCAAAAAATGGGAAGATTCGGTAAGGAAGAGTTTCCATGTTAGTAATTCCGTAACAGGAATAAGCCTTTATATTCATTTACCTTTTTGTGAAAGTATGTGTACCTTCTGTGGATGTCACAAGCGTATTACAAAACGGCATGACCTTGAATTACCTTACATAAAGTCGGTATTAAAAGAATGGAGGTTATATAATTCGCTGTTTGACGAAAAACCGATAATAAAAGAATTACACCTTGGTGGAGGGACACCTACATTTTTTTCCGCTGAGAACTTAAAGGTTTTAATTGATGGTATTTTAAGAATATCTACGAAAGCCGATAATGCGGAGTTTAGCTTTGAAGGTCATCCGAACAATACTACCAAAGAGCATTTACGAGCATTGTACGATGTCGGTTTTAGGCGTGTAAGCTTTGGAGTGCAAGATTATAATGATTCGGTACAAAAGGCCATCAATAGAATTCAACCCTTCGAAAATGTAAAAAATGTTACCCAGTGGTCAAGAAATATTGGATATACATCCGTAAGTCATGATATCATTTTCGGACTACCTCATCAGAAATTGCAGCATGTATTAAACACTATTGAGAAAACGAAAGAGTTGAAACCAGATCGCATTGCTTTTTATAGTTATGCCCACGTGCCTTGGTTGACAGGCAATGGGCAACGCGGTTATAATGATGCAGATGTACCAGCTGGCGAAGAGAAAAGAATGCAATATGAAGCGGGAAAAGAACTATTGTTGAAATTCGGGTATTATGAAATTGGGATGGACCATTTCGCATTAAGATCAGACGGACTATTTAAGGCGATGGAAAGTGGTGGGCTCCACAGAAATTTTATGGGATATACCAGTTCAAATACCCACTTAATGATCGGTTTGGGAGCTTCGGCTATAAGTGATAGTTGGTATGGGTTTTCCCAAAATGCAAAGAATATTGAAGAATACCAAAATTTGGTAGACAATGGCATTATACCGCTTTATAGAGGCCATATTTTAACAGAAGAAGACCAAATAATAAGAAGACATATATTAAATTTAATGTGCCGGTTCCAAACGTCATGGAGTGCATTTAAGTTACATCTGCCACAAATGGATAACATTCTTAAAAGACTTAAGGAAATTGAAAAAGACGGATTGGTAATAATTACCGAGGGTAGTTTACAAATTACAGAAAAGGGTAGACCATTTGTTAGAAATGTATGTATGGCCTTTGATGAGTCATTGCAAAAAAAATCAACAGAAACCAAGCTATTCTCCATGACCGTCTAGTTGTAAAAAAATATTACAAGCCTAATCTTAACAATTGCTAAATAAAAGTATCATGAAAAAAATAATAGTACTTACAGATTTTTCTGACCGATCAGAATTTGCGCTTAAAGCAGCGGCAGATTTGGCTAAAAGACATAAAGTAGAACTTCTTGTTGTTCATATGTTAGAACTTAATCAAGCGATACTCTCTTCACCCGATGGTATGTATATCGAGCAAACCGTCTTTCTCGTTAAATTAGCGGAGAAAAATTTATCGGAATTCTTGGACAAGCCCTATTTGAAGGGAATTACCGTCACCCCTGTGATAAAACATTACAAAGTTTTTAGTGAGTTAGATGCTATTGCAGATGAACATAGCGCCGATTTAATCGTGATGGGGTCTAATGGCGCAAGCGGTCTAGAAGAAATATTTATAGGTTCCAATGCTGAAAGGGTAGTGCGTAATGCTTCGATACCTGTGTTGGTCATCAAAGGAGAGGTCGATGAATTCAATATAGATAGATTTGTATTTGCCTGCGATTTTAATGACGATAATCTTCCCGCTTTTCAAAAAGCCACCGAATTTTCTGAATTGTTGAATGCAAAAATGGAGGTGGTCTTTATCAATACGCCAAATGATGAATTTATGAGCAATAGGGATGCCTACCAAAAAATCAATAAATTTTTGACGAAGGCAAATGCTGGTCAGCAAGTGGAGATTTATAATGATTATAGTGTTGAGCAGGGAATAATCAACTATGGTAATACCATACTTGCCGATGCAATCGCCATTCCTACCCATGGTCGTAAAGGGATAGCACATTTGTTCAATGGAAGTATCGGAGAAGATGTCGTTAATCATTCTAAAATTCCGGTGATAACATTTAAGATATAGTTACTATCCATTTCTATAAGCAAAGATAAACCCGAGGCGCAACCTTGGGTTTATCGATTTTAATAGTTATTTCGTTTAATTTTTAAAGCGTTCGTAAGTTGCCTGTTCAAGTTCTTGCCTAACGTTTGGATGCGCTATCTCTATCAAGGCTTTTGCTCTTTCCTTTAAGTTTTTTCCAAAAAGATTAGCAACTCCATATTCGGTTACCACATAATGCACGTGTGCCCGTGTTGTTGTTACTCCGGCACCTAGTTTTAAAAAGGGTGTTATTTTAGAAACCCCTTTTGCGGTTAGTGAGGACATCGCAAAAATAGGTTTCCCACCATCAGAAAGCGAAGCCCCTCTAATAAAGTCCATCTGGCCACCAACACCTGAATACTGGCGACTGCCAATAGTATCAGCACAAATTTGACCGGTAAGGTCAATTTCAATTGCACTGTTTATAGCGGTAACTTTCGGATTTTTTCTAATAATGGTCGTATCGTTCGTATAGGCGGCTTCCTTGAAATGCACCGATGGATTATCGTCGACAAAATCATACATCTTTTGAGACCCCATGGCAAAACATGTCACAATTTTGCCGGTTTTAACTTTTTTATCTTCACCGGTAACTACTCCTTTTTCTATTAATGGGAGTAAACCATCTGAGAACATTTCTGTGTGAATGCCGAGACGTTTATGGTTGCCTAGATTGCTCAACACGGCATTTGGAATACTACCTATACCCATTTGCAGGGTGGCACCATCATCAATTAAGCCGGCAACATTTTTACCTATTTCAGCCTCAACGGAAGTAATAGGTGAAATATCATGAACATGAATGGGACAATTTACCTCAATCGCGTAATCAATATTTTTTAGATGGATGATACCATCACCGTGTGTTCTTGGTACTGAAGGGTTTATTTGGGCTATTACTTTTTTCGCCATTTGAATCGCCGGTAGCGCAACATCTACCGATACCCCCAAAGAGCAGTACCCATGCTTATCTGGCGGAGAAACTTGAACAATGGCTACATCTATTGGTAATATATTTTGCCGAAACAGAAGGTGTATTTCACTCAGGAAAATGGGAATATAATCACCTTGGGTACTATTGACCATATGTCGCACATTGTCTCCAACAAAGCAACTGTTTACTTTAAAACTTTGATTGAATGGCTTCCGGGCATATTTGGCATCACCTTCCGTGTGAATCGAAACGATTTCAATATCCTTTAATTCGTCATACCTTTCACATAATGCATCAATAAGCACATTTGGAGTCATCGCGGCACCTTGAAAAAACACACGGTTCCCGGATTTTATAATGGATACTGCTTCCGATTTAGATACAATTTTCATAAGGGGCGATTTTGAGATGCAAATATCTGCGGATACCTTTTTATAAAATATGAAGATTGTCATATTTTAAGAACTTTCATCATAAAATCATGAAGTTCCTTCATTTGTGGTTTCCCTTTTTGTTTACCGATACGGCCTGCAAAATAAAGCACGAACCATAAGATTACTATGAGTATCATTAGGCCTACCTGTAGGTGAAAAGGTCTTTGCAATGAAACACTTGAATAGGCCCATATTCCGATTATAATGAACATGCCGGCAACAACAAAGTGAATGAACATAAACAAGGTCCACAGAGTAGGATTGGGACCAAAAACACCATATAGACGACTCGAGGTAGTATCAAGCTCATCAATTTCCAGATGCAGCTGGGGCGACCAAAAATGATGATTTTCTTGGTTGAATTTGATGAATACATGTTCATCTAGGCGTTTTACCAAAAAAGGAGGTTCTTTAACCTCCTCGAAATTTGATAGGATCTGTTCTTTGGGCTGATGCACATTTAACTGAAACCTGGGACGGAGCACTATTTCGTTCGATACTGGTTTCATATGAATAGTATTAGTTGGTGTTGGCCTTTAGTTATGGCATTCTATGGCACTCGAAGCTAATTGCTTGATAGGTGCAGGCGATACATACGGTATGCCCAATCCAAGGCCTCTAATGATAAATAGTAGGCCAATGAGGATGACAAAAACAGGAATTGCTTTTTGGATTTTTCGGCGGACACCACTTTTTAATAGGTTGCTAAAATAGATTGCAGCGGTCATTAATGGCAGCGTTCCTACTCCGAATAGCATCATATACAGACTACCCTGAAGGGCATTACCCATGGCAATTGCGCCCAAAAGTGCCATGTAGACTAGTCCGCAAGGTAAAAATCCGTTTAAAATGCCAATCGTTAAAAAGGTATCGGGAGATTTTTTCTTCAATTCTTTGCCCAATTGATTTTTCACCGTGGATATACCTTTATAAATAGGTTTTGAAAGGTTGTATTTGTTGAAGGTTTTATATGGTATCAAAACCACCAGAATCATCAAGACACCAATAGCAATAGAAAGTTTCTGCTGAATGCCGAATATTGATAGCCCTTTTCCTAAAAGTCCGAAAACAAGACCTATAATTCCGTAGGCTATAAGGCGTCCACAATGGTATATGGATATCTGACCGAATTTTTTAAAATTGTTATGTCTATCTACCGGAAGCATAAAAGCGATTGGGCCACACATACCTACGCAGTGCAAGCTTGCCATAAGGCCAAGTATGACGGCGGATAAAATCATTCTTCTTTAAAAAATTAGACTTTCTTTATGTAAAAATTCTACTCCTTGGTGTTTCCAAAATATTTTAATGTCCCATCGACCATCCACCAATTGTTCATGAGGTATGAGCAAATATGAATCGGATAAACTTATGGGCAAGTCAAAATCCAAAGCCTTATTGGATGGTCTATAAAGGGACACGATGCCAGTGGCATTTGAGGTATCATATTCTTTAGGAAATAGTATCAACAATCCTTCAGGTGATTTTTTCAATTTTATTTTCGTTGTTGCATTCAATGCATTTTGCTCTGCATCTATTTCTTTTTGAAAACCGAGTTCCGCCTTATAATATTCTTCGGTAACCAAATCGTGATTGGCATTATGGTTTGTAGTCATTCGAACCACGAAAAACAGAATAAAACTAATGAATGCCAAAATGGCTATTACAATACCGGTGCCCCAATTAATTTTCATGATGTGCTATTTATAACTACGTGGCGCCAGAAAGCGCGCAGTAGTGGTTTCTATTAATTTCTCGTGACTGTAAACTCCAATTTTTAAGTCATTCTTATCTTTACTCAAGGCAGCAGCGTTGATTTCGATGAATAAAGTACCTTCTGCCAAGGCTTCCGGTTGTACATCAAAATTTTCGTGGCGTACAAGTTTAATTGCTCCTTTCGGCGATATTAATTCAAAATGAACATTTTCGACCGGCTTTGTAGTTTTATTCAATAGCTTGTACGTATACACGTTACTGATAATATTTCCCTCTTTATGTTCATACAATTGACCTGGTAACCTTAAGATATTTGCTTCCAAATCATTTCTTAAGAACATCATTCCTGCAAATACGCCGGTTAATATCACCAGTACGGCCGTGTATCCTTTTAAACGGGGTGTAAACCTGAATTTTTCCTTTTTTGTAATTTCATCTTCACTGGCATAGCGAATGAGCCCTTTTGGTAAATCTACCTTTTCCATGATGGTATCACACTCATCGATACAAGCGGTACAGTTTACGCATTCTAGCTGAGTTCCGTTTCTAATATCTATTCCCGTGGGGCAAACGTTTACACATTGCGCACAGTCAATACAATCGCCATGGCCCAAAGCCTCACGGTCTTCATTTTTACGCCATTTTTTTCTACCATTTTCTGCTTCACCTCGCTGATGGTCATACGCTACCACGATAGACTTATTGTCAAGCAACACACCCTGCATACGTCCGTAAGGGCAGGCTATGATGCATACCTGCTCTCTAAACCAAGCGAATACGAAGTAGAAGACAGCGGTAAAAATCAGTAGGGAAACCATGGTGCTCACATGTTGCCACGGGCCTTCAATTACATAGTTGATCAAACGGTCACTTCCAATTAAGTAGGCTAGAAATACATTGGCAATCATAAAGGAAATGATAAAAAATACCAACCATTTTAGCAGGCGTTTACGAATTTTTTCAGCATTCCAAGCTTGCCTTTCCAGTCGCATTTGAGCGCCCCGGTCACCGTCAATCCAATATTCTATTCTACGGAAAACCATTTCCATAAAAATGGTCTGAGGGCACATCCATCCACAGAAAATACGTCCGAACGCAACGGTGAAAAGGGCAATGAACACTACCCCGATAACCATGGATATGACAAAGAGGTGAAAATCTTGTGGATAAAAAGGAAAACCAAAAATGTTGAAACGTCTTTCCAACACATTGAACATTAAAAATTGGTTGCCGTTCACCTTTATAAAAGGAGATGCAATCAAGAATGCTAAAAGGGCATAGCTGACATATTTTCGATAATTATAAAACCTACCGCTAGGTTTTTTTGGATATACCCAATCCCTTTTTCCATCTTCCTTAATAGTACCAATTGAATCTCTAAAATTATCCTGGTCTTGTGACATTGCATCTCTCTTTTTAGGCTTGACAGGTAGTACGTTCTCACTTTATTAATTAGAGCTGACCGATACCGAATCGATTTCAGTAGCAGTAGGTTGTACCGAGGTCGGCACTTCAGGAGCATTGGGATCTACCCATATATCCCCTTCAGGGTCCTTTGGGTTTGCAGGTATCGTCCCTTGAAAGCTTAAAACATAACTCGCCACTTGTGCAATTTCCGCAGGTTTTAAATTTAGTTTCCAGGCAATCATACCTTTACCGTCACGACCACCTTCAGAAATGGTATGGAATACATTTTTGATGCCTCCACCGAGAATCCAGTTGGGGTCAGTTAGGTTAGGACCGATACCACCTCCACCATCGACCATATGACATGCCACACAATTGTTTTCAAAAATACCTTTACCGGCACTTAGGTCTGAAGCATCGGTCAGTAGTTCGACCGTAGTGGCATCAACAAGACCTTTGGCTGTTTTCTTATATGCTTCAATTTCTAACTGCGCAGCTGCCATTTCTTGTTCGTATTCCAATTTTTGGTCATAGTCGTTAAATACATGGAAACGAAGCATGTACACGACACCGAAGACAATGGATGCATAAAATAGGTATACCCACCAAGGAGGTAAATTGTTGTCCAATTCACGAATGCCATCGTAATTATGGTCAAGAATAATTTCACCTTCTTCTTCGATAGGCTTACTTCCCAACAATTTGGCATACATGTTTTTACCCCAAGTCCATTCCCATTTTTCTTCTTTCGAAGCTACATATCGAACCTTCGCTTCATCGTCAAGGGTATTGTATAACACATTTTCAATTGCTTGAACAATAAAGGCAATCGCAATTAATAATAACAAAATTAGTATCATAAACCCGAACATCATCGTTGGATATTCAAGAAACGCGGGTTGGTCACCACTATCTATATACATTTCCATGAGTACGATGATCAGGAAAAAGGCTACGGTTATTCTAAACCACCAAGCTGTATTGTTTTTCATAATTCATGGTTTTGTTGGTTATCTTCTTCCAAAGGCAATTCGCTCACTTCTTTTATGTATGATTTTGAGGCTGTAAGTACCCACCAAAATAACAATGTGAAAAACACAAAGAAGATAAGTAATGAGATCATGGGGTAGGTGGCTACTCCCTCGATAGTTTCCATGTAACCTTTTACAAATTTGAACATGATTTTTAGTTTTTGTTATCAGATAATAATTCGCCAGTTTCCTTAACCTTGATGTCAGTTCCTAAACGTTGTAAGTAGGCAATAAGAGATACAATTTCTCGGTCTCTCATTTCTATGAATTCCTCGCCGTTTTCAAGAGCATAGTTTTTATCGGCTTCATAGGATTTTGCAAAATCAGGATCACTATATAAATTTTTCTCTATTTTCTCCGCTTGTATATCCATTAAGCTTTCAGCATTTGCTATCTCTTCTACTGTGTACGGTACACCTAGGGTTACCATGGCTTCCATTTTGGCTTGTATATCACTACGGTCATGCTCATTACGTACTAACCATGCATACGCAGGCATAATAGACCCTGATGATGTGCTTTGTGGGTCGTACATATGATTCAAGTGCCAATTGTCAGAATATTTTCCACCCACCCGTAATAAATCTGGGCCTGTACGTTTACTTCCCCACAGAAATGGGTGATCATATACGAATTCACCGGCTTTCGCATATTCGCCATAACGTTCCACTTCACTTCTGAAAGGCCGAACCATTTGCGAGTGACAGCTTACACAACCTTCACGAATATATAGGTCTCGACCTTCCAATTCTAAAGGGGTGTATGGCTTTACACTAGTAATTGTCGGTATATTCGATTTCACCAAAATAGTCGGTACAATTTGTATGATACCGCCAATTAATATAGCCACCGTAGCTAAAATCGTCAATTGAATAGGCTTTCGCTCTAACCATGTATGAAATGTTTCGCCGGCCGTTCTGTGTTTTGAAACGCGGGTCAGCGCAGCAGCTTCTGCTAATTCATCTTCTATTGTGGCACCAGTACGTACCGTACGTATAACGTTATAGATCATAACACATGCACCAATAATATAAAGACTGCCTCCTATAGCACGCATCCAATACATAGGCATGATTTCATGTACGGTTTCTAAGAAATTACCGTAAACCAGTGTTCCATCAGGATTGAAATCTTTCCACATTAAGGCTTGGGTAAACCCTGCAACGTACATGGGCAACGCATATAGAATGATTCCTAAAGTACCTATCCAAAAATGGAAGTTTGCCAAGTTGGTTGAGAACAATCTGTTTTTGGTCATTTTAGGAACCAACCAATATATCATACCGAAGGTTAGAAAACCGTTCCATGCAAGGGCACCTACATGTACGTGGGCAATAATCCAATCGCTAAAGTGGGCAATCGCGTTTACATTTTTAAGGGAAAGCATAGGACCTTCAAAAGTGGCCATTCCGTATCCGGTAATCGCTACGACCATAAATTTTAAAACTGGGTCGGTACGTACTTTATCCCATGCACCTCGTAAAGTCAACAGTCCATTTATCATACCTCCCCAAGATGGAGCTAACAACATGATCGAGAAGGCAACCCCTAAGTTTTGAGCCCAATCAGGTAAAGACGAATATAATAGGTGGTGCGGACCTGCCCAGATATAGATAAAAATCAAGGACCAAAAGTGAACAATAGAAAGTCGGTACGAATACACCGGCCTATTTGCCGCTTTAGGAACAAAATAGTACATAAGGCCCAAAAATGGAGTGGTCAAGAAAAATGCCACCGCATTATGTCCATACCACCATTGTACCAGTGCATCCTGTACACCCGCGTAAACAGAGTAACTTTTCATGGCCGTAACAGGCAGTTCTAAGCTATTGAATATATGTAAGACCGCAACGGTAACAAATGTTGCCAGGTAAAACCAGATAGCCACATATAGGTGACGCTGTCTTCTTTTGATCATAGTACCGATTAGGTTGATTCCGAATGCCACCCAAACAACGGCAATTGCTAAATCAATAGGCCATTCAAGTTCAGCATATTCCTTAGAACTTGTATACCCTAACGGTAGGGTGATGGCTGCTGCGACAATTATGAGCTGCCAGCCCCAAAAATTGAATTTACTTAGAAAGTCACTGTACATACGCGCCTTTAGCAGACGTTGTGTAGAGTAGTAAACTCCCGCATAAATAGCATTTCCTACAAATGCAAAAATTACCGCGTTGGTATGCAACGGGCGTAAGCGACCAAAACTTAACCATGATATGCCATCGGTTAAGTTAGGGAACATAAACATAAAGGCTAGCAATAAGCCAACAGACATGCCCACGATACCCCAAAACATGGTTGCATAAAGGAAATTTTTTACGATTTTGTTATCGTAATAAAACTGCTGTACTTCCATAATGATACTTGATTATTT
>Ga0114916_1002179_pt1 | contig 10457 bp, 9 predicted proteins | sample MalvirAntarct_66_FD_83501 | JGI IMG/M metagenome (GOLD analysis project Ga0114916, IMG submission 83501) | Marine viral communities from the Global Malaspina Expedition - Malaspina viral metaG Antarct_66 | ecosystem: Environmental > Aquatic > Marine > Oceanic | place: West Anvers Island... | reverse complement strand
TGGCGCTGCGCGCCCGCCGCCACGTGCAGGCGGCGCGTCCGCGCTTCGCGGTGTCCGCCGACGAGGGCGAGCGGATCGCGGCGGCGTTCCGCGACGCCTCGGCCGCGGGGGATGCGACCGTCCTGTCCCAGCTGCTCGCCGAGCAGGCCCTGTTCGTCGCCGACGGCGGCGGCAAGCGTCGCGCAGTGATGAACCCGATCCGCGGCCGCGACCGGATCGTCCGGCTTCTCGCCGGCCTGGCGCGGAAGTCGCCCGGGCCGGCGCGCACCTATCTCGCCCGCATCGGCGGACGGCCCGGCTATGTCACGCTGCAGGCGGATGGAACCCTGCAGACGACGGCCCTGGAGATCGACGACGGCGTCATCGTCGCCGTCCATGTCGTGCGCAACCCGGACAAGCTGCGCCACGTGACGCCGCCCGCTTAGGCTAGTGGCGGCGGGTCCGGGCCTTCGGCCTGGGCCCCTCCCCTTACCGACAAGGGCACAACCCGAACTGCCGTCATCGGGCAAATTCGCTTAAAATGCCAGTCAAACAGCGCCCACACCCGCCCGCCGCACGCCGACACGCGCTGCAACCACAATATCCATGTCAAATTCACCTATCCGGACGGGGTGACCGTCGCCATTCGGTGCACATCTTCCGGGGAACGGCCCGATTCGCGTAGCGACAGCAGCGTCAATGATAGGTCCCGCTTGGCGTAGCGGCGGCCGTCCTGGCCGGTCAGCAAGCCGTGATGATGCCATTCCGGCACCGGCAGGCCGAGCAGGGCCTGGAGGAGGCGGTGGACGTGCGTCGCCTCGAACAGGTCGAGGCCGCGCGTCACCAGCGACACGTCCTGCAACGCGTCGTCGACGGTGACCGCCAGGTGATAGCTGGTCGGCACGTCCTTGCGCGCCAGCACCACGTCGCCGAAGCGTTGCGGCGCGGCGGCGATGCGGCCCGCGGCCCGGTCGTGCCAGTCGAGCGGACCGGCGGCCGCCACCGCCGCCGTCATGTCCAGGCGCAGGGCAAAGGCCTCGCCGGCCGCGATCCGTGCCGCGCGCTCGGATGGCGCCAGCCGGCGGCAGGTGCCGGGATAGAGCGGGCCGTCGGGCCCGTGCGGCGCACCGCCGGCGGCGGCGATCTCCGCCTGGATCTCCGCGCGGGTGCAGAAGCACGGATAGAGCAGGCCCTGCGCGTCGATGCGGCCGAGGGCGGCGGCATAGTCGTCCATGTGCGCCGACTGGCATCGCACCGGCATCTCCCAGTCGACGCCCAGCCAGGCCAGGTCCTCGAAGATCCCGTCGACGAATTCCGGCCGGCAGCGGCCGGCGTCGATGTCTTCGATCCGCAGCAGGAAGCGGCCGCCCGCCGCGCGCGCGGCGTCGCGGGCGAACAGCGCCGAATAGGCGTGGCCGAGATGCAGCCGTCCGGTCGGACTTGGCGCGAAGCGGGTCACGATCATGGCCGGATGCTATATGCTTGGCCGCACCGAATCCAAAGCGGAGCAACCCGCGCATGGCACATCCCGCCACGCTGACCGGACCCTCGCACGGCGCCGCGAGCGGCACCGCGAAACAGCTCGTCGTGCTGCTGCACGGCCTGGGCGCCGACGGCAGCGACCTGATCGCGCTGGCGCCGCTGCTGGCGCGCACCCTGCCCGACGCGGCGTTCGTGGCGCCGGATGCGCCCTTCCCGTGCGACATGGCCCCCTATGGCCGGCAGTGGTTCAGCGTGCAGGACCGCTCGCCCGGGCCGATTTTGGAGGGGGTGCGGCGGGCGGAGACGTTCCTCGCCCCGTATGTCGACGCGCAGCTCGCCTCGCTCGGCCTCGGCGGCGATAGGCTGATCATCGCCGGCTTCAGCCAGGGCACGATGATGGGCCTGCACCACGGGCTGCGCCGCGCGGCGGAGCCGCTCTGCATCATCGGCTGCTCGGGCCGGCTGCTGGCGCCGGAACTGCTGGCGGCGGAGCGGCGCAACCGGGCGCCGGTGCTCCTCGTGCACGGCGACGCCGACGAGGTGGTGCCGCCGGAGAGCCTGAAGCTGGCGGCGGACGGGCTGGAGGCGGCCGGCATACCGGTCGAGGCGCACATGCTGCGCGGCCTCGGCCACGGCATCGACGAGCGCTGCATCGCGCTGGCCGACGCCTTCCTGCGCAAGGTCGTCACGGGCTGAACCGCCCGGCGCGAGAAGGTCGGGGCGTGAACACGAACGGGAGAAGGACGGGCATGAGCGGTTCGGTGAAGCGGGTACTGGTGGCGGGCTACGGCACGATGGGGCGCGGCGTCACCCTGTCCTTCGTGCGCGGCGGATTCGAGACGATCGTGCTGAGCCGCGACCCGTCGCGCATCGCCGACCTGCCCGAGGGAGCGACGGCCGTGTCCGAGCTCCCAGCCGAGGCGCCGGACCTGGTGCTGGAGAACGTGCCGGAGAAGGTGGACGTGAAGCACGCGCTCTACCGCCGGCTCGAGGACGCCTATGACGGCGCGCCGATCATCGCGACCAACACCTCCGGCCTGTCGCTGGAGGAACTGGCCGCACCGCTGCGCCACCCGGACAAGTTCATCGGCGCGCACTATCTGCAGCCGGCCGAGGCCTTCCCCCTGGTCGAGGTGATCCGCATCCCGGCGACGAGCGACGAGACCACGGCGCGCACGACCGACGCCATGGAGCGGACCGGCAAGCAGGTGATCACGGTCAACCGGCCGGTGGCGGGGTTCCTGTTCAACCGCCTGCAGCACGCCATGCTGCACGAGGCCTACTGGATGATCGAGCAGGGCATCGTCACGGCCGCGGACGTCGACATCTTCGCCCGCCGCGCCTTCGGGCCGCGCATGTGCGTGACCGGGGTGATCGAGCAGAAGGACCTGAGCGGCATCGACACCCACGCCCTGTCGCAGCTCGGCATCGTCCCGCACCTGCACCACGGCGCCGAGCCGATCCGCCTGGTCCAGGACATGTACGCCCGCGGCGACCTGGGCGTGAAGACCGGCAAGGGCTTCTACGACTGGACCGGCCGCGACGTGGACGCCTACAAGCGCAAGGCCGCGGAGAAGCTGAAGCGGATCCTGGCGATCATCGAGGAGGAATGATGGCTTGCTATGCAGCGGATGCCCACGATCTCCGCGCAGTCGATCGGTTCAAGGCAGCCCTCGCTGCGGGAGAGGAAGAACTGGTCCCCGCGGCGGCAGTCCAGCGGATGCTGGAGGGAGAGCATCCGATCCGGGTCTGGCGCGAACTGCGTGGGCTGCGGGCCGCAGAGGTGGCGAAACAGTGCGGCGTCAGTGCCGCCTACCTTTCCGAGATCGAAACCGGAAAGAAGGAGGGCAGCCTGAGCGTCATCAAGAAGATCGCCGAGGCCCTGGGCGTGAAGGTCGACGACCTGATCTGAACCGCAGCCCTCTGACCACTGCCGGCGGCTAGGCCGCCCGCGCCTCCGCGGCGAGGCGGTCGCGGGCGTCGGCGAGGATTTCGAAGGAGTGGACGCGGGCGGCGTGGTCGTAGATCTGGGCGGTGGCCATGATCTCGTCGGCGCCGGTGCGGGCGATGAAGCTCTTGAGGCCGGCGCGTACGGTCTCGGGCGATCCGACGACGGCGCAGGAGAGCGCCTGGGCGACCATCGCCTGTTCGTGCGGCGCCCAGAGCCCTTCCATGCTGTCGACCGGCGGCGGCAGCTGGCCCGGGCGGCCGCGGCGCAGGGTCAGGAACTGCTGCTGCATCGAGGTGAAGAGGCGCTGCGCCTCCGCGTCCGTGTCGGCGCCGTAGACCGGCAGGCCGGCCATCACGTGCGGCTTCGCCATCGTCTCCGACGGTTCGAAGCGTTCGCGGTAGATGCGGATCGCCTGCATCAGCATGTCCGGCGCGAAGTGCGAGGCGAAGGCGAAGGGCAGGCCCAGCATCGCCGCCAGCTGCGCGCTGAACATGCTGGAGCCGAGCAGCCAGATCGGGATGTTCAGCCCGGCCCCGGGCACGGCGCGCACCGCCTGATCCGGCACCGCCGGCCGGAAATAGGCCTGCAGTTCGACCACGTCGCGCGGGAAGGTGTCGCCGTTGTTGCCCATGTCGCGGCGCAGCGCCTGGGCGGTGCGCATGTCGGTGCCGGGCGCACGGCCCAGGCCGAGGTCGATGCGGCCGGGATAGAGCGATTCCAGCGTGCCGAACTGCTCGGCGATCATCAGCGGCGAATGGTTCGGCAGCATGATCCCGCCGGAGCCGACGCGGATGGTCTTCGTGCCGCCGGCCACGTGGCCGATCACGACCGACGTCGCGGCGCTGGCGATGCCGGGCATGTTGTGATGCTCGGCGAGCCAGTAGCGGCTATAGCCCAGGCGCTCGGCATGGCGCGCGAGGTCGAGGCTGTTCGCGAAGGCCCGGGCGGCGTCGGCGCCTTGGACGATCGGCGAGAGATCGAGGATGGCTGTGGGGATCATGATCGGTATCTGGGGGCGGCCGGCCCGGTTTCCAGGTGTGGCGTTTCCCGGTGTGGCGTCATCCAGGTGCGGCGTCACGCGGACGCCGGTGCCGGCGTCTGGGTCAGGCAGAGCGTCTTCAACCGCGGCATGGCCGCCCCGTCGGGCGGCGAACCGACGCTGATCACCGCCGAACCCGCGAGTTCGTCGTCGAAGATCGACATGACGCGCCGGCGCTCCTCGGCATCGAGCCCCGCCGCCGGATCGTCCATGAAGACCCAGCGCGGCCGGTGCAGCAGCAGGCGCGCGAAGGCGAGGCGCTGCTGCTCGCCGCCGGACAGGGCGCGGTCCCACCGTTCGGCACGGTCGAGCAGCGGCACCAGCCGGGCGAGACCGACGCGCCGCAGGGCCGCCGCCACCTCGGCGTCGGCGAAGGCGTCCGGCAGCCCCGGATAGGCCACCGCCGCGCGCAGCGTGCCGAGCGGCAGGTAGGGATGATGCGGCATGAACATGATCGCCGACCGGGCGGGACGGCGGACCCGCCCCTCGCCCCACCGCCACAGGCCGGCGATCGCCTTCAGCAGCGTGCTTTTGCCCGAGCCCGAGCCGCCGGACAGGAAGACGCGGTCGCCCGGCCGGATGTCGACCGACGGCTCGCAGGTCGCGATGCCGTCGCCGGGGATCGCCACCTGGACGCCGTCGAGGGAGAGGCTGTCGTCGGCAGTCTCCTCCACCGACAGCCGCTCGCGCGCGACGTCGCGCTCGTCGGTGCGATGCAGCGCCTCGCGCAGCAGGGCCACGCGCACCATCGCGGCGCGCCAGTTGGCGATGGCGGCGAAGCTGTCGACGAACCAGCGCATCGCGCCCTGCACCTGGTTGAAGGCGCCGACCACCATCATCAGGCCGCCCAGCGACAGCTCGCCGCCGAAATAGCCGGGCGACGCGACGACGATCGGCAGCACGATGGCGATCCAGCCGTAGCCGGAGGTCACCCAGGTCAGGCGCACGAGGCCGAGCGCCACCCGGCGCATCGCCTCGACGACGTTGCCGAGATTGCGGTCGAGCACCAGCCGCTCGGCGCCCTCGCCGCGCTGCAGGGCGATGGTGTCGGCGTTCTCGCTGAAGCGCACGAGCGCGAAGCGCAGCTCCGACTCGCGCTGGAAACGCTCGGCGTTGAGCCGGATCAGCGGCCGGCCGACGAACCAGGTGAGGATCGAGCCGATACCCGCATAGGCGAGCGCGCACCAGACCATGTAGCCGGGCACGACCAGGGGCTCCCCCTTCCAGGAGAAGACGACCTGGTCGGAGAGCGCCCAGAGCACGCCGACGAAGCTGACCAGCATCAGCGTCGCCTGGAGCAGGCCGGTGCCGAGCTGCGTCGTCAATTCGGTGAGCTGGCGCGCGTCCTCCTGGATCCGCTGGTCGGGATTGACGCCGAGGTCGCTGGTCAGGCCGAGTCGATAGGCGCGCCCCGGCACCAGCCACTCGCCGAGGATGCGGTGCGTCAGCCACTCGCGCACCCGCACCTTGAGCATCTCGTGGAACCAGGTCTGGGCGACGACGAGCACGAGCAGGGCGGCGACGATGGCGAGGAACACCAGGAGCTGCTGGCCGAAGACGGCGAGGTTCTTGTCCTCCAGGGCGTCGTAGAAATCGCCGTTCCAGGTGTTCAGCCGCAGCTGTCCGACCATGTTGCAGACGATCACGGCGACCAGCCCGGCGGTCAGCAGCGCGATCCGCCGCACCATCGGCCCGCTGCCCGGCGCCGCCAGCAGCGCCTTTATCTCGCGCAGCAGGCCGAAGCCGCGCGGCACGCCGGTGGTCGCGGAGACCGGTGCCGCGGCCTGCGTCGTCGGCGACAGGACCGGGCCGCGCGGCGGCGCACCGTCCGGCTTCGGCACCTCGTCGCGGCGCGGCGCGTCCGGCTGATCGTTGGGCACGTCTTCGTCTCCGCAGCAGCAGCGATGCCGCGCAGAGTAGCCGATCAGTGGGCGTTCTCGCGCGGGGTGAGGAAGCTGCCCTCCGCGACTAGGCGCGCGAAGGGACCGGTACCGCGGGCGAGATCCTCGAACCGGCCGCGCTCGACCACCCGCCCGGCGTCGAGCACCAGGATCAGGTCGGCGTCGACCACGGTCGAGAGGCGGTGGGCGATGACGAAGGTGGTGCGCCCCTGACGCGCCGCGTCGAGGGCGCGCTTGATCCGGCCCTCCGTCTCGGTGTCGAGGGCGCTGGTCGCCTCGTCGAGGATGAGGATCGGCGCGTTCTTCAGCAGGGCGCGCGCGACGGCGAGGCGCTGGCGCTCGCCGCCCGAGAGCGCCTGCCCGCGCTCGCCGATGACGAAGTCGTAGCCGCCCGGCTTGCGCGCGATGAAGCCGTCTGCATCGGCGGCGCGGGCGGCCGCCTCGATCTCCTCGTCGGTGGCGTCGGGCTTGCCGATCCGCAGGTTGTCGCGGATCGAGCGGTTGAACAGGCCGGCGTCCTGGAAGACCACGGCGATGGCGTGGCGCAGCGAGGTCAGCGTGGCGCCGCGGATGTCCTGGCCGTCGATCAGGATGCGGCCCTCCGCCGGGTCGCGCAGGCGCTGCAGCAGCGTCACCGTGGTCGTCTTGCCGGAGCCGGTGGCGCCGACCAGCGCCACGGTCTTGCCCGGCAGCGCCTCGAAGGACAGGTCGAAGATGCCCTGCTCGGAGTTCGGGAAGCGGTAGGTGACGTTCTCGAACACGACATGGCCGCGCACCTCCTGCAGCGGCGTCGCGTCCGGCGCCTCCTGCACCTCGCCCTTGGCGTTCAGCAGGTCGAAGAACAGCCGGATCGTCGGCACCTGCACGAAGAAGCGCGCGACGAAGCTGGCCAGGGAGTCGAGGCGGCCGATCAGCAGGTTGGCGAAGCCGATGAAGCTGACGATCTCGCCGACCGTCACCTCCCCCGCCGCGGCGAGCCAGCCGCCGACGGCGAAGATGACGACCATGACGATGGTCGCCGCCGCGTGGGTGAGGACCGTGAGGAAGGCCCACCAGGTCAGCACGGGATACTGCGCCGCCAGCAGTTCGCGCATCAGCGCCTGCAGTTCGGCGGCCTCGGCGCGCAGGCGCGCGAAGCTCTGCACCACGGTGACGTTGCCGATGACGTCGCCGACCCGCCCGAACACCTCCTGGTGGCGGCCTTCGACCCGCGCCTGCCCCGCCTCGGTGCGGCGGATGACGAAGATGTTCACCGTGACGTAGACGACCGCCAGGATCGCGAGCAGTCCGGCGAGGCGGGCGTCCATGAGGATCGCCGTCGGCGCCAGCAGCGCGATGCCGACCACCGCCGACTGATGCTCGCGGAAGAAGCCGAGCCAGACCACGAAGAGCGCGTCGGTGCCGGACAGCATGGCGCGGACGACGCGGCCGGACCCCTCGCGGGCATGGTAGGTCGAGGGCAGGTTGATCGCGCGCTCGAAGGCGTCGCTCATCGCCGCCACGCGGCGGCGATGCGCCAGCCGGTCGGCGAACAGGGCGACGACGACCCCGGCCGCGATGCCGCCGACGCCGAGCACCGCCCAGAGCGCCACCAGTTCGAACGCCTGCCGCCCGTTGGCGAGCGCGTCGACGACCCGGCCGAACAGGATCGGCTCGGCGAGGTGGACGACGGCGATGATCACGTTCGCGACCGACAGGCCGAGGGCGGTGCGCCATTCGGCCTTCAGCAGTGCGAGCGCACGCAGATAGGTGGTGACGAGCGTCATGTGGCGGAGGACCGAGCGGCCCGGAACGCCCCCAGCATCCCGGATGAGGAGGCTACGCTATTGCCGCGCCCCGGCTTCCGCAACGGCCCCGGCGGGCGGAATCCGTGACGGCCGACACGTCGGCGTCGAGGAGCCCGGCCGCGAGTGCTAGTGTCGCGCGCCCTTCAAGCACCCGTCCTTCAATCACCGGCCCTTCAATCACTGGAGCGACGATGGCCCGCGGATCCCTGCCCGAGATGACGCCCCGCAAACCGTTCCTCGATCCGTCGGCCTTCGACTGGGTCTGGTTCCTGTTCAAGATCCACGGCCGCGCCTCGCGCAGCGACCTGTGGCTCCGCCTGGTGCTGCCGGTCTTCGTCATCCAGTTCGTGCTGACCTCCATCGACATCGCCGCGGGCGGCTTCAATCCGGAGAGCCAGATCGGCACGCTGTCCGGCATCTTCTCGGCGCTGACCCTCTGGCCGGGCATCGCGGTCACGATCAAGCGCCTGCACGACCGCGACCGGTCCGGCTGGTTCATGCTGATCGCGCTGATCCCTTTCATCGGCGCGCTCTGGCTGTTCATCGAGACCGGGTTTCTCGCCGGCACGCAGGGGTCGAACCGCTTCGGCGCCGAACGGCGTCGCGACTGACGGGCTCCGGGGCCGTCGCCCGAGCGGCGGGCTGGGCATCGTCCTGATCATCGTGATCGTCCTGCTGCTTATGGGCAGGATCTGACGACGCGTTCACGCGGTGTGGACGTTACACGCCGCCGAGTTCGTGGAAGAACCCCACCAAGATGAAGTCCACCCGGTGGCCTTCCGCGGACATCGGCAGCGCGAGCCGATACAATTTCCCCGCACGGCCGCTGGTTTCGGTGAATGCGCCGGTGCCGTAGAGCGGCTTGCGGTCCACCACCATCGCCGAATAGCCGGCGAGCACGTCGTCCTTCAGCGTGACGACACCGTCCTCGTCCAGGAACTTCCCCGTGGCGTCGAACCCGCGCGCCGCAGACACCGCGGAACCCTCGACGCGAATGCGAAAGCGCGGCGGGCGTCCGACCACTTCGTTCAGCAGGATGTTCGGCAGCAATGCCGGGATGTGCAGCGGATCGAACAGCCGCCGCAGCGGCATGTCGCGATCGCCGCGCAGACCGTGCCAGTAATCGTACAGGGTCACCAGCTTCGGGTGGCCGATGGTGCCGCGGAAACCCGTGTCAGGACCGGCCCCGTGGGATTTCTCCAATGTACCTCCTGAACGAGCGCAACGCCCGGTTGCGCGCCATCCGCTATTCGTCGCCCGCAGTCGCCCGCGATGCGGTCGCCTGCGCTTCTTCCGCACCGCCGCCGCGCGCGACCGGCCCGTTCCTCAGCCCCGCTCGCGGCCGCGGCACCGCCTCGCCCGGACGTCGCGGCCAGCCCTCGCGCTGCTTCCCGCGAACGCCGTCGGTTTCCTCCGTCTGGTCGTGGAACAGCATTACCTGTGTCTCGAAGGGCATGTCTATGCCGGCTTCGTCCAAAGCAGATTTCACCGCCTCGAGGACGGCCGAACGCGTCCGGATCACGTCGCTGCGGCGCGAATTCGTCCACCAGCGCACACGCAGGTTGACCGTGGCGGACGCCAGTTCCCAGACGAGCACCTCCGGTTCCGGGTCGGGCTCTATGCCGGGCACATCGGCCACGGCGGCGAGGATCACGGCGCGCGCCTCCTCGATGCTGTCGCCGTAACCGATGCCAACGTCATATTCGGACCGGCGGCGCTCGTGCGCGGTGTTGACCGTCACGGCATTCGAATAGACGTCGGCGTTCGGTACGATGATGTCGCGGCCGTCATAGGTCTTGATGATGGTGGCGCGCGTCTCGATGCGCTGCACGGTACCTTCGTGGCCGGTGACGATAATCTGGTCGCCCGGCCGGAACGGCTGGCGCAGCAGCAGAAGCACGCCCGCCAGCCAGTTCTGCAGGATGTCCTTGAACGCGAAGCCGATGGCAACCGAGCCGATGCCGAGGCCGGCGACGAGGTCGCCCGGGTTGAGCGAGGGGATGACGATCGTCAGCGCGATGAGCGTTCCGGCGAGAATGACCACCCATTTTAGAAACGACCCGAGCACCTCTCCCAGGTTCGCCCGGTCGCGCCGCTTCGCCCAGCCGCGGAAGCTCTTCTGCACCAGCCAGGCGACGAGGATGAAGATCACCAGGACGACCAGGGCGACCGCGATGTTCGGCAGCAGTCGCTGAAAACCGATGGCCCAGCTCTCGACCTTCGCCAGCATCAGCGCCGGCTCCAGCGGCACCGCGTCTTCGATCGAGTGGGGTGCCTGGGCGGTGTCGGCGGGCGTGGGCAATGGATCGTCCTTCGGG
>Ga0114916_1002176_pt1 | contig 10463 bp, 10 predicted proteins | sample MalvirAntarct_66_FD_83501 | JGI IMG/M metagenome (GOLD analysis project Ga0114916, IMG submission 83501) | Marine viral communities from the Global Malaspina Expedition - Malaspina viral metaG Antarct_66 | ecosystem: Environmental > Aquatic > Marine > Oceanic | place: West Anvers Island... | reverse complement strand
GGACCGCGCCCGGATGAAGCTTGGTGTTGATGTTGGACATCAGCGCCGCGTCGACGCCTTTCCACCAGGGCGCGTCCTCGGCCATCGCAGCCTTGCTTTCCCAGAAGGTCTTGGTCAGCTGATAAGCGGCATCATCGCTCATCGCGGTGGTGGTGAAAGCCGCAACCGGCAGAGAGGTGGTGGCGATGTCGGCGCTCTGGCCGGCATAGGTTCCGGCCGGGATCACCAGCTTAGAGCGCTTGGTTTCCGCGATCTGTTCATCGCTGAGCGACAGCACGACAACATCGGTAGAGGCGGCGGCCTCGATCACGTTCGGCGCGGGCCATGAGCCGGCGGTCACGAAGCCGTCGATCTGGCCGTTCTGCAGTGCCGGAACCGCGTTCGACAGTTCGACTTCGGCCAGGTTCACCTTGCCTTCAAGGCCGAACAGCTTGAGATATTTCTCGCCCTCGGTCGCGCCGAAAGATCCCTTGCCAAGCAGGATGGTCTTGCCTTCCATACCGGCGAAATCGGTCACACCGCTGTCAGCCGACATGACGAAATGCATGGTCAGCGACGGGATCGGGAACAGCGCCCGGATCTCATCAAATTTCGGATCGCCCTTGCCCTCGAACATGGCCTTGCCGCCCTGGGCAAGCCCGATCAGCGCCGGCGGCGTGGTGAAGACATAGTCGCCACCCCGCGCCTTGGCTTCCATCACGTTCTGCACCGAGCCCTGGCTTTCCTCGACCGTGACGATGATCTCGCCATCGGTGCCGGCCTTCATCGCTTCAGCCAGTTGCACGCCCATCTGGTAATAGGACGAACCGGTTTTCGCGGATTTGTAGGTGATGCGTGTTTCTGCGAACGCGCTCGATGCGAACATGCCGGCGCAAATCCCCAGCGCCAAAACCACTGTCGTGTTTTTCAATTGCTTTCTCCCAACAAGCGTTTGAATTCAGAACAACTCCTGAACCGTGGTCTTCGCATGAAAGAAGCGGTTTCGCAATTTGCGATTATCAGCAGACCCGAATATCCGGCCGCAGCTGACCGGCCTTCTGGCGGCCTGTCAGGGACAAACCCCGCGCGCGTCGACATACTTTCCCGACACCCAGCCCGAAGGCATCGGCGTGCCCCACATCGGTTGGGTGCAGCGGCCCGACATGCAGGTGATGGCATACCAGTTGCCGCGCCGGTCGTAGACCGAAACCTCGTCGCCGCGGTAGACCTCGCCAATCTGCTGAAAGTTCGATCCCGGCCCCGTGCGCACCGCCAGAAAGCCGTTGCCGCGCGCGTGGTTGTACTGGCTGATCGGCTTTACCCCGACGACATAACCGGTGCAGTCACCAGCCAGCGCCGGTCCATTCGACCATCCGGCAAACCCTGCCAGCGAGAGGGCGAACAAGGCGGATCTGATTGAAAGGGCCATGAGTGTTTCCTTCGGACATTGAGCCACATCGGCTGTCCTCAATCTGCGCACACATGCATCCCGCCGCATTGACGTGGATCAACGATCAAAGCCGCCAGACCGTCCCCGGCATGTGCCGTTGCAAACCGCCCGCGCCCTATGCCGCAAGAAAGGATCAGTCCTCGCCAAGCATGACCATGACGCTGCGCTTCAAGGTGGCGAGCAGGCTCTCGAGATGCTTGCCGTCGCGGGCGGTGAACTTGAAGACCGAGGCGCTCGCGTAGAAGAAATCTGCCAGTTCCGCGGCTGTCATGCCGTGAGCGGCAAGTGCATCCCTGCGGGTGTCGAAGAGGCCCGCCAGAAGGTCGATCTTGCCTTGCTCGGCACCAAGATGGGTCGCCGCACCATCCCCGCTTCCGATCATCAGGTCGCCTGAATCCGGCATCTGCTTGATCTGGTCGAAGAACCGTACGATCGCGCAATCGAGAAAGATGTCGATCCGTTCGCTGATCGTTTCGGCCGACTGCCACGCCTCGACCACCTCGTTGATCACGCGTTCGGAGATAAGCTGCATCGCTGCCGCCATGATCTCGTCCTTGTTGGCGTAACGGGCGTAGAGCGTTGGCCGCGACATGCCTGCCTGTTCGGCAATGTCGCCCATTGTCGCCTTGCGCACGCCGTAGCGCGCAAACACCGCGATGGCGGCATCAAGAATTTTGTGGTCACGGTCTGTCATATCAATACATCTTGACAACTATTGTAATTTTGTAAAATACTTTCTTGGACGATACCGGGGAAATGACCAACGGCCACGCACTGCCGCCGGTTCCGCTTCCCATATACCGCATTGACCAAACCCTGCTGCTGCTTGGAGGCACGCCGATGAAACTCACCGTAGACGGAAAGATCCATGAGGTCGATGTCGAACCCGACATGCCGCTGTTGTGGGTGCTGCGTGACGAACTCGGCATCACCGGCGTGAAATACGGTTGCGGCATCGCCCAATGCGGCGCCTGCACCGTCCATGTCGATGGCTATGCCATCCGCTCCTGCCAGCAGCCGGTTGGCGATCTCGAGGGCGAGGTCACCACCATAAACGGCCTCGGCACACCTGACGCGCTGCATGCGGTTCAGGCGGCCTGGATCGAACACCAGGTCGCCCAGTGCGGTTATTGCCAATCTGGCCAGATCATGTCCGCTGCGGCATTGCTGGCGGAAAATCCCAACCCGAGCGACGAAGACATCGACGATGCAATGAGTGGCAATCTGTGCCGCTGCGGCACCTATCCACGCATTCGCGAAGCGGTGAAAACCGCCGCCAGAACCGTCAGGAGCGCTTGATATGGGCCGTTTGAAGACATTCACCCGCCGCGCCTTCCTGATCGGCTCCGTCGCAGTCGCCGGCGGCGTCGCCTTCGGCGCCTACATGGTCAACAAGCCGCACGCCAATCCGCTGCTGGACAATCTTGGTGACGGAGAAGCAGCCCTGACCCCTTACGTCCGCATTGACGCGGATGGGGTGACCCTGATCACCCCCCGCGCCGACAAGGGCCAGGGCGCCTACTCGGTCCAGGCCGCCCTGATCGCCGAGGAACTCGACGTCGAGCTCGACCAGGTCAGGATCGATCCGGGCCCGCCCTCGCCCGCCTACTGGAACACCGCGCTTGCCGATGAGGCCGCCGCCTTCATGGCACCCGGCGGCGGCATGGGCGAAAGGATAGCCTTCGGGGCTTTGTCCGCAGTGATGAAGACCATCGGCATGCAGATCACCGGGGGTTCGACCACTGTTCCCGACGGCTTTGTCAAGCTGCGCCAGGCCGGTGCCGTGGCCCGCGAAACCCTCAAGCTGGCCGCAGCGCAGAAGACCGGAGCAGCTGCCAGCGAGCTGAGGACCGAGGCCGGCCGCGTGCTGCTTCCCGATGGGTCGTCGCTCACCTATGCGGAACTGGCGCCGATCGCCGCCACCATCGAGCCGCCGCAGGACATCCAGTTGCGCGCACCATCCGAGTGGCGCCTGATCGGCAAGCCGATGCAGCGCGTCGACATAGTCGCCAAGTCCACCGGCACGCAAAGCTATGGCATCGACCACAAGGTCGAAGGCATGGTTCATGCCGCGATCAAGCTCAACCCGGCGCAGACCGGTCCCTTGATTGGTTTTGACGCAGGCGAGGCGCTGAAGATGCGCGGCGTCAGCAAGGTCGTCGCGGTTACCGGCGGTGTGGCCGCCATCGCCGACAACACCTGGCGCGCCTTCCAGGCCGCCGAGGCGGTTGAGGCCGAATGGGGGCCCGCCCCGTTCCCGGCCACAATGGATGAACACTGGCAGGCGCTCGCCGACAGCTTCACCGAGGATGCGCTCGACAGCCGCAAGCGCGATGACGGCGATGTCGAGATCTCGATTGCCGAAACCGGCGAGATCATCAGCGCCGAATACCGCGCGCCCTACCTGGCCCATGCGCCGCTCGAACCGATCAGCGCCATCGTCCGGGTCGATGACGACCGCGCAGAGGTCTGGACCGGCACGCAGATCCCGCGCTTCATCCAGAACAATGTCGGCAAGATCGCCGGCATCGATCCGGAGAAGGTCACCGTGCATGCGCTCTACATGGGCGGCAGTTTCGGTCACCGGCTGGAGGACGAAGTGGTCAAGCAGGCCGCCGAGATCGCCGTCCAGATGAAGGGCACGCCGGTCAAGCTGACCTATTCGCGCGAACAGGACATGAGCCACGACTTCACCCGCCAGATCGCCATGGCGCGGATGCGCGGCGTGGTCCGGGACGGCAAGGTCGAGACCTATGATCTGGGCATCGCCATGCCTTCCGTCGTCGTCTCGCAGATGAGTCGCCAGGGCCTGTCTGTGCCCGGTCCCGATAGCCAGATCGTCGCCGGGGCCTGGGACCAGCCCTTCACCATCCCCAACCAGCGCGTAACCGGATACCGCGCGCCCGAACTCGCGCCGATCAGCTCCTGGCGTTCGGTTGGGGCTTCCTCGAACGGCTTCTTCTACAATGCGGGCCTCGACGAACTGATCCATGCCGCCGGTGCCGATCCGATGGAGGAACGGCTGCGGCTGTGCAGCAACCCCGAGGCGCGCAAGGTGCTCGAGGCGGTCGCCGAGATGTCGGGTTGGGACGGCGTTCTCGGCGATGGCCGCGGCCGCGGCGTCGCCTTGACCCAGTCCTTCGGCGTTCACTGCGCCGAGGTGATCGAGGTCAGCAACACCGAATACGGCATCAGGATCGACAAGGTCTGGGTCGCCGCCGAAGTCGGCACCGTCGTCGATCCGGTCAATTTCGACAATCTGGTCAAGGGCGGCGTTGTCTTCGCACTCGGCCATGCCATGAACTGCGAGATCACCTACACCGACGGCATCGCCGACCAGAACAATTTCGACAGCTTCCAGGGGATGCGCATGTCGCAGTGCCCGGCAATCGAGGTGCGCGGGCTTGAAAACGGCGACCATGTATACGGCATCGGTGAACCACCGGTTCCGCCCGCTGCCGCGGCACTGGCCGGCGCCATCTTCGCCGCGACCGGAACAAGGTTGCGGGAGATGCCCTTCAGCAGGTTTGTCGATTTCGCCTGAGCGGCCCGAAATTGACCGCCCGGCTTCATCTGCCGGGCGGCTTCGTCAGCCTGAAGAGTGGTCGGAGACCGTCCCGTCACCCCAGCACCACCTTGTGCATGGGAATGTCCCAGGGCATCGGAAAGATCGTCTTCATCCGCGCAAACGCCTGGCCGACGCCAATGATCAGCACCTCGCCGCCAAGCCGCACCAGCGTCCGGTCGTAGTAGCCCCCGCCATTGCCGAGCCGGTAGCCGTGTTCATCGACACCGAGAAGCGGAACGATCACCACGTCTGGGACAATTGCGTCCGGTTCTGCCGGCACGGGAATGTTCCAGAAACCTTTCGCCATGGCGCTTCCCGGCGTCCAGCGATGAAACTCCACCGGATGGTTCTTCTCGACCACGACGGGCAGGCAGATCTGCGCACCACGGTCGCTGGCCCCGGCCATCCAGCCATGCAGGTTGACCTCGCCGCGGATCGGCCAGAAGGCGGCGATCCTCCGCCCCGCCACATCGCCAAGGATCGCATCCAGTTGCGCCGAAATGGCAGTCGACGCGGATTTGCGCTCATCAGTGGACTGGGTCTGCCGGGCGGTATAGAGCCGCTTGCGTTCGGATTTGCGGAATGTCGAGACATCCTGCCAGGTCTGCGGATCGACGACATGGCCGTCGACCAGCATATGCGCAAGGCAGACCGTGGAACCCGGAACGTCTTCTTCGTCTTCATGGGTCATGGCAGCGATTAAACACCCGGCACGAGGCCATTCACAAGTCTGATTGCGGCATGCTTCGTCTCACCGGCCGGCTTTGCGGATGGTCGGCACACCTGCGCCCTTGCCATGTCAAAGCAGCCCGGATCATGATAAACTGGAGAGCAGGGTCACACGCCCGGCACCTCGAACCACAGGCGAGACCATGCAAGGCTCGAACTCCGGCGACACCAAGGCCCCTTCGCTCGAAGGGGCCATTCGAAACCCGGCCAACCCGAACCATCTCATGGTTATCCGGCCAATCCGGCGCACCGTAAGCATTTATGTCGGCGACACGCTGATTGCGCAAACGCAAGACGCGCTCCGCGTCATGGAGATCGGCAAGTCCCTCTACGATCCAGCCATCTACATCCCTGCGTCTGGTATCATTGCCAGTCTCAAACCCGTCGACAAATCCACCCATTGCCCGCTCAAGGGCGATGCGAGCTATGTCAGCTTTGAGGGTGACGAAATCGGCTGGACCTATGACAGGCCTCTGGAAGGCTCGAGGCAACTCGAGGGACATTTGGCCTTCTGGCCGGACAAGGTCAGGGTCACGGAAGGCAAATGAGCAGACCTGGGGCGCCGCGGCGAGTTGAGCCTCACCGGGCGCCCCAGGCCCCTGTCACAAGCCGGACCAGTGGCTTGAGCTAGAGCCGATCATCTTTAGCTGGAAGCGATTTGATGGACAGGATTTTTCGTGCCAGCTAGGAAAAACCGCAAGCGCGATGCAGCGCATCGTGCGAGGATTTTGACGACGCTGGCGCGGAAAAGACGTCCAAGCCTGGCGAAGACGGGCAGTTCGACCAGAAACAACCCATCATAATCGCCTGAACTCGGTCTTTCGCGCCCTGGACGGCGTCGCGCGAGGCGAACGGCGCTCGCGCCGCGTCGCCTCACGCTCCTTGCCAGATCACGAAATCCCGGCGTTCAAACGATTCCAGCTAAAGATGATCGGCTCTAGAATTTCACCTTCAGACCGGGTGACACCAGAAAGGTCGTCCGGTTGGTCGGAGCACCGAAGGTGCGGCCGATCTCGGCCTTCATCGTCAGATAGACCCGGTCCTGGACAAGGCCGTAATCGAGCTCCACGCCGCCATAAACCGCATTGGCATTGTCGGTGAACTTGGTGGTTGCGCCAACGCCGGTCACGGTCGTCTGGGTAAAGAAGCGCCGCAGGCCCACATAGGGCGCGATGCCCACCTGCTCCATCTGCTTGCGCGCCTTGATGAAACCGCCGACCGTGGCGACCCTCGTGCTGGTGGTGAGAGCCCCAGTTGTCTTCTTTCCGTTGCCAAGCGTGTGAAACACGTTCAGGCCACCGCACAGATCGAAACCGCCGGCATTGGCGCGGCAGACCTCGCCGCTGGCATCGACACCGTAATAGGTCTTCGCCACATTCGAAGAACCGCTGAAGATCAGCGCGCTGCCGCCGATGGTGCCGTTGAAATAGAGGTCGCTGGAAGACATCAGCGCTCCATCCTGGGCCTGCGCGGCGGAAGAAAGGGCCAGTCCCGCGGCGAACGCCATTGCTGCGATGAGATGGGATGTGAGCTTCATGACATACTCCTGCTCAAGATCACGATGGAGCCAGATTACCCGCCCGGCGCATCGGCCTGAATGTATGGAATCATACACTTCTGTCGTTTTGCGACAGGCGGTCTCGTGACGTTCCGCGTTCAGCGGCAATGTGAGTACCTGATCGCGCAAGATGTCTCCGCATTGCTGCAGAACCCCATGGCGAAACTCTCCGCGGCCCGCTTGCTGTTGCCCGCACCGAACCAGTGGCCGTTGCGATTGCCGCCCGCCAGCGCATGGCACTGTGCCTGTGTCATGTCCTCGATGCCGCAGGAAGCATCGCCGCAATACTGCATCGCGTAAGACTGTGCTTCCTGGCGGCTTGCCCCGGCACCGTGGCCGAACCGCCCGTTCGCGCCAATGGCAAAGGCCATCCAGCCGCCGCCGCTCGATGCGGTCTGGGCCCGGGCCGGAGCCTGGCTGCGAAGCACCTATGTGCACTCACCATACATGCCGGCGATCGGTTGGCCTTCCCAGCACATGATCCCGCCCCACTGGTAGGCGACCCCGCCGCCGTGCCGGATTTCGAACCAGTCATACCCGTCGAAACGGACGCCGGTATTGGCGATCACCGACACCGGCGTTCCTTCGGCGAGGCTTCCGGCAACCGAGAAATTCGTTCCCGGACCGTTGCGCAGCTTGCCGCCGAGCGAACGGGCCTTCTGTCCGCCGAGCGGTGTCTCGTTGCCACCAACAGCACCCGAAGCATGGTCCTGTGACATCGCGCGTTCAGCGCAAGGAACCGGTGCGTCGTTCGGATATTCCTTGAAGCGAAGCCTGGCATCGGTGCCCTTGCCGAAGAAGCTGTAGCTGCGGCTGTCGAAGCTGAACCCGCTGGCCACGCGCTGCTCCCGCGCTGTCTCCGTTTGCGCAGAGGATTCGGCGGCGCTGATGTATTCACTCTTCGGCGCAATACGTGCGGTGGAATTGCCGTCAACCCAGCTCACTTCGACTTCGTAATAGACGTCGCCTTCGGACGAGCACTCGTACATGGTCAGTTCCGAGGCCTGAACGGCCGGCATCGCTGCTGTCAGCACTGCGCCGAGCGCCACCGCCATGCCGCCGGTGACAAGCAGCATGCGACGGAAGCTTTGCAGGGCGGAAATGCGAGGAGCGTGGTCAGACATGGCAGTTTTCCCGATCATGGTTTGGTTTTGGTCGGCCGGAATCTATTGTCCGCTCGGGTGCAGGCACAATAGATGGATTAATACATGCAAGCCTGCCCGTTCCTTTGCTAGACTTGCCACCATGCAAACTCCCGCAATTGACCCGGACCATGGCTGAAACCGTTTCCCACTCTGTTCTCATTGTCGAAGACAGGCGCGAGATCGCGCTGCGGCTAAAGTCAGCCATCGAGAAGACGGACGAACTCACCGTCTGCGCGGTCGCAGGTGATGTCGACGGCGGCCTGAACCAGCTGTTCGAATACAAGCCGCGCATCGTGCTCGTCGATCTCGGCCTGCCCGACGGGTCCGGCATCGAGGTCATCAAGGCCGTGTCCGCAGCCGACTGGAACTGCGAAGCCCTCGTCGTCAGCATATTCGGCGACGAGGCGCGCGTGATCGAGGCACTGCGAGCCGGCGCCCGCGGCTACGTGCTCAAGAGCGGCTCGCTGGCGACCATCGGCAAGGACGTGCTGTCGGTGGTCGAGGGTGGCAGCCCCATAAGCCCGCAGATTGCCCGTCATCTGCTGGCCATGGTCAAGTCCGGGACCGCCGGAGCCTCCGAAGGAGCCCTGCAGATCGATTTGACCAACCGCGAAACCGAGATCCTCAATGCCGTCGCCAAGGGCTACAAGCGCCGCGAGATCGGTGAGAAACTCGGCATCTCCACCGGCACTGTCGGCAACCATATCAACAACATCTACCAGAAGCTCAACGTCAACTCGAACACCGAGGCCATAGCCCGGGCATCGCGGATGGGGCTGCTCTAGTTGAAGAACAGCGGTCCGCTCCTCATTGTGCTTGCCTGGATCGCCGGTCTCGCCGGCCTCGTCTGGGTGCTTCACATCGGCGCCATCAAGCCGATCGATGGTGCCGTGATGCTGACCGGGGGACAGGTCTGCCAAACACCCGAATGCACCGAGACCCGCGACATAGAACTGCCTGCGCATTTTCCGGCGCGCCACGTCGCCGGATACGAAACCCGGCAGCTGCGTTTTGATCTGCCGCTGCAGGAGGTTCCGGATGACCTGCAGGCGCTCTATCTGCCAAGCTATGCCGATGAAGTCTTCATCAGGGTCAATGGTACAGCGGTCCATGGCAGCGAACTGGCCGGCCGCCAACCCGCCCGGATGTGGAACATCCCGGTACTCGCGACGGTCCCGCCAAGCCTTCTGCAGGCTGGTCAGAACCGGATCGACATCGCGCTTTACGGCTATCCTCAGGAAGGACTGGTGCTCGAGCCCTTCCATTTCGGGCAGGCTCGGCTTCTCGCTCCTCACTACAATTGGCGGTTCATCACCAGCGCCGGGATGGCGCGCTTCAATCTCGGTTTCATGACCATAGCCGGGATCATGCTGGGCATCATCTGGTTCGCCCGGCGCAGCGAACCGATCTACGCGCTGCTTGCCACATCATGCGCCTTTGCCTGCATCATCTGCATCCATTTCGGCTTCGACACCAGTGCCGTGGGCTACCGCTGGTCGACCCTGATCTGGCAGGTCTCGGTGAGCATTTATGTCTATCTGATATTCAGGTTCTGCAATCATTACATCGGTGAAGGCCTCAAACCACTCGAAACAGTCAGTCTGGTTCTGATTATCGCCGAGTTGGCGGCCGGTTCCCTCGTCCCGACCCCTTATCTCTTTGACACCCTGCTGCTGTTCAAGCTGCACCCGGCGATCCTGTCATTACTTGTCCTGGCGGTTCTGCTGGGCAACAGGCGCAAGGTCGATAGCTCGGACCTGCGCATCTTCTTCTTCTTTCTCTCGATGGCTTCTGCCATGGGCGTTTACGAGCTCTACATCACCGCTGTCGAGGATCCGGGGCGAAACCAGCACATCTTCCAGTTCATGCCGCTGGCCATGCTCTGCGTCTGTCTCTGGCTGGTGATTTCCCGCTTCATGCTGTCGCTGCGCAGCTACGAGGAATTGACCGGAACGCTCAAGCAGACCATTGCCGCCAAGACTGAGGAACTGCGTCTCACCTACGAGAAACTCGGCCAGGCCGAGCGCTTGAAGG